>Ga0310691_10002079_pt1 | contig 27935 bp, 16 predicted proteins | sample 176DNAGHGlowgp2_FD_203887 | JGI IMG/M metagenome (GOLD analysis project Ga0310691, IMG submission 203887) | Sheep rumen microbial communities from Palmerston North, Manawatu-Wanganui, New Zealand - 1766 DNA GHGlow gp2 (v2) (version 2) | ecosystem: Host-associated > Mammals > Digestive system >... | reverse complement strand
CAATACTCAGAACGACGTGCGCGTCCACTGAATGTAGCATACTTCTTGAAACATGTCTTTATGGCCTCGCCGAAAGACAATTTAGGGAGAGCAATTGTATTTGCCATGTTAGTAAAATGTTTGGTTAATTATTTAGTTAAAAATGTTTGGTTTGCTTTTGTTTGGTTGGTTTCGATAAATTGTTTGGTTGGTTTCGATAAACTGTTAGTTTCTTTTATCAATACTTGTTGCAAAGGTAAGCAAAATAATCTTATTTTGCCTAATTATGAAAATAGATTAAGTGTTTTTAAAATACTTTAACAAACATTTTGTTTTCGGACTCATGTATGGCAATAATGCGAAAACTGTAATATGTATCGTAAGACAATAAAAAAACTCCCTTCGTAACCAATTCTTTCTTAGTGTGTTACGAAGGAAGTTGTAAAAGCATAGCTTTTACGTTGTAATATGATAGCTTTTACCGTGTAATTCGATAACTTTTACAAGGTAATATGATATCTTTTACAGTGCAATGTTATGCAACTGTAAAAAAGGAGCGGTGGCTTCCAATTGGGAGCCACCGCTTTTTAGTTCTGAGTTACAGACCCACCCCAACCTTCCCTATAAGGGAGGGGAAGTTAAGTGAGTTAAGAGTTATGCATTGTAAATTATGCATTATGAATTATGGATTCTGCATTATTACTGCATGTCGTAAACCACCTGCATGATCTTCTTGCCAAGTTCGTCGGCTTCGTCCATGCTGTGTGCCTCGCTATATACGCGGATGATAGGTTCGGTGTTTGACTTGCGGAGGTGTACCCACTTGTCTGGGAAGTCTATCTTTACACCGTCGATGTCGTTTACCTGTGCGTCAGGCTGTGCGCTGTATATCTCCTTTACCTTTGCAAGGATTGCATCAACGTCAGTGTCGGCTGTCAGGTCAATGCGGTTCTTGGCAATGAAATACTCAGGGAAGGTCTTGCGCAGTTCGCTGACCTTACATCCCTTCTGTGCCAATGAGCTGAGGAACAATGCTATACCAACGAGGGCGTCACGACCGTAATGGCTCTCTGGGTATATCACACCGCCGTTGCCCTCACCGCCTATCACGGCGCCAACCTCGCGCATCTTGGTGGTTACGTTTACCTCGCCAACGGCTGCGGCACTGTATTTTCCACCATGCTTCTCTGTTACGTCGCGCAGTGCACGGGTGCTTGACAGGTTGCTGACGGTAGCTCCGGGTGTATGGCTGAGTACGTAGTCGGCTACGCTTACCAGTGTATATTCCTCACCGAACATCTTGCCGTCCTCGCAGATGAAGGCAAGGCGGTCAACGTCAGGGTCAACCACGATACCGAGATCGTAGCCGCCACCTTTCAGTGCGTCCATGATGCCGCCGAGGTTCTTCTCAAGTGGTTCGGGGTTGTGTGCGAAGTCACCGTTGGCTTCGCCGTTAAGGAATGTATATCTTACGCCGAGCTCGTCAAGCAGTGATGGAAGTATGATGCCTCCCACGCTGTTGATAGAGTCAACCACTACGTTGAAGTTTGCTTTCTTAATGGCATCCTTGTCCACCAGCTTCAGGTTCATTACGGCGTCGATATGTTTCTTGTCGAAATTCTCCTCTGTATATTTGCCGATATTGTCAACGTCGGCATATTCAAATGCTTCTGCCTCTGCGATGGCAAGTACCTCGGCACCGTCTGAAGCGGTAAGGAACTCACCACGGTTGTTAAGGAGCTTCAGCGCGTTCCAGTGGCGTGGGTTGTGTGATGCGGTGATGATGATGCCGCCGTCAGCGCCTGCCATCGTCACTGCAAGTTCTGTGGTAGGTGTTGATGCCAGGCCGATGTTTACTACATCGTAGCCCATGCCGAGCAGTGTGCCGCATACTACGTTCTTTACCATCTCGCCAGAGATGCGTGCATCGCGTCCTACAACGATTTTGCCGCTACCGTTAGGCATTGACTTGCGTATGAAGGTAGCGTATGCAGATGTGAACTTTACTATATCTAAAGGATTCAGAGTGTCACCCGTTTTACCTCCGATGGTGCCGCGGATGCCCGATATTGATTTGATTAATGACATGGGGGAAAAGTTATGAGTTATGAGTTATGAGTTATGCATTCTGCATTATGAATTATTACAGTCCTTTCTGGAATGTTATGTCGTAGAAACAAGCGTACACCTTACTTGTAGCGTATGCGTGTCCCTTATCGTGTGGCACCACAATCTTTACGTGTGCAACGCTCTCGTCTGCGTTGGATGGGCGTCCCAGTTTTACGTAGCTGAGAGGAGTCAGCCAACCTGTTGGCACAGCTGTGCTGCCAGTGGCTTGCGCAAGCAGTCCGCTTGTGTCGAATGAAGCGCTTATGGTACCGCTGGTGCGTCGCACCATCATCTTGTCGTATGTAGCGGCATATACGAAGCGTCCCTCGTTAGAAAGAGTTAGCGAGTCACCATTGATGTTGTATTCCGTGAAACGGCATAGCACGTCGCAGCTTTCGCCATTCTTTAGAATCTCTCCGCATCCCTTGTTGACGATCTGCATATAGATTCCGGTAGAGGCAAACAGCACGTACTCGTTGGTGGATGTGTCTGTTACCTCGCCCTTGGCCTTGAACTCTGCCTCGCTGATAACCTTTACAGGTCGTTTGTTTATTTTGCAGTTTCCGTTAATGAAATTGTTTATGCAACCTCTTTCATATTCCTTTTGCTCAGCGTATGTCTGTGTGTCATTGCACGAAGTCGTTGCTGAAATGGCAACGACGGCAAAAAGGATGGCGTATATTACTTTCTTCATTTTTTTGTTTGTTGCGTAGTTTTACGTAGTTGTTTAGCGTAATTCCGTGCAAAGTTACAAATAATTTCGCAAATATATGTGGGTTGTTAGCCTAAATAAACTTAAAACCAGTGTTATTAACTTTTCTAAACATCACGAGGGTATGGTACTACAGTCTGTCGCTGAATGCCTTTATGGCGTTCCTGACTATCTTCTCTGCCTCGCTAAGTGAGCAGTATAGCCTGCCTCCGGATGCATTCTTGTGTCCTCCGCCGTTAAAGAATTGCTCTGCCATCTCGTTGCACGGGAAATCATCAACGGATCTCAGGCTTACCCATACGACGTTAGGTTTCTCGCTGTCCTCACGTAGAGATATAGACAGCCTGTGTCCCTTGATCTGCAGTGGCATGTTCACCAGTCCTTCAGCGTCTCCCTTTATAAAATGGAAACGGCGCAGTTCTTCCTTTGAAAGCGTATAGTATGATGCTTTCAGCGGAGTCAGTACCTTCAGCTTCTGGTACATTACGTAGCCGGTGAGCCTCAGTCTGTCGACGCTGAACACGTGGTATATGTTTCTGTATATCTTGTCCTTGTCAATGTCTTTCGCCAACAACTGTGAAATGATGAAGTATATTTCGGGCGCATTGCTGTTATAGGTAAAGCCACCGGTGTCTGTCATCATGCCGCAGTATATGTTCGTAGCCATGTTCTTTGTCATGCTTTCATATCCGCCGAGCTGCCATATCAGTCTGAATACTATCTCTGACGTGCTTGACATTGTAGGGAATGATATTTGTGGCTGGCTCTCTATCACGGGGTCGAGGTGGTGGTCTATGAGCAGGAACTTGGCGGTTGACTGCTCTGTCACCTGTTGCAGTTCTGCACCGGTACGCGACAGGTTGTTGAGGTCCATGCAGCATATCAGGTCGGCTTCGCTGATTACCTTCTTTGCCTCATCCTTCTTCTTGTCGAAACGTATGGACTGCTGTGCGCCAGGGAGCCATTGTAGGTAGTCAGGGTACATGTCAGGTACGATCACGGTGGCGTTCTTTCCTGACATGTTGAGGTATTCTGCCCATGCAAGGGTAGAGCCGAGTGCATCGCCGTCTGCGTTCATGTGGCAGACTATTGCAATGTTTTTTGAAAGTGAAATGAGGTCGCGCAGTTGTGCGACCTCATTATCTGTAAGTAATTCTATGTTCATTGGAACGTAGTGTTTCTGTGTATTATCATTATGGTTAGGATTAATATAACCCCATCTGCCGCTTCTGTGGTTGCCGCCTGTTAAGGTGGGTTCTAATAATTCCCACTGTCAGATTTTTGAATTTATTTTGAGGGCAAAATGTTAACTGATAAGGAAGCATAGCGGGCTATGTGACCGCAGAAGTTAACAGTTTGCACCAAAAGAAAACAAAAATATGACATAATGATATTTACATAATTGACTAATTTAAAACGTGGGAATTTTTAGAACCCACCTTAAAACAGTTTGCTTGGATATACACCTTCTTCTACCAACTTGGCAATGCGTGCCACGGTGTCAGGACGGTCCTCAGAGTATGTTACGCCAAACCACTTACTTGTAGTGTCGAGTACCTTACATGTGGCAGTACCCTCGTTGATGAGCTTGTTGACCATCAGTGGGATGAAGAACTCTGACTTGAGGTTCTTCATGTTCTCAGGATCACTGAGGAACTCCTTGAAATACTCCTCGCTGTACTGGAAATAGTCTGGTGTGAAGCCCCACATATTCATAGATACAGGTGCGTTGTCGTCGATATATACCCACTCGCCGTCTTCCTTGTTGTCAGCGCGATAAGCTACCTTTCCGTCAACGCGTGCTATCTTTGTACGCTCCACGCAGGTGGTGAGACATCCAGCCTCGTCCTTAGAGCAGATACCACGACTTACGGTTCCGTTCTCTGACAGGGTGTTGCCTACGCGGAAACCTACCATGGCATACTGACCCTTGGCGCCCTCTGGCAGTTCGCTGAGGAATTTACCGATGACCATGAATGCGTCGCGATTGTAGAAATCATCGCAGTTGATTACGCAGAAAGGCTCCTTGATGACGTCTTTACCCATCAGTACGGCGTGGTTAGTACCCCATGGCTTCTCGCGACCTTCTGGAACGCTGAAGCCTTCTGGCAGTGCGTCGATAGCCTGGAAGCAGAGTTCGCACTGTACCTTGCCTTCGTATTTAGCGAGAATCTGAGTACGGAACTGCTCCTCGAAATCCTTACGGATTACCCATACAATTTTACCGAATCCAGCCTGGATAGCGTCGTAAATACTGTAGTCCATGATGGTCTCTCCGTTTGGTCCCAGACCATCGAGCTGCTTCAAACCGCCGTAGCGGCTACCCATGCCAGCAGCAAGCAAAAAAAGTGTTGGTTTCATTATAGTTTTTTGTTTTGAAGTAATTGCTAACTTTAAACCTTTAAATTTTAAATTAAGAGTTAAGAATTAAGAATTAAGAATTAAGAATTAAGAGTTAAGAGTTAAGAGTTAAGAATTAAGAATTCTGAATTATGCATTATTCATTATTCATTATGAATTCCCCATGTGGTTCCATCCCTGCGCCAGCATATCGAACTCGTTGCCGTCTCTTGAAACAAGTTTAAGTCCGAGTTCTGGCTTTGTGATATGTCCGATGACCTTTACGCCCTCCATGGCTTGAAGCTTGTCGTTGTCACCGATAGGACAGGTAAACAGCAGTTCGTAATCTTCGCCGCCGTTCAGTGCGCAGGTGGTAACATTCATGTTGAGTTCCTCTGCCATTATAGCCGTCTGGTAATCTATTGGCAGGAATTTCTCGAAAATCCTGCAGCCTTTGTCAGACTGCTTGCAGATATGGTGCATCTCCGATGACAAGCCATCAGAGATGTCAATCATAGAGGTTGGGTTTATTCCTGCCTCGCGTAGTTTAATCAGGATGTCGCCGCGTGCCTCAGTCTGCAACTGTCTTTGTATCAGGTATTCTTTTCCAGCGAAGTCAGGTTGCCATGCCTCGTTGAGGCGTTGTTTGAGAGCCTCCAGCTGTTTTGCATCCGTGGTTTTCTTGATCTTCTCTTGGATGTCTTTTACCTGATTGTAATATACCATTTTCTCACGTTCCAGCAACTGTAGTCCCATGTATGCTGCACCGAGGTCGCCGGATACACATACCAAGTCGGTTTCTTTTGCACCGTTACGATATATGATATCTTCCTTCTTTGCCTCGCCTATACATGTGATGCTGATGGCAAGGCCAGTCATTGATGATGTGGTGTCACCACCGATGATGTCAACTCCCCATTTGTCGCATGCCATGCGCAATCCCTCGTAGAAATCTTCGAGGTCTTCAACTTGGAAACGCTTTGACAAGGCGATGCTTACGGTTATCTGTCGTGGTGTGCCACCCATGGCGAATACATCGCTGAGGTTCACCATGGCGGATTTATAGCCCAAGTGTTTCAGGTCAACGTATGTAAGGTCGAAGTGTACGCCTTCCATAAGCATGTCGGTGGTCACCAAGGTCTCTGTACCGTCGTAGTGAATCACGGCACAGTCATCGCCAACGCTCTTCTTTGTTGACTCGTTATTTATTTTTATGTCTTTCGTAAGATGGTCTATCAGACCGAATTCTCCAAGTTTTGATATGTCCATTATCCTATGTTTTTACCTCTCTCCATTCTCTCACGATTTGTTTTTGCCTATACCTTGTCAGGTGCTTTCTGTTGCCTGCCGATATTATCGTCGCAGCTTCATCAGCTTATCATTCCTTTGAATATCTCTGTCATCAGTGGCTGTGCCTTGTTTGCTGCCTCCTGCACTTCCTCGTGCGTTGCGGTTTCAGGCGTGTCGCTTATTCCCATGTTTGTTATTATGCTGATTCCGAAGACCTTGATGCCGCAATGTCTTGCCACGATAACCTCAGGCACGGTGCTCATGCCAACGGCGTCAGCTCCCAGGGTGTGATAGGCCTTGTATTCTGCTGGAGTCTCATAGCTTGGTCCCTGCACTCCGATGTAGGTGCCATGCACGAGTCTTATATTCTTTTCCTTTGCTATCTTCTCAGCCTTTGCTATGAGCTCATGGTCGTATGGCTCGTGCATGTCGGGGAAACGAGGGCCAGTAGGGATGTTCTTGCCTCTCAGCGGATGCTCAGGGAAGAAGTTAATATGATCGGTTATTACCATAAGGTCACCGATGCGGAAATCCTTGTTGGCACCACCGGCGGCATTGCTTACGAACAAAGTCTTTATGCCGAGTTCATACATCACGCGAATAGGGAACGTCACCTCCTGCATGGAGTAGCCTTCATAGTAGTGGAAGCGTCCCTTCATGGCCATCACCATCTTGTCACCAAGAATGCCTATTATCAACCTTCCGTCGTGGCCCTCTACGGTAGAGACAGGGAAGTCAGGGATGTCCTTGTATGGCATTTGCCATAGTATGTCTATCTCAGAAGCTAATTGTCCGAGGCCTGTACCCAGTATTATCGCCGTCGTCGGCAGGCATGTCTGCTTGTCTTGTGGCAGGCTGTTGGTAATTTGCTTTTTCAGCCATTCCGCTGTCTTTTGTATTCTTTCGTACATAGCTTATTATTCTGTTGTTAAACCTCTCTTCGTCGTCTTGCATGAATGTAACCTTGATAGGTTGCACATACATTGCGGCTCTCACCTCGTCAGACAGGTTCTTTAGATGTTCCAGCCTTGTGGCGTCTTTTTCTGTCGTGACTATTATCGCCGGTTTCTTCATCATGCGGAACTGTGTGTTTATAGCCTCTGCGTCAGATTTAGTGAACAAGTGGTGGTCGGCAAACCGCATTGGTTTAATGCTCATACATTTGCCTTTCATATCCTCTATGATATGTTCTGGCGATGCTATGCCGCTTAGCAGCAGTACGTTTGGTAACAGTCCGTCCTCCTCCAGTGGCTTACCTTCAGCAAACAGTGGCTTCAGTGGTAGCTGCGTTATCGTAGTGAAATACAGGTCTTGGTAGGGGTATAGATTCAATGTACGCTGTAATACCCTGAATCCCATGGGCTTGGTATCTTTCGGGCACTTCGTCACTATCACTATGTCAGCCCTGTCTTTTCCTTTCTTTGATTCTCTTAGTCTGCCTGCTGGCAGCAATTCGTCGTATGTTATCAGACGGTGGTAGTCCATTAGCAGAATGTTTATGCCTGGCTTCACGTATCTGTGTTGGAAGGCATCGTCAAGTAATACCACCTGAGTGTCTTTCGTCTCCTCCTTGGTTGTCAGCATCTCTATTCCGTGGCATCTGTTAGCATCCACCGCTACGTATGCGTCAGGGAATTTCTTATGCATCTGATAAGGCTCGTCACCTATTTGCGGCATTGTGGTGTCCTGCTTGGCAAGTCTGAAACCGTGTGTCTTTCTTTTATATCCTCTGCTGAGCACTGCTACCTTGAATTTATCGTGTAGCAGGTCTATGAGGTATTCCGTATGTGGCGTTTTGCCAGAACCACCCACGGTAATGTTGCCAACGGATATTACCGGAATGTCAAATTCACGCGATTTCAGCACACCGTTGTCAAACAGTGCGTTCCTTATTCCTACCACGGCTCCGTATATCCATGACAGGGGCATTAACCATTTGTTTATTTTTATGAAATCGCCTTCCATTTCTTTCTCAGGTTATTCTGATTATTCTGATTACTCAGACTACTCTGATTTCTCTGATTATTCAGATTATTTCAATACCATTACTATCGGGCACCGTGCCTGTATAGGACTTTGCTTTTCCAATCCCTTGACCATGCAGAATGGTTCATAGAACACCCCGAGTGTAGTCCGGAGTTGTTCGTCAAGGTTGTTGCCGTGTCCCGATACTGTTTCAAAGAATTGGTCCAAAGCACTTGCAGGGGTGGGGTAGGATTCTATGGTATAATCCTTTATCTTAGCCAGCTGTGCAGCCTTCATTATAGCTTCGGGCATGCCGCCGAGCTGATCAACCAGTCCTATTTGCTTTGCGTCAGCGCCAGTCCATACCCTGCCTTGCGCTATGTTCTTCACCTTGTCAACAGATAGTCGTCTGCCGTCTGCCACGCGCTTGCAGAATAATTCGTAGCCTCTGTTTATGTATCTCTGCAGCATACGTTGTTCATCCGCATCGAAAGGACGTGCTGTCTGAGAGAAATCCATATCGGCATGCTCGTTAGTCTTTACATTGTCAAACTTTATTCCCAGCTTGTCCTGTACCAGTCCGCTCATATCGGGGAATACGCCGAATATGCCTATCGAACCGGTCAGTGTCGTCGGCTGTGCTATGATCCATGATGCTCCGGCACTCATGTAGTATGCACCCGATGCTGCCATTCCGCTCATTGAAACCACAACAGGTTTCTTTGTCTTCAGATGTGCCACGGCATGCCAGATGTCCTCTGAGGCAAAGGCATCACCGCCACCGGAGTTGATGCGTATCACGACAGCCTTTACGTTGTCGTCATCTGCCAAGGCGTCAAGGTCGTCTATAACCTTCTTGCTCACTATCCCGGCATCGCCCATCATGGCACCGGATGCTTCGTTCTGCACAATGCTGCCTTCGCAGTAATATACGGCAATCCTGTCGCTGGCATTGTTACTCCCTATATATGCAGATGCAGTTCCTTCCGCAGGGTTTACGGGGTAGTTGCACATTTCCTTGCAGCATACCTGTTGTATTATGTCGCTGTCGTCAATCTTCAGCAACTTTTTCATGTATGTCTTTACCTCGTTTGCATACATGGTGCGGTTCACCAGTCCTGCGGCAACCAGAGCCTTGGTGTCTTCCAACATTAATATGCTGTCTGCCATGGCGTTCAGTTTCGTAACGTCTATGGTGGTGCTGTGACTGATGTCATTTGATACCACTCCCCAGATGTTGTTGATGTAGCGTGATACTTGTTCACGGTTAGCATCGCTCATCTTGTCTTCTGTGTACTGCTCGGTAGCGCTCTTGTATTTACCTACCTTGACGACAGTCATCTTTATTCCTACTTTCGCCAACAGGTCCTTTAGGTACATTGGCTGTGCACTTAACCCGTGCAAGTCAATCATTCCCTGTGGGTTAATCCATATCTCGTCAGCAGCAGAGCAGACATAGTATGCGCCTTGTGTATATTCATCGCCATACGCTACCACCGTCTTGCCGTTCTTGCCTTTTACGCCATTACCTTTGTTAGAGCTACCCTTGAAGCGTTCTATTGCTTTTCTTATCTCCTGCAGTGATGCGTAGTCCGCATTCATCACGCCGGCTTCCAGGTACAGGCACTTGATATTGTCACATTGTGCCGCCTTGTCTATGGCGGTGACGATCTCGTCCACACCCTGCTGTACGGTATTGCTGCCGCCAAGGATGTCGTTGAAGATGTTGCCGTTTACGTGCTCTACTATATCGCCTGAAAGATTCACCACGAGCACGCTGTTGTCCTTGATAGTGACTGTATTGTCGCTACTTCCCGATATAGCGAAACAGAGTATTGCCAATATACAAAAAAACACCGTCACCGTGCCGACTATGACGATGCCGGTAATGGTGGCAAGCGTATATTTCAGAAAATCCTTCATTGAATTTCAGCGTGTTTAGACGTAAAGCGTAAAATCGAGTGCAAAAATACAAAAAATATTTCATTGGACAAAGTTTTTCTTGTCTTATTTTATAATAAGGTGTAAAAAAATATCATAAATGTTCATGTGTAGAAAAAAAAAACTACCTTTGCATGAGCAAATACTGTAAGTAGGTGTGAAAATCAATCGCTATATAATTGAAACAAACCAAAACAAACTATGAAGAAAAAACTTACTTCAATCATGATGACGGCTCTGCTTTCCGTTGCCGTTATAAACTGTTATGCGGAAAAGTTTTCCTACGACCTGTCTAAGTCACAGCCAGTCTATTCTGACAAAGGGGGATATGGCTACGATCTTACCAATGCGCCTGATGTAAAGAGTATTACTTCGGCAAAGCTGCCTTCTGGCGGTTCTGTGCCTCCTTTCTATTTCTCAGTAAAGGTGCCAGATGGTAACTATCGCGTGACGGTTGTCTTGGGTAGTAAGAAGCGTAGCGCTGATACCTATGTGCGTGCAGAGAACCGACGCCTTATGGTGGAGAACTGCAAGACTAAAAAAGGTGAGTTGCGCACGGTGTCGTTCCTTGTCAATAAGCGTACGCCGGAGATTTGTCAGAATAATCAGATTACTCAGAATTCTCAGAATATTCCGAGTACTCCGAAAACTCCGACCCCTCCGACCTCTCAAGTGAAGATTAAGCCCGGCGAAGTGGGCTCGCTCACATGGGACGATAAACTGACTCTTGAATTTAATGGTACTGCACCATGTGTGCAGAGTATCACGATAGAACCTGACACCACAGCCGTTACCCTGTATCTCTGTGGCAATAGTACGGTGGTTGATCAAGGCAAGGAACCATGGGCATCATGGGGACAGATGTTTCCTCGCTGGTTTAACGACAAAGTCTGCGTGGCAAACTACGGCGAAAGCGGACTGACGGCGGCATCTTTCCTTGCTCAGCTACGCCTCGACAAGATTCTCAGTGAGATAAAGCCAGGTGACTATGTGTTCTGTGAGTTCGGTCATAATGACGAGAAGGAGAAAGGTCCGGGCCGTGGAGCGTGGTATCACTATTCCGTAGGTCTGAAGACTTTCGTTGACCGCGTTCGTGAGAAGGGTGGCAACATCATCTTCTGCACGCCTACCCAGCGTCGTTTCTTCGAGAAAGACGGCACCATACGCAATACTCATGGTGATTTCCCGGCAGCCATGAAGGCAGTGGCAGAGCGTGAGAACGTGCCGTGCATAGACCTTAACGCCTCTACCAAGGTACTCTTTGAGACGATGGGAGAGGAGGGTAGCAAGCAGTTGCTCGTACACTACAAGAAAGGCAGTTTTGCTTGGCAGGATAGGGAGTTCGCAGACAATACGCACTTCAATCCTTTTGGTGCTTATGAGGTTTCCAAACTCATCGTTATGGGACTCAAGCAAATCAACAGTCCGCTTGTTCAGTATCTCACGAAAGACTGGCAGGATTTCTCTCCGTCATCACCAGATAGCCCTGCTGCTTTCCTGTGGCCTCAGTCTATCTTCCATGATGCCACGAAGCCTGATGGAAACTGATTAGGCTCACCTCCTTCTTTGTAAGCGATGATACCATCATCGCCCATCTTGCAGACCAGGAAAAAAAGCTTTCTTGTAGGCGATGATACCATCATCGCCCATTAGATGAAATAAACTAACTAAAAAAAGAATATGACAAAATCAAAACAAATCTTCATGCTGCTGCTACTGCTGCTGCTCTCGGTAACGGTATCAGCGCAGCGTGTCATTGACAACCTCGACCGTGGCGTCGTTGCTGTCAAGACCACTGGCGGCGTATTCGTCAGCTGGCGTATTCAGTCTGATGAGTACTACGATGTCACCTACAACCTTTACCGCGACGGTTCGCTTGTAGCGGAGAACCTCAAGACATCTAACTATACAGATGCCTCAGGCTCGACCTCAAGCAAATATACTGTAGCGGCAGTCGTCAACGGTGTAGTTCAGAAGCAGAGCCAGCCTGTTGCTGTATGGGCACAGGATTACATGGAAATCACTCCTCAGCATCCTTCAGAGCTGAAGGCAACATACGTTCCTAATGATGCCTGTGCTGCCGATGTTGACGGCGACGGCGAGGTGGAACTGCTCATGAAGTACAACAACTCTCAGGAGATGTCGAACTCATTCCCCGTAAACGGATGGTACAACGAGCATACTCTGTTTGAGGTGACGAAGCTTGACGGCTCTGTGCTTTGGTGGGTCAACTGCGGACCAAACATGGGTGACTTCCAGAATAATGAACAGAACATCGTAGGCTATGACTGGGATCAGGATGGCAGTGCAGAGGTTCTCATGCGTCTTGAGGAAGGTTCAAGCATACACATGGCTGACGGCACTGTCTATACTATCGGTGCCGATGGCAAGAACGGAACATCATGGACAAACTATCGTAGTCAGGGCTGGGTTTCTCCAGCAGGTGCTACTGTTGCAGTTGAGACAGGCGTTTCTTCTACGGCAACGGTAAGTTGTTCTGCTGATTGGGTGACCTTGAGTAATGTTAATGGCGTGGTTTACGCTACCGCATCACAGAATGGAGAACCGACAGTAAATGGTTCCGCACGTAGCACTACAATCACAATCGTTGACAATGGCGTGACTAAGAGATTCGGTTTCGGTCAGAATTATTACAGAGACGGAAAGGAAATCTCAAGTCAGTATTTTACCCACTATGGCAAGGAATTCCTCGTATATTGTAACGGTAAGACTGGACAGGTATATGATATCATAGACTTCCCTTGCGCACGTTTTGAATCAGGTGAGTCTGACCTTAATGCTGCATGGGGTGACGGCTATGGTCACCGCTCAAGCAAGTTCTTCTACGGTGCACCATATCTTGACGGACGTAATCCAAGCATCTTCGTAGGACGTGGTATCTACACTCGTCATAAGTTCGTGGCTTTGGATGTTGACAAGAACACCCACAAGCTCTCTGAGCGTTGGCGTTGGATGAACAATCAGAAAGGCTCTCCATGGTACGGACAGGGCTATCATAACTATGCTGTTGCCGATGTTGACTGGGACGGTCGTGACGAAATAGTGTTCGGTGGCCTCGTGATCGATGATAATGGTATGGGTCTCTCTACCGCAGGCTTCGGTCATGGTGATGCCCAACATCACAGTGACTTCAACCCTTATATCCACGGACACGAGGGATGGTTCTGTAACGAGGATGCACCAAGCAACCACTATCGTGACCTTACTACGGCTAAGCTGTATTATCGTCTTGAAGGAGGTAGTGACGACGGACGTGCCATCGCGGGTAACTTCTGTAATACTGTGCCTGGTGCATTTGCATCATCTGCCAGGGATTCTGATAATCCAATCAGTCTCGTAACCAGTGAACATGTAGCTGGTTACAGTACCAATGGAATGGAGCAGAACTTCAACTGCTACTGGGATGGTGACCTCTGCGAGGAAACATATAATGCTGACGGAACCAACTATGATAATAAGCCAGGTGCTATCTATAAATATAATCAAGGTAAGATAAAGACGTTTGAGGGTTCGTTGGCAAACAACTGGACAAAGGCTACTCCTTGCTTCATGGGCGACATCCTCGGTGACTGGCGTCATGAGTTCGTTATGCGTACCGCTGACAACAAGATACGCATCTACACCACTACCATCGAGACCCCATGGCGCATTTATTCTATGTGGTATGACCACCAGCAGCGCAACGCCATGGTATGGCAGATGTGTGGATACAACCAGCCACCTCATACCTCTTACTTCCTCGGCGAGATGGAAGGCATCACTGCCGCTCCGCCTGCACTTACTATGAAAGGACGTACGGAGATTGCCAATGGCGGAACCATCAGCAACGACGGTGCTTCTGTCATCACTTGCGAGACTAACGATATGACCGTAAGCGTTGCCGACGGTGCTACACCTTATATATATATAGACAACACTCCGTCATTGGTGTCTGGTTCTGCTCCGTCAGAAGCTACTGCCAAGGAGTATCCTATCACATACACTTACTATACCCACACTCTTACAGGTGGAGCCTTCGCAGGTGACATGCGCCTCGTGAAGCAAGGTGACGGTGCGCTGACTCTCCCTGACGTAGTGCAGACATATACTGGTCAGACCGATGTGTGGGCTGGTACGCTTAACTTCAACGGTACCTTGCAGAACTCACGCCTCTGGCTCAACCGCTTTGCAGAACTCAACTCTGACAATGGTACTTTCGCTAAGGGCATACAGGCAGAATATGCTGCCATTATCCGCCCTGGTGGTAAGGAGGCTAAGGCTTCTACCATAACCACTGACTCGCTTATCCTTGATTTCGGCTCTGTCGTTGAACTCGATATCTACAGCAACGGATTAAAGGCAGACTCTATCAAGGCAAACGTGCTGAAGATAGAGAAAAAGGACTGGACCAATGGCCCTCAGTACCTCGCACCTATATTCCGCATCAATGCACATCCGGCGGCAGGAGCGGCTGCTATCGCCGACGGCATTTATTGCCTTGGTACAATAGGTGAAGTCAAGGGTAACCTTGGTGACATTATTATAGAGAATCTTCCAAACCAGAAGGCTGTCCTCTCACTTGAGGAAGGTAAGCTCATGCTCGCTGTGACCAATTATGTCGGTGAGCCTATTACATGGAAGGGCGACAAAGGAACAGCCTGGGACCTTGATGAGACAGCAAACTTCGTTAAGACAGAGACTGGCGAGGAAGCTGTATTCTATACAGGTTCAGATGTGACGTTCAATGATAATGCCACAAGCTACAATGTTGAGATAAAAGGCAACGTGTCACCTGCGTCTGTCACTTTCCTTAACAAAAAGCAGTACACTGTTTCTGGCGATAAGATTATAGGAACACCGGATTTGCTGAAAGACAGCGTCGGCGTGGTTTATCTTAATAATGTCAACGACATGGGTAACACTACCGTCAGCGGTGGTACCCTCTGTGTAGCAAGTCTTGCAAACTCTACAGGTACGGAGATGGGTTCACTTGGTACTATCGACAAGACCATCACGCTTACAGGTGGTGGCGCTCTTTCTCCAACAGCCTCATTCACGAGTGAGCAGAAAATCATCTGCTATAAAGATAATGGCGTGATTGATGTTCCGACAGGTGTGACCTTTACGCAGGCTGCCAATATTGCTACCTCACAGAGCGGAGCCCTCACTAAGGCTGGTGCTGGTACGTTGAATATGACGGGTAATCTTACTGCCAATGGAATAACAGTAAAAGCCGGTACATACGACTATACAGGTAATGCCAATAGCAAGACTATAACTTTGCAGGGCAATTCTAAACTCTCAGGTCAAGGTGTCCGCACAAGTCCTATCGTCGTAGATGCAGGCGCTAACGTAACATGGGATTTGCCGGGAAATAACTATACGGATATTGCTTGTGCGGTGTCTGGTTCCGGTACAATTACCGTAAATACCACCAATGCCTATAATCGTACTCGTATTACTGGTAACTGGAGCGGTTTTACAGGAACAGTGAAATACACCAATACCTCACGAGTGATGCCTATAAAGACTAATTGGAATCTTGCAAAAGGCACACTTGACATAGGAGAAAAAGCGTATGTAGCTGCGGTAGGTAATACTTGTACCATAGGTAAACTTACTGGTAAGGGTGTGTTAGAGCAGCCGGTGGCTGACTTTAACAGCCAGGCAGCTCCATCGGGAATTAATACATGGCGTGTGGGTAACAGCTCTGATGCACTTGGTGACTTCCAATTTAACGGCTATCTTTATGATGCAGGCGGTACAACTAAGTCAAACTTTGAGAAGATAGGTACATGCACTATGACAGTTGCAACCGCATGGCAGAACTCAGGAACGGTTAAGATTTCAGAAGGAACACTGCGCTTCAAGTCTAAAGTCACGTTGGGTACAGGTGCCTTGACTGTGGCAGAGGGAGCAGTCCTCGCAGGCTTGTCTAACACGGCGAGCGGTACGTCAAAGAATTCTCCTATCACCAATAGCAGCATAACTGTAAACGGAACCTTGTGGCCGTCAAGTCAGGAAACCTCTGTTTCTTCCAGTTATTTATGTATAGGCGATAAGACTGTTGACTTCTCATCTACGGGCAGGCTTAAAGTTGGATTGAAGAAATGTTCTACGGGTTCTGTTGTGTATAACACATGTCTTATCGGTGATGGTAGTAAGGCAACGATAAACTTTGCCGATGGTGTCACTATCGAAGCCTATGCTCCGGACTATACACCGACATTCGTCAATGAAGAGGTAACAGACTCATTCAAGGTACTGGTTGACATTCCTAACGTCAATGTCGCAGGCAAGCTGAACTACGAACTGCCTACGCTTCCTGTGCATTACTACTGGAAGAACCGTTGGGACAGCACACTTCTTGCAAAGACGGGATGCCTGTATGTAGGATATATAGAACTGATTGGCGACGCCAACAGAGACAATCAGGTCACCATGGCAGATGCGAACATGGTAGTAAACTACTTCCTCGGTGGTACGACTGAAGGCATCAGCCTGCCGCATGCTGATGTCAATGGCGACGGACAGATTACCATGGCAGATGCCAATGCCATAGTGAATATATTCCTGGGACAGTAGCTTCGCTTCGCTCAGAGTGAAAAGTGAAAAGTGAAGAGTGAAAAGTGAATAATCCCCATGTGGAAGATAGACATCCCCTCCCTGCATAGAATGTGCAGGGAGGGGATTTGATTTCTGCTTGACCTGGCGCGAAGGTTCCTCCCATTATGCCCATAAAACCCATAAAACCCATAAACCAAAAAATAATTTTCTGAAATAGTTATCTATAATTCGACCATTCGGGACTATTAAATGATAATTATGGTAATTCGTTTTCATATCTCGATATAGGACATTTTTGACATTTCATGCTCAGAAAAAAGTTCACCGAAAAACGCAAAATAGAGAGAGCAGGGGTAGGGATAATCGTTAAAAACAACCCCTTTTAACGCCTATTTTTACGGGTCGAGATGTAAAAGCATACCTTTTACATTGTAATATGATAGCTTTTACGCTGTAATTGGATAGCTTTTGCAGCGCAATATGATAGCTATTACAACCCAAAAGCTATCATATTACGATACGGTTTGAAACCCCTCTATTGAAAATCAATAAGTTACAACTCACTGAGAATGTCGATGAAACCGACTGACCATAAACTTTTTCAAAAAACAGCCCTTCATTTCGACTTAACGAAGGCACCAGAATAGGACAAAAACAACATTCTCGTATTCATGGACATGATTCCAAGTTTATTCTCATCGTGTGTTTTCGTCGATAAAGCAGACAAGACCTTGTAGAAATTGAAAATCTTGAAATTTTTATCGAAAATATTATTATTTTTCCCAAAACATTTGGTAGATTCAAAAAAAACACTTAACTTTGCAGAAAAATAAAAGGAGAGATATACATAATATAATAAACACAATATACAAAATCAACGAACATAGACAAATCACTTAAATTATAATTAACTAACACCAAAACAATTATGAAGAAACATTTACTTCTATTATTTACGGCTGCAATGACGTCATTGTCAAGCTTTGCGCTTGGTCTCAATGATTTCATCTACACGCAGCATGGACGTTTCCAGATTATGGATGCGACGAATAACTTTACGGGTAGCATCCAGGGATTTAGCGGCTTCAGTGCTATTTATAACGATGGTAGTACAAAAGTTGATTCTTTGTTCGTTACGGGACAGGATGCTACTGTGGGAGACTATTTTCAGTCTAATATAAATGTACCTTATACAGAGGGTCTTATAAGCAAACTCGATTTGCCAGCTGGTAATTATATCGTTAGCTTCAAACTTAAGTCTGGTGCTATTACATCTGCAATACCTTCTGGCGGAACATTCGCTGGTATGAACCGTGTTCGTCTCGTTAGCGTAGCAAAAGATGCTACGGTTACTTCTGCTAATGTTGATGAGATAGTAGCAAGCTATGAGTCAGGACTTACCATAGGTACAGAGTGGGCTACCTATGGCTTTGATGTAGAAGTAGATCCTTCAAATGACTATTATCTGGAGTTCCTTGGTATGCAGAGTCAAGTGGCTGTAGCTGATATTCAGATCCAGGAGGCAATGCAAGTTGCTGATTTACGTAAGAGGGATTATATGATCAACTTTATCAATGCGTATAAATCAGTAAAGCAAATAACAGAAGAACAGGATAAGGAATTTGGACTCACGGAGAATTTAGAGGTACTCGAGGGTATTAATGAGACATCAAGTCAGGAGGAATTAGATGAGGTAATCGTTTCCTTGGATGAAGCCATTTTAGGAATGCGTGGTTTAATGGATTCTTGGCTGTCAGATAAAGATAATAGTACCTTCCCTGCAGGCTTTACTTGTAATAACAAATCAACGGATTGTGGCATCTGGACTACAAATCCTTCTGGTCGTTTGCATAAGGATACATGGGATGGTAAGACATATCCGGAGTTCCCACATTTCCAGCATAGCAATGGCTGGGATAGAACTGGTGTGATGGAGACAAAGGAACTACAAGAGTTCCCCGCAGGTTCTTATGTATTCTCAGTTGACGTAAGGGCGTTAGTTCGTCTTCGTGAAGGTAAGCAGAACTGGACTCCTGATTTGGGAATGGATTGTTTCCAGACGACCCTCTATGTTGTAAATGAGGATGGTGATACTGTTGCTGTAACAGGGCCTTATGCTATTCGTGCAAGTGAGTTTACTCCTAATTACCTTGTATTTAAGTTGGATCAGCCTTTAAACTGTAAGGTTGGTATAAAGACTGAGGGTATTAAGGAAGGAGGAACTAATATCTATCCTGGAAGTTACGGTGGTACCATAATGTTTAAGGATGCAGCACTCTACTATGTGTCAGCTTTGCCATATACTAAGAAGCAGCTTGACTACATTAAGGCTGTTCAGAAACAGATAACGACTGGACGTGATTATATTACAAGCAATACAGAGGGCATTAATAATGCAGAGAAGTATTGGGGTAAGGCTGAGCTTCAGGCATGTCTTGATACTGCAGTAGCTAAAGTTGAGGCTTATGAAGCTATTAAGACAGATACAGCTTACATTATTAATACTTATAATGAATATGTAGGTGAAGGAGGTGAATGGGCTTCTTCAACTTCTTCGGAATCTGGTATTCTCGAGTATGATATCTATCAGAATGTTGTAAAGGACCTTATCGCTGCTAATAGGAAATTCAATGATTTGAACGATACCTTGAACAGTTTGGCTGAGGCTATCGTAGCAGCTAAGGAATTTAGAAATCTTCGTGTATATGCAGAATCTACTACAAATGAAGGTTTGGATAACGAGATTACTAAAGCTGAAAACTTGTTGACACAATTGCAGAATGATGCATACAGTGAGGAAAATGTTGATTTGTTGCTTGCTGAAATAGATGCTCTCACTGCTAAAAAGAGCGAGTTTGCTGCTGGTATCCCAACAGAAAAGATAGAGGTTATTGCTGATATCGACTTTGAACAGCCAGCCGTTGGTCTGGAAGGCGAAGCTACTTCTGGTGCTGTAACTATTGCCGGTGCTGTCGGTCAGATGGAGATTGATAACTTTAGTACTGTTGCTGCTGATGGTGTATTCCAGAAAGGATATGACAAGAATTTTGAAACTTTCCATGAGGGTATGCTTCGCGTAGGTAATGGTGCAGGTATTGTTAATATTGATGAGGATAAGCGTGTAACAGGTTCAAATATCCTCCGTGCTTCATTTGATATGAACTTCGGTAAGTTGAACAATCGTAATTCAGGTTTCGATTTCCTCGACGAGAATAATGAGCGTGTGGCAGAGGTTTATTTCGATTTCTATAATGGCAATATGAAAAATGGTGGTCGTGATGACTTCGGATTGAACTTCTCTTACATTCCTTCATTCGGTGCACAGAATGTTGACAATGATTCTATCATAGGTTCTGATGATTATAAGACTCACTTTGAGGTAATCATTGATTATGGCACATCTAAGATGTACTGTTCTACAACATCTAAGAGCGGTTCTCAGAAAACAGTAGAGGTAGCTCTTCCTAACAAGGAGCCAATAGCTATGTTCCGAGTTAAGTCTAACTATAGTTCAAACCCAGAGCGTCGTTGCTGGTTCGATAACCTCAAGATTGAGAAGATTACTGCTGCTGAGGTCGTTTCTATAGTAGGCGATGCTAACGGTGACGGTCAGGTAACAATGGCTGATGCTAACGCTATCGTTAACTACTTCCTCGCTGTGGATAAGTCAACCATCACTAACTTCGATTTTACTGCTGCTGATATAAATGGTGACGGCGAAATCACAATGGCTGATGCTAATGCCGCAGTGAACATCTTCCTCGGAAGTGCTGAATAAATTGAATACATACTTTGTGACAACTAAGTTCCTTAACGAACTTGGTTGCCACAAGGTTAAATAAGAAAGAAAACTCAAATTAATATTAATTTAAAACAAAATCTTAAGATTATGAAAAAATTATTTACACTTATCGCTGTAGCTCTCTGCACACTTGGTGCAAGTGCAGTTGAGTATACTGATGTGGCATCTCGCACAGATGCTGTGTATGCAGAAGCTACTACTTTAAAAGCAGGTGACACATGTGTACCTGTAGCTTTTTGGTTGAAATCTTCGGCGAATGTAGAGACGCTCGGTATTACATCTATTACTTTGCCAGCAGGAGCTAAGTTCGTAACATTCTATGATGAGGATGAGGATGATAATTTCTATGCAACTTTAATCAAGGGCAATACAACTGCATCAAAGCACTCTGTTTCTCCTGCTCTTATTAATGAAAATGAGTTAAAGTTAGGTATTAATACAGTAAAGGGTGATTGCTTTAAGACTGCTGCAACAAAGTTGTTTAACCTTTATGTGACTATACCTTCAGATATGGCTGCTGGTGATTATGCAATAACATTGAAAGGTATAGAGTATTCTAATAATAGTGCAACAACTGCTTATACAGATACTCCTGTCAAAGGTAAGCTTGATGTGGAAGATGTTGTATGTAAGCTTACAATTACAGGTGCTGATGCTATTTCTAACATCGCTGCTGATGGCACAGAGGCTGCTGCTCCTGCAAAGAAGGTTGTTGATGGTCAGCTCGTAATCGAGACTGCTAACGGCACTTTCAACGCTGCTGGCGCACAGGTAAAGTAAGATATCCTATCATACTAATAAAAAAACTTCGCTTGAACATTCAAGCGAAGTTTTTTCGTTTTTTCTTGCATATACCAAATCTTCTTATTAATTTTGCATGTGTAAATTTTAATGTAATATATTTTATTATGGCAAGAAATATGAATACTATATCATTATCCCCCGAATTCTTCAGTGATTTGGGAGTGATAGCTCAGGACGAAACTCTGTTTGTTAAATTACAGAAGTATGTAAAAAAACTTATTTCCACAAAAGCAAAGGACGATACTTTTATTCCTAAAGATGTGTTTTTGAAAAAACTTGATAGAGCAGAGAAAAATATAGAAGCGGGAAATTATGTGAAGTTTTCCAATATACAGGAGTTTAATGAGTATTTTGGTGTTAAATGAAGTATCGGAGCCGAAGGCCTATGCTAAAGCACTGTCTTATCTTGTAGGCGCAGACAGTGTCTGCGCTCCGTCCTCACCGTTTCCCCGCCACCTTCTTCGTGTCGAGGGTCATGATGTTGTTTTCAAGTTATTGGAGGATAAAGTATATGTCTATGTACTTTCAGCCTATGGGCATTATTAGGCAGCAGATTTTTTTAGAACCCACCTTTATAGTAAACACACCTCATTAGGGGTGTGTTTGTTTTTTTGTAACTTGTATTTTTTTTCAAGTTTTTATGTTAAAAATTTGTATAATTCAGAAATTTTTATTTATTTTGCATAACCAAATATAGTGCAGGGGTGTATTGTGTTCGTACGTAACCCGCGGCATCATATACTAACTCTTTGAAATTAAATAAATTAAAAATAAACTAACTATCAATCTTTATGAAAAAACTCATTTTGTATGCATCTCTTGTTTGCATTGGAATGGCATCTTGCTCAAAAGACTATGTAGTCGATGAGGAGAACCTGCCATCATGGCTTGGTGAGAGCATTTACGGAGAGTTGAAGAGTCCGAAGACGCTTTCAGGTTCGTTTAATACGTATCTGAGGCTTATTGACGACATGGGGTATGGTGAAGTTCTTGGTCATACCGGTAGTAAGACCATCTTCCCTGCGAACGATGCGGCGTTTGAAGCCTATTTCAAAGATGGCAACAACCGCTATGGAGCAAGGAGCTATGAAGACCTTACCTACAGTCAGAAGGCTCAGCTGCTCTATTCGTCAATGATTGACAATGCCATTCTTATCGGTAACATCTCTTCTGAGCAGAACTCAAGTGGTGAACTGTTGCAGGGTAAGGCTGTGAAGCACTCTACCAACCTGCAGCTGACTAATACCATTGAACCTCTGTATTCTCAGAATTTCCCTAAGAACAATGCTTCGTTCACACGTTTCATTGACAAGGGAGCTATCCTGACCGTCAACGATAACAGCGTGGCACCGATGGTACACTTCACCGGTGAGTATATGCTTAACAATGGCATGACGGTCGTAGGAGACAATAACGACTTCTCTGTACTTACAGGAAATGAGTACACTGACGGAGATGCTTACATCTTCAATCATAAGGTGATAACAAGCAATGTAACCTGTCAGAATGGTTACATACACCAGCTTGACGGCGTTCTCGAGCCACCGGGCAATATGGCACAGGTGCTGAGAGAGGGTACGGAGTCAGGTTCTGGTACCAGTCTTTTCTCACGCATGTTGGATTATTATTGCGCACCATTCAATGATGTTACCACAAAGAACAACTATAATGCGTGGGCTATTGAGAATGGTGAGGCAACAATCGAGAATGTATATGCCATACGTTACTATAGCCAGATGTCAAATGGTGCCAAGAAATTGGATCGCTATACTGACGAGGATGGCAAGATAAGCGACGTGCATACAGAGTCACAGTTGCTTAACTTCGATCCAGGATGGAACCAGTATAAGCCAAATGCTACAAGTTCGGCTAATGCAGAGATTGCAGCAGTCCTTGCACCAACAGACGATGCCTTGTGGGATTATTTCAAGGAGAACGGTGGCGGTGGTGCATACATCATCAAGAACCTCGGTAACCCAGAGTTGGAGAATACGCGCGAGAACCTCGGTGAGCATTTCGACGCTATTTATAACAGCGACCCTTCTGTGTTCACCAACATGCTGAACAACCTGCTGAAGTCTAACTTCTCAAAGACCGTTCCAAGCAAGTTCTCTACCGTACAGAACGATGCATTCGAGTTCATGGGCGTGAAACTCGACGACGTTCACATGAAGGATGACGGCAAGTATGATGTCAAGATTGCCAACAACGGCGTTATATACAAGATGGACAAGTTCTTTGCCCCACAGCTCTATAACTCAGTGCTCGGTCCGGCTTCCGTATATCAGAACATGCGCAGCATGGGACAGATGCTCAATGACCATGCCGTTACTGCCGGTGAGGTGCCTGCACTTGGCGTGAACATGTACTACTACCTCATGTCTATGAAGTCAAAGTATGCAGTGTTCGTACCAGAAGATAACAGTACATTCGTGTATATAGACCCAACGTCAATATATGACGCCGACAACTATGGCACAAAGGCGCTGCGCTTCCGTTTCAACACCGCAGCAACTGATTCAAAGTTCAATGTAATGGTGCAGAAGGGCCTGTTCGAGAACGGCGTGTTCACCGAACTTGGAGAATACACTGAGGAGAATATCGAGAAAGGTACATACTCTACTCAGATACAGGACATGCTGAACTATCATGTAGTAGTGCTCAACAGCAATGAGGATGGACTTAGCGGAAATCACTACTACAAGACGAAGCATGGTGGTGCAATCTACGTTCCAGACGGTTTTGCACGTAATGGAAAGACAGTTCAGGGTGGTGCCCAGATTGAAGGCAAGGCTCCTGCTGCCAAGGTGCTTACACAGTATAGTAAGACTGGACGTACCGATGCAGATCCAGAGGCAAATATCGAGAATGGTACTTGCTACCTCATCAGCACTCCTATACAGCCTACTACTACAAGTACATATAAGGTACTCTCATCTAAGTTTGAGAAGTTCTATGACTTCATGAGCGGTTTTGAAGGAAATACTGATATCCTGAAGTTTGCAGGACTCAGTGATGAGGAAAACGAGAAGACTCACAAGTCAGAGCAGACAAACTATATGATGTTTGCTGCTACAAACTTAAATCCTATACGTGAAGACCTGTACGATGCACGTATGCGCATGCTCGGTGCATATAACTATACAGTATATGCTCCTACAGACGATGCAATGGACAAGGCTTATGCAGCTGGTCTGCCTACCTGGGATGAGCTGGAGGCGTTGTTCAGTCAGTGGGATAATCAGGAAACAACGAATCCTTCTGGCTATGCTGCTGCATCTGCAGAGGCACGTAAGAAGATTGACGTAATGCGTCAGTTCGTGTTCTACCACATTCAGAACAACTCTGTCTTTGCTGACAATACTGTTGCCAGCGGTTCTTACCAGACATTCTGCACTGATGACCTCGGCATTGCACAGACACTGGGCGTCAGCGGTGGTAACGGCACGCTGAACGTGCGCGACAGGGCTGGTAATACGGTTAGCGTGACGTATGGAAGCGCTAATGCCAATATCTTGGCACGCGACATAGTCAGGACATCTACGGGTGCTATCGACTATTCTTCATTCGTTACCATACATGGTATCAACACACCTCTCTGCTTCAGCACGACCGGTAGGTATGACGGCAAATGGACTAATGCCGGTTCTGCGAAAAAAGCAGTGCGCTAACACTATTTAATTTAAGTTTAATACAAAGAAGTCATGAATATTATGTCAAAACAAAAGGTTCTACTGACATTCATACTCTTCGTCATAACACAGATGGTGATGGCGCAGGGAGTCGTCATATCAGGAACTGTTGAAGACGCAATGGGACCGGTTATGTTCGCAAACGTCACGGAGCGTGATGCTAATGACCGTATCATTAACGCTACGCAGACAGATATGATGGGTAACTTCTCCATGGAAGTTAAGAATACAAAGAATATGCTCGTCGTGTCTTACGTAGGTAGCAAGACGTGGAAAAAGAAAATAGGAAACGAAACGACTTTCGCTATAAAACTTGAGGATGAAAAGACAACACTTAATGAGGTGACCGTGCGTGGCCGCCGTGCTAATGCTGGTGGCTTGAACATCCAAAAGAAAGAGATTTCGGTGTCACAGCAGACATTCAACCTCTCTGAGGTGGAAGGTATGGCGTTCACCTCTGCCGACGAGGCTCTGCAGGGTGAGATTGCCGGTCTGGATATCGTAAGTAACTCCGGTAACCTCGGTTCCGGAACTACAATGCGTCTGCGTGGTGTTTCATCATTGTCTGGTAACTCTAACCCTCTCATCGTAGTTGATGATAAGATCTTTGACTATAATGAGGGTGACATTGACTTCGAGAATGCTGATACCGAAGCTTTCTCTTCTCTGCTTGCGGTCAATGTGGATGATATTGAAAAAATTAACGTGCTCAAAGATGCTGCCGCTACGGCTATCTGGGGTTCACGTGGTGCCAACGGTGTCATAGAAATTACTACAAAGCGTGGTAAGCGTGGTAAGCCAAGGGTAAACCTCTCATATAAGTTCACAGGTACATGGATGCCTGCTGGATACCAGTTGCTTAACGGTGACCAGTACACCATGATGCTTAAGGAAGAATTCTATAACCCAACACAGAGTGCTGACGCTACCAAGAACATTGCCGAGATTAACTACGACAAGACTTGGCCGGAGTATAACTACTGGAACCGTAACACTGACTGGGTGGACGAGGTGAAGCAGTTTGGTGAGCAGCATGAGGCAAATGTCAACATTACCGGTGGTGGACAGAAGGCTACATTCCGTATCTCTGCTGGCTACAACCATCAGACTGGTACTATCATCAAGCAGCGTCTTGACCGTCTGACCACTCGTCTCGTACTCGATTATAATGTGTCTGACCGTATCAAGTTCTCTACGAACTTCGCCCTGACATATACAGACAACCTGAAGAACTATACACTTGGTTCAAGTAAGAACGGTAACTCTAACAACAATATTCTCGCTATGGCGCTCGCTATGGCTCCGAATATGTCTATCTACCGTAACAATGGTGAGTACTACCTGATGAATCCTGCCGGAAATGATGCAAAAGGACAGACACCTTACACAGGTAACTACAGTTCTGAGAAAATGGGTTCGGTATATAAGATTGGTAACCCTGTTGCCTATGCTAACTCTTCATGGCAGAAGGAGCAGACTTACAGCATCGTACCTGACTTCAACCTGAAGTATGAACTTCTCGGTATAGAGAGCAACCAGAGCCGTCTGACATTCGACGGTCGTGTATATTTCGACATCTATGCATACTCACTGCCTACATATATGCCGGGTAGCCTGTCAAACGGAGAGTACGATTCAAAGACATATAACTATGCTACCAACACTGAGAAGAACAACTTCAAGCTCGGTGCACGTGCACAGCTTGTCTTTACACCTTATTTCAAGAATGAGGACTTCAGTCTCACAATGCTTGGTCGTTATGAGTGTAACACAGGCCGCTACTCTTATCAGTATGCTGCAAAGAGCCAGTTGCCAAATGGCTTGGAGACTATTGAGGCTCAGGCTAACAACCGTGATATGAGCAACTCTCTCTCAACAGTGAAGACTGCATCTCAGAACTGGGTTTACAATGCACACTTCTCTTACAAGGAGCGTTACAACATCAGCTTCTCACTGCGTGGTGACTGTAGCTCTGGATTCGGTCCTGATAATCCTTGGTTCTATTCTCCTTCTGTTTCTGTACGTTATAACCTCAGTGACGAGAAGTTCTTCGAACCATTGCGTAAGGTCGTATCTATGTTCGGTATCCGTGGTTCATGGGGTATTTCTGGTAGTACAAGTGCAGGAGCTGCACAGTTCTATAACACCTATAAGCCATCTGCAGGTACGTATGGTACAGATGCATACACTACTCTTGACGGCCTGAAGCTCACGACTCTCAAGCCACAGAAGCGTCAGGGTCTTAACCTCGGTTTCAACCTCGGTTTCCTGAATGATATAATCGAGATGGACCTTAATATATATAAGGAGAAGACTTCTGACCTTATAGTAAAGAATGCTCCAATACCTTCTACTACTGGTTACACAGTGGTAAGTTTTGCCAACATCGGTAAGATTGAGAATAAGGGTTGGGAGCTTTCTATCAATGCAAATAAATTCCTGAAGGTAAAGAAATTCACTCTCTCTGCTTCTTTGAATATGGCACAGAATGCCAACGAACTGCTTGAGATGAACAAGGACGTGCTCGCAGGATATAATACGAAGTTTGAGGATGTTTATACAAAGCGTGGCAATGCAGCACGTATGAACAAGGTAGAGATAGGTGCTCCTCTGTGTTCTATCTATGGCTACCAGTCAAAGGGCGTATTCCAGTATTCTTATGAATACCTGACCAACTATAATACAAAGATGAGACAGCAGAATGCCAACTGGACATCTGTTGACTTTGAGAATT
>Ga0310691_10002077_pt1 | contig 27956 bp, 18 predicted proteins | sample 176DNAGHGlowgp2_FD_203887 | JGI IMG/M metagenome (GOLD analysis project Ga0310691, IMG submission 203887) | Sheep rumen microbial communities from Palmerston North, Manawatu-Wanganui, New Zealand - 1766 DNA GHGlow gp2 (v2) (version 2) | ecosystem: Host-associated > Mammals > Digestive system >... | reverse complement strand
CGAAACCTTCCATTCCATTGGCGAAAAGCTATGGACACTCCTTAGTTTGGAAATGAATTCTGGTGCAAGTCGTTGCATCGTTTCTTCTACAATTAACCAATCACGATTATAGAGACACTCATTGTTGGCGCATTTCGTTGCGATGAGTTGATGGATTTCGGAGTTTCGAAGATTAGCAGCCTGTGTTTGAATCATCTGCTGATGCTTTTCCTTATCCGCTTGCATGGAGGACAGAAGGTAACGAAGGTGTTCATTATTTGATTTCAAATAACGCTGGCGAATGCGTGCGTAACGAATGATGAAGAAAAGAGCACATACCAGGAGAAAAGCTATGAGCGACACCATCCAAAAACGCAATTTCTGCACCTCCTGTTTCGCCTTTAGCCGTTGGTTCTCTTGTTCTCGCAAATGATAATTGTAGAGAGAACTGGTCAATGCTGTCACCTCCTCATTCCTCAACTTTCGAAGTTCAATCTCCAGATTGGAAAACTCAGCCATATATCGTAGGGCTTCTTTGGCATTGCCTCGGTTCGTCTCATAGTCGGAAAACCAAAGAGCAGCATTTGAGCGTGAATAGATAGAACCTGAATCATATAACCATTTGAAGTAAGGCACAGCCTTTTCGCTTTCTCCTGTCTTCCAGTAATATTCTCCAAAAAGAGAATTGATAATTTCGGAATTACTACGAGTGAAGTGGGGATGGAACTCCTGGAGATATTTTGCTACTTCATCATACCTCTTCAGTTTATTCAAACATTGACATTTCTGAACGATGATATTTTCGAGATAAAGGCTGTCTCCATATTCACCAGCCATTATCGCAGCCATATCGAAATAATGAAGGGCATGTTCATTGTCTCCTGCTATTTGCTTGACATAGCCAATATCATTCAAGTCCATAAACATCCCAACTGTATCATTCGACAGACTATCCAATATGTAAGCTTGCTTGAAGCAATCTTCAGACTCACGATAGAGATGCTGATTCCTGAACACATACCCTTTTTGTGCCATGATTGTGCCTTTCAGTTTCCCATACCGTTCGGCATTTGCAGCAGGGAGTTTCTGAAGGTCAAGTTCATTCAGCGTGGTCTGTGCCTTCTGGAAATAATCGATGGCCTGAGGGGCATCGCCCAACGTTCGAAAGACGCGACCTGCATAATAATAAGCCTCAGGCAATTTATTAGGATCGCCGCCATGTTCATAATGATCGAGCACATCGAGTATCAAACTTTCGGACGTCAACGGATAGTTTGCCTTATCCCGCGCCTTGATGGTAAGCAGGTCGTAGAGATGATGCACTGCAAGGGTGGAAGCTGTCATCTCAGCCTCCACACTCTGGAGCAGCGCCACTGCACTGTCGGGATTGACATACGCCAGGCTATCGGCAGTCTCAAGCACCGCAGGATACTCCTGCAGTTGGTTACCACACGAAGAAAGACCGACAATCTGGAGAACAGCCGCCAGCAATAAGAGGGCATTTTTCGCCACGGTTGCATCCGAGTGAAAGCTCTTGTCTTTGCTTGTTGCTTTCATATATAATTATGTATAAATTTATGATGATGCTGCAAAGATAGCGGTTTTTTGAATATTTGGCAAGAATACTTGTGAATAAGATTGTTTTCGGACAAATCTTACATTCAAAAGGTTGAAAAAGCGGGGAAATAGTTTGTGTAATTGAATTAATTGATTATCTTTGCACCATCTTTATCAATTAACAATTAATAATTAACAATTAACAATTGAAGATTTCATGAAAAAACTCATCATGTCATTAGCAGCCGGCTTGTTGCTGCCTTTGTCTATTTTGGCACAGGATGTCCAGCTCAATGTTCATCCCGATCAGGCCAAGAATGTGATTCCTAAAGAGATTTACGGACAGTTTGCCGAACACCTCGGACGCTGCATCTATGGCGGCATCTGGGTAGGCCCCGATTCGAACATCCCCAATGTGCAGGGTTATCGCAAGGACGTGTTCGAGGCATTGAAAGCCCTCGAAGTGCCCGTGATGCGTTGGCCAGGCGGTTGCTTTGCCGACGAATATCACTGGATGGACGGCGTTGGTCCGCAGGAGAATCGTCCGCGTCTGGTCAATAACAACTGGGGTGGCACCGTGGAAGACAATTCCTTTGGTACCCACGAGTTCCTCAACCTCTGTGAGATGCTTGGCTGCGAACCTTACATTTCGGGCAACGTAGGCTCCGGTTCGGTCGAGGAGATGGCAAAATGGGTGGAGTATATGACCTCCGACACCAATTCGACGATGGCCGAACTGCGTCGCAAGAACGGCCGCGACAAGGCTTGGAAGGTGAAATACTTCGGCGTAGGCAACGAGTCGTGGGGCTGTGGTGGTGATATGACACCCGAATATTATTCCGACCTCTATCGCCGCTATGCAATCTATGCCCGCAATTATGGGGACAACCACCTCTATCGCATCGCTTCGGGAGCCAATTCGACCGACAACAACTGGACCGAGGTCTGCATGCGCAAAATCGGACATAGGATGAACGGTATCTCGGTTCACTTCTATGCTGTGCGTGACTGGGGCACCGAGAACGATCCCGAAACCGGCATTCCGATGGGCAAGAAGGGCTGGGCCCTTACTTTTACCGACCAGGAATACTACAACATCGTGTCGAAGGCGTTGCAGATTGAAGATTGCGTGGTCGATCACATGCGTGTCATGGACCGCTATGATCCCCAGAAGCACATCGGCCTGCTCGTCGATGAATGGGGAACCTGGTACAACGTCGAGAAAGGCACCAACCCCGGCTGGCTCTATCAGCAGAGCACCGTGCGCGATGCCATCGTGGCTGCTTCGTCGCTCGACATCTTCCATAAATATACCGACCGCATCAAGATGGCGAACATCGCACAGGTAGTGAACGTGCTGCAGTCGATGATTCTGACCAACGAGAAGAATCCGATGGATCCCTGCGTGCTCACGCCGACCTACCATGTCTTCAAGATGTATAATGTTCACAAGGAAGCCACCTACGTGCCCTCCGATCTCGTCTGCAACTATATCAGTGTGAATGCCAAGGAGCAGATCCCGACCGTGAGCCGCACCGTATCGTGCGACAAGAATGGCGTGATGCACATTTCGCTCACCAATATGGATCTCAACAACCAGCACGTCGTTGCCATCAATATCGACGGAATGAAGGTGAAGAGCGCTGAGGGCGAAATCATCACCGCCTCTGACGTTCATGCCTACAACGACTTCGGCAAGGCCGACGAAGTGAAGCCTGTCGCTTTCAAGGGAGCCAAGGTCGATAAGAAGGGCCAACTCCTCGTGACGCTGCCTGCTCACAGCGTTGTGACGATTACGGTGAAGTAAATATTTCTCCTCTAATGAATACAATCAGCCGCAGACCCACAAGGCCTGCGGCTGTTTTTCTAGATTATCTAGAATTTCTAGAGCCTCTAGATATTCAAAAAAGCTCTTATTGCACAAACACCTTCTTGACCGAACCGTCGGACTTTCGGAGAATGTTGATTCCGTGCTGCATAGCATCCCGGCGGTTGCCGTTCAGGTCATAGATTTCGACAGGCGAATTGTCGCAGTCGTCGTTGATCTGCTCCAGTCCTTCGCTTTGTCCGAAGGTGGCATTGATGGAGATACGGCTTGCCGATGCGGGCATGGTGAAGTGGCACGTAGACCCATCGAAGTGCTGAGGCGTGGACGAACCTCCATTGTAGGTCACAACGGTCCATCTTGTAACAATGCGCGAGCCGATGGGATTGCCGTCCTCGTCGAGGGTAGGTGTGCCTTCGATGGTCACTTCGCGGCTCGGGAAATATTTGCCGTCAAATCTTCCCTTCGAAAGTGGGACTCCATTGAAGGTGATGGTGAGGCCGGCGAGAGTGGTGTCGGCCATCATCTTGTTGATATCGGTGGCGATAGGAGTGCCGAGCGAATAGTAATCGGCCACTTGTGAATAGAAGCTCGATGTTCTGCCCCTCAGCCAGTTTTTCGCGTTCGCAATTTCGCTGTCGTAGTTGGGCCACCATTGGTTGAAGAGTTTGCGGTGGGTGGGGTATTCTGTCTTGATGAGCTGGTACATTGGCTCCCATGCCTCCCATGTGCCATCAAGGTTGAGGAAGTCGCCCATATAAATGGCACAACGGTCGGTAAAGACTCGCAGGAAGTCCTCGTTCTCCATCAGTCGTCGGAAGAGAAGTGTGTTATCATAGCTATTTGCCTCCCAGTTGTGGCTGGAGTCGTAGTTGGGATTATAGAGCCATTTGAAAATCTGATAGCTAGAAGTGCCCTGCCCATATAGCCCCATGACGTAATCAACATCCTTGGCAACAAAACGCCAGCGTCCACCCTCCTCGCGGGGACGCCACATCATAAAGTTATTACCCGGGAAGTCGAAGTTGTTGTAATATAGGTTCATCACCATCAGGTTGATATACTCGTCGAGGTCCATGAGCTTGTCGTATTCTTCCCAGGTATGTCCCTTTTCTTTATAGAAGTGCACGAAATCTATGTAGTTATCATAGGTGCCCTCCTTGAGAAGATACCAGTTTTCGATCATATCGATGTCCTCCAGACCATCGTAATTTGTGTAGATGTTGGCCGCATTGCTGCGCTCGCGGATGTTGAGGATGCCCTTGTATGTGCCGTTCAGGAAGAAGATGGCGGGTTGCCATGCCTGCCAGTCAAGGTCGGTATGTGAGGCCATGGTGCGCTGACAAATGGCATCGCGCATATACAGATAGTCGAAGTCATTGCCCGCATTGCGCAGCATGATCGACTTATATTTGTTCAATCCTGGACGCTGGTCGGGAAAGAATTCGTACTTGAGATGCTTCTCGCCAAAACGTTTGTTGGCATAGACGACAAGAGTTTTGAGCTTTTGGCCACGCGAAGCAGCGCCTCCCACACGAGTCTCGCCCAACTGGTTGAGCTGGCTTGCACTGTCGGCCTCTGTAAAGTATTCAAAATTGATGGGCCTGCGCCAGTCGTATTCATGGTTTTTCTTCGAACTGCTGTACGAACCATTGACGTAGATGCCGATTTTCGAATCGTTGAAGTACTTGCTGTTTGTCACTATCGAGACGACAGGCAAGGTCATCTCGCGACCCAGAAACAGATAAGACTGCGTAGTGGAGCGGGGCGAAAGGTAACCGTCGCAGAAGAGTTTGGCACGAATGACACGTGTCGATGAGAATCGTATGGGCGAAATGTATGACTGGCTGTCGCAGGTGGGTTCGCTACCATCGGTCGTGTAGCGTATCACAGTACCCGAGGGAGTGCCTTCGGGCTGTGAGAGGGTTAGTTCGATGGTTCGCGATTTGGTCAAGACGCGTCCGTGTTCGCTGAAGATCGGTTCACCCAATATTTCTGTGCAGATCTTTCCGCAATTCTCGGTGGCGGGAGTTGGTTCGTACTGATAACCCCACGTACTTGACCCAGTTGTTTCGCGACCATACGATATGTTGGGGGCAGGTTGTTTCTTTTCGATGAAAACCGAGTCAACGATTTGTCCACTGGAGTCAAATAGGTAAACTCCGGCTCCGTTGCCCGAGTCGATGCGGAAGGGGGTGTGCATGCCAGTAGCTTCCTTGTCGCAATAGACGAGGATGTATCCGTGCGAAACAAGACTGCGGGCAGGTAGTTGGTAGGCATCACTACCGTCACGTTGTGTGCCGAGTGAATAGTTCGAGAGCATAGCCGTGCTGCTCGCTGCCGTGTTGTAAAGTTCTACCCAAGAGTCGGGAAATTCGTTGATGTCGTCCATCGTGCAGTCGATGTTCGATTGCATCACTTCGTTGATGATAACCTGTGCTGATAGAATAGGGCAGAAGAGGAGAGATATAAGCACAGAAAGGCTTTTTTTCATCGAAGTATAGGTAAACTGACGAAAGGGAGTCTGAATGGCTCCCTTTCTATAATTATATATGTGAAATTGATTACAGACACGCTTTCCAACGCTCGTAAGCCTCCTTGTATGCAGCAACGTCTTCTACGGGCTCCTCGGTAGCAATGTGCTTTAGGGTCTTGAAGGCGTCATCGCTGTCCTTGTAGATGCCGGCACCGATACCTGCTCCATAAGCTGCACCTACCGAACCGTCGGTCTCGTAGAGTTCGATTGACGCTCCTGTTACGGCAGCCAATGTGCGACGGAAGAGCGGCGAAAGGAAGAGGTTGGCGTGGCCGGCCTTGATGGTCTTGATGTCCATACCCATACCTGCCATAATCTCCATACCGTAAGCGAACGAGAATGCGATACCTTCCTGGGCAGCACGGATGATGTGAGCCTTCTTGTGGATGTTGAAGTTGATGCCGTGGATGCTTGCACCGCGATTGACGTTCTGGAGCACACGCTCGGCACCATTGCCGAATGGGATGACGCTGAGGCCTTCGGCTCCTACTGGAACGCTTTCGGCCAGGTCATTCATCTGGCTGTAGCTGATGCCTTCGGGAGCGATGGTGCGCTTCACCCAAGCGTTGAGGATGCCCGTGCCGTTGATGCAAAGGAGAACGCCCAGACGGGTGTCAGGTTGGTTGTGGTTGACATGAGCAAAGGTGTTGACGCGGCTGAGTGAATCGTAGTTGACTTCGCCGAGCACGCCATAGACGACGCCCGATGTGCCACCGGTAGCAGCTACTTCGCCTGGCTTCATCACGTTGAGCGAAAGTGCATTGTTCGGCTGGTCTCCACCGCGATAGCTGATTGGAGTACCTTCGGGCAGGCCGAGTTCTTCGGCAATGGCCTTGCAGACACGGCTCTGTACAGAGAAGGTGGGAACGATTTCGGCGATGAGTGATTCGGGGAAGCCGAAGTAGTTCATCACGTCCTTCGAAACCTCGTTGTTCTTGAAGTCCCAGAACATACCCTCCGACAGACCGGAGACGGTGGTCTTCTTGTCACCGCCCGAGAGTCGCATGGCAATGTAATCGCCAGGGAGCATGATCTTGTAGATCTTCTCGAATATTTCCGGCTCGTTCTCCTTCACCCATGCCAGTTTGGCTGCGGTGAAGTTGCCGGGGCTGTTGAGCAGATGGGTGAGGCACTTCTCGCCACCGATGGCGTTGAAGGCGGCATTGCCATAAGGCACTGCACGACCATCGCACCAGATGATGGCAGGACGCAGGGGCTTGCCCTCCTTGTCAACGCATACGAGGCCATGCATCTGGTAAGAGATGCCGATGGCCTTTACGTCCTTGAGCGAAGCAACGGCAGCAGCCTTGCTGGCTACGCGCTTGGTCGCCTGGGCAAGTTCGTCCCACCACATTTCGGGTTCTTGTTCAGCCCAACCAGCCTGCTTGGCCATGATGGGGGCTTCTGCATCGGGGTACTGTGCACTGGCTACAGTCTGGCCGGTCTGTGCATCAACGAGTGACGCTTTTACCGACGACGTGCCAACGTCATATCCTAGTAATAGATTCATAATTTGTAGTATTTTGTTGGTTAATGGTAATAATAGTATAGTTGAGTCTTATGGTTTGAAACGATAGAAACGGGCAGCCCTGTGACTCACATTCTGCTCCCATTCGTTCAGTGGAATGATGTAGGGCTTGTTCATCACGAGTTTGGCAAAGTTGCGCACATCCAACGTCTTGCCGCTCACCTGCTCATGCAGTCGGCGCAACTGGGCAGCAGTGAATTTGGCAGGCATCATCTCGAAGAGCATCTGTGGCTGTTGGCCAGCCATACGGTAGAGCTCGTTGAGCGTATCCTGGATGATCTGGTTGTGGTCGAAGGCAAGCGACGGAAGATCCTGTACGGGATACCACAACTGTGCATCGTTGTCCTTGGGACGAGCCGTGCGGCTGTTGATGCGCATCAGCGACAGATAGGAGATGGTGACGATGCGACCGATCTTCTGCTTGATGGCATTTTCAAGCCAAAGCACGTCCTTCGGATTCGAAGTACGTGATGGGGAACCGTAGGCACGGAATTGTTTGACGAGTGGATGATGTTTTCCTGTTACGCTGGTGATGATGTCAAGGGCGGCCTCGTCCAGGTCTTCGTCGGTGTGCAAGAGGCGCCCGGGGAGTTTAAGGTTGTTGTACTGCTCCTCAGGCACCTCATTGCCACGGCGGGACAGGAGCACTTGCAGCGATTCGCCGTCGAACCCTAGTATGACGCAGTCGACTGAGACGTGCGGGTCGAAGTTCAGAGCATCCTGATCCATGTTAATCGGTGTATTGAAATTAGATAATGTAATTCGAGCGCAAATCTATGATAGGATAAAGACTCGGTTATGATTTGCGTGGCAAAGATATAGCATTTTTCAATTCCAACCAAATATTTTTTACTTTATTTTTCGATACTCCGAAATAGGGTTATCGGTTTTTGTACAATAAGCGATAACCTCTTCTTGTATTATAGCCGTGAATGCAATCGTTTGTTCATATATCGTATCTTTTACAATAAGCCGTATTGTTAAAAAAAATTAACTGCGTTTGGATGCAATATTTTCTGCTCAAAATATGGACAAAAGAGAAGGGGAAAGTTTCTTTCGACAGCCGATCACAATTGAAGAGCGAAACGCGATGGAACGAGTGTGGTAAGGGGCATTGCTCGTTCAGGGAAATGTACGTTCTGAGGCTATAAATCCTACTTTCTTGCACTGGATGTAAATTGCCCAAAAGTACAATAAGTAAATGCAAAATATCCTTTATGTCATCTTTCGCCTTGACACCCTTATATTATATATAATGTATGTCAAGGATAACATATATGTTTCATTTTCCAACTGAATAATCTGCTGTAATCCGTTCAGTATTCAAAAATTTTGTTTTTTGAACCCAAAGCATCCATTAAGGTCTCCAATAACGTTACAAATTCCCCCTTTTTTCGATTCAAAATGCAAAAAAACTAAAATTTGCTTAATAAAATGATTTGGAAGATTCGTAAAAAATCTTTATGTTTGCACTCGAATTCTTGAGTATTCCAATAGGAGCCCCTGGAGTTCTAATTCGTGAAAAGTGCGTTTATACACATATTACTAATTTTTACATTTACAACAAAACCAATTTGTATGAAAATCACCTGTCAATCTTTGTTCGGGAATCGAGCATGCAACGTATTGTATGCACTCGTATTGCTCGTGATGTTCCCAGTGATGGTCATTGCCCAGAATGTGACCATTAGGGGACAAGTGTTGGATGACCTTGGGGAACCCGTGACTGGAGCTAACGTCGTTCAGATAGGAACGACCAATGGCACCATCACCGATCTCGATGGTAATTTCTCCATTAGTGTTCCTGCAGGCGCCAAGCTGCATGTGTCGTTCATCGGCTATCTTTCGCAAGAGGTGACTGCCAAGAACGGTATGAAGATCACCCTCGAAGAGGACCGCAGAGCCCTTGAAGACGTAGTGGTTGTAGGTTACGGTACGATGAAGAAGAGCGACATCTCTGGTTCGGTGGCTACCGTAGACCAGGCTGCCGTGATGAAGCGCGTGCCTCAGAACATCGGTCAGGCCCTTCAGGGTGCTGCCGCTGGTGTGCAGGTTTCGATGCAGGACGGTTCTCCTGACGGAAAGGCTGCCATCCGCATCCGTGGTATCGGCACCATCAATGGCGATGCTTCTCCTCTTTATGTAGTCGATGGTGTGCAGGTAGGCAACAATGCCGACTTCGTGAACCCCGCCGACATCGAGCGCATCGAAATCTTGAAGGATGCCTCCGCTACCGCCATCTACGGTTCGGCTGGTGCCAACGGCGTTGTCATGATCACCACCAAGCACGGTTCAAAGGGGCACACCAACATCACCGTGACTGCCGACTGGGGTATCCAGACGCTGCCCTACACGCTTGACGTACTCGACCTCAACACCTATGCCAAGGCTATCCGCATCGCCAAGGGCAATGACATGTTCATCAACCAGGTTTGGGATCCGAGTTATGATGGCAAGCGCAAGGAGATCGACTGGCAGAAGGAGATGACCCGTGCCGCCCTCAAGCAGCAGTACGGCGCCACCCTCAACGGCGGCAACGAGAAGACACAGTACAACCTCTCGTTCGGCTACAACATCATCGACGGTCTTGTCATCAACACCAACTACACACGTTTCACCACTCGTGCCAATGTCAGCACCAAGGTGAACAAGTATCTGGAAATCGGTGGTGACGTCAACTACTCCCATAGCCAGAGCCACGGCTCGAACATGTCCCTGGGTAACAACCAGAACATGTCCTCTCTCCGTGACTTCGCATCTTTGACTCCTACTCTTGATTATCTCGACGGCAATGCCGCTGGTGGAAATCTCATTCATGTTAATCTTGTAAACGACGATGGTTCTTACGGAACAGGCTATCAGGCTACGGTTAACGGTTGGGAAGGCAACACCAACATCGGTGCCAACCCCTATGCATCTCAGATGGAGAACGGCGAGCGTGCCCGCAATGGCAATGACCGTATTCAGACCACAGGTTACATTAACCTGACCTTCCTGGACACTAAGCACCACAAGCTCGACGTACGCAGCCAGGGTACTTATACCTATTCAGGCAGCAACGGTTCTGACTTCACCGGTGGCCGTCATCGTTTCAACTACGTTGATGGTATACTGACCGAGATTCCAATGAACGCCGACCAGACCTTCGCATTCTCGCTGAACAACAGCCACAGCTACAGCCTGGGCATCCAGACTTACCTTACCTATAATCTCAACTACGAGATGCACAACCTGACCGTGATGCTCGGTAATGAGGTCGGCAAGTCCTGGGGCCAGTGGGTGAACTCCAGCTCAAGAGACTTCCCATCGATCTATAACCGTAACATCAACCTGACCATGGACCTCAATTCCAAGGCAACAGGTGGTGGCTATAATTCTGATGTACACACCATTTCTTACTTCGCTCGTGGTACCTATACCTTGTTTGATCGTTATATCATCACCGGTACTATCCGTAAGGACGGCAGCTCGAACTTCTCGAAGGGTAACCGCTGGGGTACCTTCCCATCGGTAGCAGGTGCATGGCGTATCAGCGAGGAAGCATTCTTGAAGGACAATGAATTTGTTGACAACCTGAAGCTTCGTGTAGGTTGGGGCCAGACCGGTAACGCTGGTGGTGTAGCTGGTGCAGCTGTTATCGCCCAGAACATCGATGGTGCCTACAACACCTATCCGGAACAGGGTATCTCGGGTAACTGGGGCAACCGTCATCGTGACATCGGTTTCTATATGCCTTTGAAGGATGGTGACCTCAAGTGGGAGACCACCGAGATGACCAACTTCGGTATCGACTTCGCATTCCTCAACGACTGGGACATCACCCTCGACTACTTCATCAAGAACACCAAGGACCTGCTCCTCTATCGTCAGTTGCGTCCATCGGCTGGTTACAGCCAGGTTTACACCAACTATGGCGAGATTGAGAACAAGGGCTTCGAGTTCGCTGTCGGTTACCACAAGCAGTTCAACAGAGACTTTGGTCTCAATGTTCGTCTGACCGGTTCAACCATCCAGAACAAGGTGAAGAAGATGGGTGACAACCTCTACAACACCGCTTCTGGTAATGGTACCTACATCGACGGCTCGCAGGTAGGTGCAGTCGATGGCAACGGACACTGGGATCGCCACTCAATCTGTATGGAGGGTGAAGCTGTAGGTTCGTTCTATGGCTATGTGACCGATGGCATCATCAAGGACGAGGCAGACCTCGCTGCTTACAAGGCTGCCATCCAGTCTGATGCTGAGTCTAAGTGTGATACCGACCATCCTCTGTCAGTCGGTGATATGAAGTTCAAGGACCTTAATGGTGATAAAGTCATCGACAACGAAGACCGCAAGATTCTTGGCAACGGTTTCCCGAAACTGAACTACGGTATCACAATCGGTGCCACCTACAAGGACTTCGACTTCAGCCTCTATATGTATGGTGTATTCGGACAGGACATCCTCTCTTACTCAGCTATGAAGCTGAGCAGCATGACCCAGTTGGATGACCAGACCACACCTAACATCCTGAAGGATGCCTACAATGATTCTTTCAGCAATGGCGGTTCAGCTCTGCCTCGCCTGACCATTGGTGACTATGCACGTAACACTCGTGTCAGCGACCTCTGGGTAAAGAATGGTGACTTCCTGCGTATTTCCAACCTGCAGGTAGGTTACAACCTCCCACGCAATATCTGCAAGCCAATCCTGATTGAGAAGGCTCGTGTTTATCTGGGTGTAAGCAACCTCTGGACCATTTCCGGTTACAACAAATACGGAGATCCTGAGTGCGGTAGCGGTTCTGTCCTCTACCAAGGCCTTGACACCGGTCGTTATCCACAGCCTCGCACTTGGATGGCTGGTATCAATATTACCTTCTAATGATATTAGTACATAGAGCATAAAACGAATTTGAAAGAAATAAAAGTTATGAAGACAAAATATTTTATTTTAGGATCAGCTCTGTGCAGCATGATGGGTTTGGGCCTGACATCCTGTGACAACGAGGAATTCCTGAATGTAACGGCTTACGATGTAGTCGATGAGGCTGCATCCTATGAGAGCAAGGATAATGCCAAGCGAGCCCTCAACGGTGTCTATGACCTGGTTTACCCGGATGATGCTTATGATGGAGACTGGGGTTTCAAGCCAAACCTCTTCACCGGTTGCCACCCGACCATCGATACCCAGGCTACCGGTTGGGATAAGGACTGGAACGTCCAGGCATGGAACTCCAACTCCAATGAGTTGCTCGCCGGTTGGAAGCATGTATATGCCGGCATCTGCCGCGCCAACGACTTCCTTGACAAGCTGCAGGACTATCCGGCAGAGAATATCGGTGGCGAAAAATCCCTGAAGTATCTTGAGGGCGAAGGCCGTGCCCTGCGTGGTTTCTTCTACCACTGGCTCGCCACCACTTTCGGCCGTGTGCCCATGCTGGCCACTGGCGAGAATGGTGCCAACACCCCATTGAAGGCTAAGGCTGAGAGCTATGCCGAGATGTGGGACTTCATCATCGAGGACTTCAAGGCTGCTGCAGAACTTCTCGAATGGGCACCTTGGGACGGCGAATATGGCCGTGCTACCAAGGGTATGGCCCTGGCTTATCTGGGCGATGCCTATATGTGGAAGGCCTATCGTCTGTCGCCCGAAGGCTCCAATGGTATCACGGGTACAGGTGTAGCTCCAACAACTCCTGACGAGTGCTATAAGCTGGCAGCCGACTGCTTCAAGCAGATTCTCGACAGCCACACCTACAAGCTCAACGAGTCGTTCACCACGCTGTGGGATCCCGCTTCAGCATGGGGCCCCGAGGCCATCTGGGTGGAGCAGCTCGACGAAGGCACCAACTGGGGCAAGTTTGACAACGTCACCTCCAAGCTGATGCTGAAGTGGTACACCGCATGTCCTGAGAATGGTGGTTGGGGGTCGCTCTACCTCTCTTGGGAATGGTACTCCTGCTATGAGACCGGTGACAAGCGTCGCTCAGGTTCCTGCTACACAGGCGCTGTTCCTCAGATCGATCCCGAGAATCCCGCCTACGATCCTCAGTATGAGGGCTGGCTGGGCAAGTTCGACAAATATATCTACGGCGTGAATCCTTATCTGCAGGAAGTCCTTGGCAAGGGTCAGGCTTCTACTGCCACCAAGCAGTTCCACTTCAACAACGGCGAGTGGGCACCTGCCATTTGGAGCTCGAAGATGTGGCGTACCGCATCGGCCGACTACAAGTCTTGGGGCGACGGCCACTGGAGCCCGACTCCTATCTACTGGAAGCGTCTTCCTAACGTAATGCTCGACTATGCCGAGTGCTGCTTCCGCAATGGCAACGAGGCTGAGGGCTGGCGACAGCTCGACGAGCTCCGCAACCGTGCATTCGGCAAGTTGGAGGATGGCCACGAGAAGGAGCTCACCGACAAGTACATGCCCTACTATAACTCGTTCGCCGGCTGGATAGGCCGCACTGATGGTGACTCAATCAATGGCGGTGTCTTCTATGTCAACCGCGCCGAGTATCCCATCCCGTTCGGCAGCGATGGCGCTGTCGTAACGCCTGCCAAGGACTATTACACCCAGTATGCTGCACAGAAGGGCTTCCAGTCTCCCGTATGGAAGGTGGCTGTCAACACCGAACGTCGTCGCGAGTTCAACTGCGAGTGGTGTTTGCGTCCCGATATGCAGAAGTCCGGCTTCATGGCCGACCATGTCACCACCAACTATCCAAAGCGCAACGTGGAAGACCTCAAGGATGTGCCTTGGACCAATCGCGACTACGACTACAACGACCTGAAGATGGATATGCCTATTCCTGAGGATGAGATCACCAAGAACACCCTCTGCGAGCAGAACGAGGCATACAGGGGTAGCAAATAATGATGTCGGTAGGTAATTCGATGATGACCCTACTCACATGATCTGATTACATGGAGTGCTGCGTCAGAAGATGCAGCACTCTTTATTCGAAAAATAAAAACACGTCATTCAAAACCTAATTCACGACGCTATGACGATCGAACGACTTCTTGCTGTCAAATGTGCGCTGTGCGGCGTGCTTGTCCTTGTTGGATTTATGTTCTGCGGATGCCAGCGCCCTCCCGAATTGGTAGGCGGCACACCCGAAGAGCAGGCCTACGATCTGCTTTTGCAGAAAGGAAAGTGGGCAGACATTGTAGAGATGAACCGGAAACAGCCTACAAAGTCTTCTGCCTGTCGCAATGCGGTGCGCCTTGCGTCGTGGTACCTGGGCCAATGCAGCCGCGAGGAACTTGACCTGTGTCTTGCCGATTCCCACGGCGTGTTGGGCAGCGAGACTTCCGCGCTGATGATGAGCGACATCTATATGCGGCTTGGTATGGTCAATATGGCGCGTCGTGCAGCTTTCGATGCGATGGTTGCCATGCGCAGCGAGAAGCCCAACAGCCGTGCCCTGAAACGTTTGACCGAAGTCGCCATCATCACCGGAGAAAACGAGCTCGCCTGGAAATACCTGCTCATAGGCGAGCAGCACAGCGATTGCCTTCCTTGGACCAAAAAGCTGAGACCTTTGGTCGAACATCCCGAGCTGATTGTCAATTACCCATCCTATAAAAAAATCCGCGAAATCCATGAAAAGCTCAAAGACGATTTTTTCCTTTAACCTGTTGCTGATCGTTGCTTTTTTATCGGCTTGTTCTTCCAGCCCGCAGGATGCGGCCCTCGTGGATGCCTTGCCCGTCATCTATCCCGACTATGTGGATGTAACTATTCCCGTAGGAATCGCCCCACTCAATTTCGCGATGGACGATGACAATGCAACCGACATCGACGTCGTGGTAACTGGCAGCCAGGGTGGCACGCTCCATTCGAAGGGCGAATGTACCGACTTCGACATCGACCAGTGGCACGCCTTGCTGGAGCAGAACCGAGGCGGGCAGCTTGATGTGACCGTCTGTGCCCGACAGGATGGACAATGGAAGCGCTATCGTGACTTCTGCATCCACGTTGCCGAAACCGATCTCCCCGATTGGGGAATCACCTATCGTCGCATTGCGCCAGGCTACGAGATGTTCGGCCTGATGGGCATCTATGAGCGCGAACTCAGTACGTTCGAGGAAACAACCCTGCTCGACAATCATTCCAACGAGGGGATGTGCATCAACTGTCATACCCCCAATCGTGCCAATCCCAACCAGCACGTCCTGCATATCAGAGGTGGTCATGGAGCCACTTTGCTGCACACAGGCGGCAAGGACGAACTGCTGAAAGCCGTCAACGATATGTTGGGTGGTGCTATGGTATATCCATATTGGCATCCCGGCGGACGTTATTGCGCATTTTCGACCAATAAGACCTCGCAGATGTTCCACACCCGAAAGGAAAATGTGGTGGAGGTATATGACACGAAATCAGATGTGTTTGTCTATGATACAGAGACGCATCAGATTATCGGCGACACCCTCATCATGAAGACACTCTGGGCCGAGAATTGTCCCGCTTTCTCTCCCGATGGCCTCTGGCTCTATTTCGTCACTGCCCGCCGTCAGATCTATCCTACCGACTACGACAAGGAACGCTACAGCCTCTGCCGCGTGAGCTTTGATCCCACTACTGGTCATATCGGCCAGCAGGTCGATACGCTCATCAATGCTGCTGCCGAAGGCAAGAGCATAAGCTGGCCACGACCTTCCTACGATGGACGATACCTGATGTACACCCTCGCCGACTATGGCTATTTCACCATCTGGCATCCCGAAAGCGACCTGTGGCTCCTCGACCTTCAGACGGGCGAACGCCTTCCGCTCGACATCGTCAACAGCAGTCGTGCCGACAGCTTCCACAACTGGAGCAGCGATGGGGGATGGTTCCTCTTCACCAGTCGGCGCGACGACGGACGCTACTCCCGCATCTATCTGTCGTCCATCGGTCCCGACGGGCAGGCTACCAAGCCCTTCCTCTTGCCACAGCGCGACCCAAGGAATTTCTATACCCAGTCGCTCTACTCCTACAACACGCCCGACTTCACCATCCGGCCCGTGGGCAACGATGCCCAGGCTCAAATCCACGCGCTGAAGAGTGGTGATCGAATCCCCACCGAAATGGTCAAACCTTAGTTTTTGGTTGAATCTGTACAAAAAATATGCGAATACGCATTTTTGAACCGCCGATTCTTGTTTTTTCGTCAAATAATCCTTATCTTTGCAGCACATTTATCTGCTATCATAATTACCTAAACAATATTTGACATGAAGAAGCACTTTGCCATTCTCGCATCCCTCTCGCTGTTTCTGTTCAGCGTAGTGTCTGCCCACGACGGTTCGCAACTATGGTTGCAGGGCTTGGCGCCCTCGGCAATCTCCACACTTGAAATTGCCAACGCCGAGCTTAATCAGAGTTGGAAGGGCGCAGCACCTGTCCTGAAGCTCAACAAGTCCATGAAGGCGTTGCCCGACGGTTCGTTCAGCATCACCATCCAGGCGGGAACGCCTACTATCCAGTCGGCATCCGAAGTAGGCTTGCTCTATGGTGCCTACCACCTCATCCGTATGCAGCAGACGGGTGCCAACGTCCGTGACACTGCTCTTATCGAACAACCTTCCTACAACATCCGCATCCTCAACCATTGGGACAACCTCAACGGCACCATCGAGCGCGGCTATGCCGGTCGTTCTATCTTCTGGCGCAACAGTGCCGACCAGATGCGGCGAAATGCCGATGGCGAGGTCAACGAGGAGGACCTGCTCCATCCCAAGGATGCACCCGAGATTCCTTCGTTCGATCGTCTGCGCGACTATGCACGTGCCAATGCCTCCATCGGCATCAATGCCTACGTGCCCGACAACGTCAACGCCTCGCCCAAGGTGCTCACAGCTGAATACCTGCAGGAGGTGAAGAAGATGGCCGACATCATGCGTCCCTACGGCATGAAGACTTATCTCGCCATCAACTTCGCTTCGCCCATGGTCATCGGTGGCCTCTCGACTGCCGACCCGCTCGACAAGAATGTACAGAAGTGGTGGACGGCCAAGGTGAAGGAGATCTACAAGCTCATTCCCGACTTCGGAGGCTTCCTCGTGAAGGCCAACTCCGAAGGCCAGCCTGGCCCGAATGACTTCGGACGCACCCATGCCGAGGGTGCCAACATGCTGGCCAAGGCGTTGAAGCCTTTCAAGGGCATCGTCATGTGGCGTGCCTTCGTCTATAGTCCTTCCGACCCCGACCGTGCCAAGCAGGCCTATCTCGAGTTCCAGCCCCTCGATGGGCAGTTCCTCGACAACGTGATTATCCAGATCAAGAACGGCCCCATCGACTTCCAGCCGCGCGAAGCCTATAGCGCCCTCTTTGGTGCCATGCCCCAGACGCGGCAGATGGCCGAATGGCAGATCACGCAGGAGTATCTTGGCCACAGCAACCACATCGCCTATCTCGCCCCGATGTGGACCGAATTCCTTCAGCAGGTCAAGGACATCGCCCGTTGTCCCATCAACAATCAGCTGTTGGCAATGAGCAATCAGCAGTCAGCTCAAGGCTCAAAACTCAAAGCTCAAAACTCAAAACTCACCGCCATCAGCGCCGTATCGAATGTCGGCAACAGCCCCTCGTGGTGCGGCAACGTCATGGCGCAGAGCAACTGGTACGCCTTCGGACGCCTGGCTTGGAACGACGAGCTCCCTGCTTGTCAGATTGCCGACGAGTGGGCACGCCTCACGCTCTTCCCGGGTCGCAACGATGCAGCTGCCACCAAGGCGCTTGCCAGCGTCAGGAGCCTGATGTTGCGCAGTCGTGAGGCCATCGTCGATTACATGATGCCGCTCGGCCTGCATCATCAGTTCGCGTGGGGTCACCACTATGGTCCCGAGCCCTATTGCGACATCCTGGGTGCGCGTCCCGACTGGATGCCCAGCTATTATGCCCGTGCCGATCGTGAGGGTCTGGGCTTCGATCGTTCCTCGACGGGTTCGAATGCCACGGGCCAGTATCCTGCCGATTATGCAAAGGTGCTCGACGACCCCGAGACCTGTCCTTACGATCTGCTGCTCTGGTTCCATCATGTGCCCTGGGGCAAGACCATCCAGCATCGCTGCGGCTCCAAGGTGATTCGCGAGAGCCTGTGGGATGCCCTTTGCCACCACTATCAGCAAGGCCTCGACGAAGCTCGCGCCATGCAGCGCGATTGGGAACGCTGCCAGGGTCTGATCGATGCCGACACGTTTGCCGACATCCAGCGCCGCCTCCGCATCCAGACGCGCGATGCCCAGTGGTGGAAGGATGGTTGCCTGCTCTATTTCCAGACCTTCTCCACTTTGCCCTTCCCCGACGATGTGGAGCCTGCCGTCCACGACCTCGACAAGCTGCGTGCCATCAAGCTCGGCATCACCAACTACGAGTGTCCGTCGCAGGAGCTGCTCGACAGTGTTCGTTAGCAATTACAGACTATTTTGTACGATTTTATACCCTACGCAGAGGTCACGCATTCATTTGCGTAATTTTTGCGTAGGGTTTTTCTTGTTTTTTCAGCATTTTTTCTCTATCTTTGCGGCGTACATATCGATACCCGAAAACAAAATGAAGAAATAAATAAACAAAATACATACGATTATGAAAAATCTATTCCTTTCTTTTTTGACAGTTTTGTTACCTATGGTAGCATTTGCTGATGCTGTGGAGATTGATGGCATCTGTTACAATTTGAATGCAGAAGCCAAAGAGGCCGAAGTGACGAGCAACCCGAACTATTATTCGGGGCGTGTGGATATTCCCGCATCAATAGCTTATGATGGGGTAGAATATAGTGTGACTTCAATCCATTCAGAAGCTTTCAGCTTTTGCTCGGCCCTGACCTCCGTCTCGATCCCCAGCAGCATGACATGGATAAAATATAGTGCTTTCATATTTTGCCGCAACCTGACCTCCGTCTATATTTCAGATATTGCAGCCTGGTGTTCTATTGATTTTACAAATTCCGCAAGTAATCCACTTGCCTATGGCGCCGAGTTATATCTAAATGATCAAGTGATAAAAGACCTCACCATACCCGACAACGTGACAAAGATAGGAGCATACGCTTTCAGCGGTTGCAGCAGCCTGACCTCCGTCACCATCCCCGGCGGCGTGACATCGATAGGAGGTTGGACTTTCAGCGATTGCATCAGCCTGACCTCCGTCTCCATCCCCAGCAGCGTAACATCGATAGGAAGTTCAGCTTTCCTCGGTTGCACCAGCCTGACCTCCGTCACCATCCCCAGCGGCGTGAAAACGATAGAAACAGGAACTTTCCGCAATTGCACCAGCCTGACCTCAGTCACCATCCCCAGCAGCGTGAAAACGATAGGATCAGATGCTTTCCTCAATTGCATCAGCCTGACCTCCGTCTCCATCCCCAGCAGCGTGACATCGATAGGAGGTTACGCTTTCTGCCATTGCAGCAGCCTGACCTCCGTCACCATCCCCAGCGGCGTGACAATGATAGAAAGAAATACTTTCGATTGTTGCAGCAGCCTGACCTCTGTCACCATTGGAAGTTCCGTAAGATATATTTATTCCAAGGCCTTTGCGTCTTGCCCTGAGTTGACAGATGTCTTTTGCCTTGCCGAGAATGTGCCATCTACCGAGAGTGATGCTTTTCAAGACACTCATATCGAATATGCCACGCTTCATGTCCCAGATTCCTCAATTGATGCTTACAAGAGAGAGGAGCCATGGAAGAACTTCAAGGACATTGTTTCCCTGGATGTCCAATCCATCAGAAACCTCCAATACGCATCGCCCGCCGACTGCATCGACATCTATTCCATCGATGGCCGTTACGTCGGTTCGGCTGCTGATCAAAGCGAAGCTGCCTGCATCGTCAACCACCTCCCATCCGGCACCACCGCCATCGTCAGGATGGGCGGGAAGAGTGTGAAGATTATGGTGAAATGAGGGGAGAATTCTTTCTCGCTCCATCCGCATAAACCGAAGGCGCGGCATCGTGTGATGTAGCGCCTTAAGTTATAAAACATCGAATAAACGGAAAGAATTGGTGCATAGCAAATCTTTGAATAATGAAAAAACCTGAAAAAAACGCGATTTTCGGCATTGCCTTCTTTTTGCTGGCAGCTGTTCTCCAGATTGGTGGTCTTGCTTCGTGTGGTAGCCAGCCGCAGTATCCTGCGGTTCTCGAGACTGCCGATAGCCTGGCGTATGTCAATCCCGACAGTGCGGTGGCATTGCTTCGGAGTGTGGAGGCTGAGATGTCGGCATCGCAGCCTGCTGTTCGTCATTTCTACGACCTGATGACTCTGAAGGCGCAGGACAAGGCGGACCTGCCCCTGACTTCCGACAGCCTGATTCTCGACATTCTGCAATACTATGAGCACGGGGGTGACCCCAACAAATTGCCCGAAGCATATTATTATGCAGGGCGTGTTTATAGCGAACTTGGCGATGCCCCTCAGGCCATCGATTATTTCCAGAAAGCACAAACCTCCTTAGATGAACTCGATCTTCGAAAACTTCCAGCAGCTAATGCCAAGCGATATGAAAAGCTGAAAGGTATCATCTTGGCTCAGAAGGGATATCTGCTCGAAGGACAACATCTTTATCAAGAGGCCATTGAATGTTTCAAACAAGCTTATAAAGTCGATAGTATTTACCATGACACTATAGGAATGGTTTTGTGTTTGAAGGATTTGGGAAGTGTTCAATCGGTAGCAAGAGACAATGAAGAAGCTGTTAACTTATATGATTTGGCAGCACAATTAGCGTCTGAATATAGTGATAATATCAATCTTGATAATCTAATTACGCAGAAATGCCATTGCCTAATAAGACTCAAGAGATTTGATGAGGTAGCAACTATTCTGCAATCGTTCCAGCCCCGAATGACTCGTGGTAATTTTGAAACCATCTGTACCATGTATGGCGAATACTATTGGAAGATAGGCGAAAGCGAAAAGGCTGTTCCATATTTTAAGAAGTTATATGAAATAGGGTCTATTTATGCAAAATCGAATGCCACACTTTGGTTTTCCGATTACGAAACAAAACGTGGTAATGCCAAGGCAGCACTCCGCTATATGGCAGAGTTCTCCAATCTTGAAATAGAGGTTCGCAAGTTGCGTGATGAAGAGGTGGTTGCTCTGACCAATTCCCTCTATAATTATAATTTGCGAGAGCAGGAGAACCAACGCTTGAAAGCACAGCAAGAGAGTCAGAAGCAACGTCTTTGGGCAGTGACTTTCATCGCCATTGTCTTGGCGTTTGCCTTGTTTTTCCTCTTCCGATACATGCGCATTCGCCAACAGTATTTGAATTCCCGCAATGAGCATCTTCGTTTCCTGTTGGCATCAGTTCAATCGCAGTTGCCCAATACTGATGGCCAAAATACGCGGCAGAGTGAGGCCGCCCATCTTCGCAGCTCCGACATTTTTCAACTTGTCACCAGCAAGTGCGCCAGCAAACAAGTGCTGAGTGATGACGATTGGAATGCCATCGAAGAGACACTCCATCAGTATGCGCCCGAGTTCATCCCGAGGCTGAAGAGTGTTTATCCCTTCTCTCTGCAGGAGTGGAGAGTCTCTTTATTGATGAAATATGGCTTTGCTCCCAGTGAAATAGCTACAGCTACGGCCCATTCCGTCACCGCCATCTATTCCACCAAGACAAGACTTTGCAAGAAGGTATTTACCCAAGACATTTCCTTCGATGATTGGGATTCCTTTATAAAATCTCTCTAAAACTCTACTATTTTGTACGAATTTATACCCTATGCAGAGGTTGCGTATTCATTTGCGTAATTTTTGCGTAGTTTTTTTCTTGTTTTTTCAGCAATTTTTCTCTATCTTTGCGGCATCCATATCGATAAATTAATAAAAATCTCAAATCTCTTTTAAAATATCAATCATTATGAAGACAACTTTTAAAGTAATTATTACTCTTTTTGTGATGTTCTCAAGCTTGTCGCTTGTATCGTGCAAGGATGACGATGAGGACAAGAATCCAGCCATCGTGGGTACGTGGGTGTCGGAAGTGTTACCGGTGTATATGGATGCGAGCTTGCAGGAAACTGAGCCAAACTTAGAGGATATTTCCTATTTTTGGTACAAGAAGGATGGTTCGTTTATAGCCGTGGATATTGTCACCGACACGGAGACGAACAATTCGGAGTATTATTTTTCGGATACTGGCAAATGGTCGGTGAATGGCGATGTGGTCACTCAGACCACAAACTATCAGTGGGACGATCCTACAAAATTTGATACGGATACCGGCCATTTCGAAGTAAAGGGTGACATATTAATAATAACAGCCGAATATGCTGGCATTGTAAGATCTATTCAATTGAAGCGAATCAAGGAAGACAAGATGCAGAAGGTTTATAGTGCTGCAAAAGAATATCATCATAAACTCTATCCAAACAAATGACTAGGCGGGTCATCGAAAAGAAGCCGATGACCTGCTGCCTTTCCATCACTCTGGGCTATAAGTTCAAGCTGTAAAAATAGAAGTATCGAATAGTCAGTCCTTTCTCGCTCTTTCCGCAGAAACTGAAGGCGCAGCATCACACGATGTTGCGCCTAATTATATTATTGTACTATTCGAACACAAGCGGTGCAATATTGCCGCAAGATTGTATCAAGTGTACACAGGCAATACAATTTTGCGATGGGGATTGTATCAAGTGTCCACAAGCAGTGCAATATTGAGGCAAGATGGTACTATTTGTCTGCAAGTAGTACAGTGATGAAATTATTAGGCTTTAGCCCATCGATAGAGCCTCATTTTTACGATGGATCAAACCTTCTATTATCGAGGTATGTCCCCTAACGTTCGTCGGAGGACATCATTCGATAGGAGAATGTCCTCTTACGTTCGTTGGGGGACATGCGACGACGGGAAGATGTCCGCTTACGTACGCTGGGGGACATGCGACGACGGGAAGATGTCCGCTTACGTTCGTAGAGGGACATGATTCGATTGGAAGATGTCCGCTTACGTTCGTTGGGGGACATGATTCGATTAGAAGATGTCCTCTTACGTTCGTTGGAGGACATGATTCGATTGGAAGATGTCCGCTTACGTTCGTTGGGGGACATGATTCGATTAGAAGATGTCCTCTTACGTTCGTTGGGGGACATGCGGCGATTGGAAGATGTCCTCTTACGTTCGTTGGGGGACATGCGGCGATGGGAAGATGTCCTCTTACGTTCGTTTGGGGACATGCGACGATGAGAAATTGGTTTTCTGTATTTAGAATCGGGTAGTATCTTTAAGCGGAAAGACGGTAATCATCACTTATTTTCAATCTTCTACGTCTTAGTGCATTCTGACGGCCGACAGGATGCTTGCTTCGATAGGAAATGGCACTCTGGCGGCCGACAGGATGCTTGCTTCGATTGGAAATAACACTCTGACGGCCGACAGAATGCTTGCTTCGATTGGAAATGACACTCTGGCGGCCGACAGGATGCTTGCTTCGATTGGAAATGACACTCTGGCGGCCGACATAATGCTTGCTTCGATAGGAAATGGTACTCTGACGGCCGACAGGATGCTTGCTTCGATCGGAAATGGTACTCTGACGGCCGACAGAATGCTTGCTTCGATAGGAAATAGCACTCTAACGGCCGACAGAATGCTTGCTTCGATTGGATAGAGCACTCTGACGGCCGACAGAGTACTTGCTACAAATGCGGAAATACTCTGACGGCCGTCAGGATGTTTTATACTATAGAACCCCACTTTATTGGGGTATGAGAACATCAATCGAAGAAGCCGGGCTGCTTGTATGGGATGCCAAGCTCACGATCGACGGTGGCGAGGATGCCTTCGACCTGACCGAGGGCGAACATGCGGCCGAGGAGGGTGTAGCCGGCATTGTGGCCATGGCTCGACTCATCGAAGATGCCGCCAGGCTGATCGGTGAACGTCATGCCATGATCGACACGCATCGGCAGACCTGGGTTCTCCTTCTCGAAGATGCGGGCAAGCTCGATGAGGTTGGCACGACCGCCCAAGTGGCTGGCCTCGGTGAAGTCGCCGTTGGGGAAGATGTGGCAGCTGCGGAGGTGTACGAAGTGGGTACGCGAAGCGAACTTCTTGGCAAGATCGACCACGTCGTTGTAGGCTCCGGCAGAGAGCGAACCAGCGCAGAAGGTGAGGCCGTTGTGCTTGTTGGGCACAGCATCGAGGAACCAGCGGATATCCTCTTCGGTGCGGATGATGCGCGGCAGACCAAGGATCTCGATGGGTGGATCGTCGGGGTGTACGCACATGTTGATATCGAACTCCTCACAGGTGGGCATAATGGCCTCGAGCCAGTACTTCATATTGGCACGGAGCTGTGCCTTGTCGATGCCCTTGTAGAGGTCGAGGAACTCGCGGAACTTCTGCACGGGAGCGTCGTCGTTCTCGCTGAAGTTGCCGCTGACAAAGCCCTGTGTCTTGATGACGATGTTCTCGACGAGCTTGTGGTCCTTTTCGGGAGTCATCGTCTTGGCCAGTTCGTCGCATTCGGCGAGCACGTTGCGTCCTTCGCCTACGCCCTCGGGGAACTTGAACTGTGCCCACTCCTCGCGAGCGCCTTCACGCTTGAGGATGTAGATGTCGAAGTAGGCAAACTCTGCATAATTGAAGTAAAGGTTGGTGGATCCGTTGGGGTTGTCGTGCAGCAGGTCGGTGCGTGCCCAGTCGAGCACAGGCATAAAATTGTAACAAATGGTCTTGATGCCTTCGAGGCCGAGGTTGCGGAGGCTCTCCTTATAGACCTCGATCTGATAGTCGCGGTCGGGACCACCGTACTTGATGGTTTCGACAACGGGGAGTGACTCGACGACGCTCCAGCGCATACCATAGCTTTCGATGTAGCTCTTGAGGTCGTGAATCTTCTCACGTGTCCATACTTGGCCGAGCGGTACGTCGTGCAATGCGGTGACGATGCCCTCGACTCCGATTTGTCTGAGCATGGCAAGGGTGATCTTGTCCTTCTTGCCAAACCAACGCCAGGTTCTTTCCATGTAGTTATGGGTTTTGAGTTATGGTTTTTGAGTTATGGGATTTTTTATCACGAAATGTTTGGGCAAATATACTCATTATTTTTATATTCACAATATGTATTGTGAAAAAAACGAATTATCGAAAGAAAATCCTCCGATAGTGACTGATATTGGCACGTGGAATGTTCAGCGCATCTGCTTGAGCAGGCCGATGGCTTGCTTGACAGAGGTGACGCCGCTGATGAGGATTGAGCGCCGTTCGTTCTTGTTCTCGAGGCGGCTGATGTGGTAGTGCTTCTGATAGAAGTCGAGTACGCGGTCGAACTGCTTCATGTCGTAGTACTCTTCGCCCATACTGGTGACGAAGAGGCAGCGCATCTTGCCACCGCGCAGGATGATGCGTTCGAAGCCAATCTCGCGGCCCAACTGACGAAGGAGGACAACGCGAATGAGCTCTTCGCCAGGTTCGGGGATTTTGCCGAAGCGATCGATGAGACGCTTGCGGTAGGCGTCGATTTCGTCCTGGCGCGTGAGGTTGTCGAGCTCCTGATAGAGAGCGATGCGTTCGCTCGATTCGGGCACGTAGGCTTCGCCGAACGAAATGTCGAGGTCGGTGTCGATGGCACATTCGTCGGTGACGTTTTCGCCCTCCTGCTGTTCGCCCTGGAAGAGGGTGCGGAACTCCTGCGTCTTGAGCTCCTTGACGGCCTGCTTGAGGATCTTCTGATAGGTCTCATAGCCGAGGTCGGCGATGAAGCCCGACTGCTCGCCGCCCAGCAGGTTGCCTGCGCCACGGATGTCGAGGTCCTGCATGGCGAGGTGTATGCCCGAACCGAGGCCCGAGAAGTTCTCGATGGCCTGCAGACGGCGACGCGCATCCTGAGTGAGGTAGCTGTAGGGTGGGGTGATGAGGTAACAGAAAGCCTTCTTGTTGGTGCGTCCCACACGACCGCGCAGCTGATGGAGTTCGGAGAGGCCGAAGTTCTGCGCATTGATGACAATCATCGTATTGGCATTGGGGATGTCAAGGCCCGATTCGATGATGGTGGTGCAGATGAGAATGTCGTACTCGTGGTTGGCATAGTCGAGGATGAGCTGCTCCATGACGTTCGATTCCATCTGGCCGTGGGCCGTGGCGATGCGTGCGTCGGGGACAAGCTTGGCGATACGGGCAGAGAGTTCGGGCAGTTGCGCAATCTTGTTGTTGATGATGAAGACCTGTCCGTTGCGCGACAGCTCGAAGTTGATGGCCTCCTTGATGACAGCATCGTCGAAACGATGGATCTCGGTCTGGATGGGGTAGCGGTTGGCGGGCGGGGTAGCGATGATGCTGAGGTCGCGAGCTCCCATGAGGCTGAACTGCAGGGTGCGGGGGATGGGAGTGGCTGTCATGGTAAGCGTATCGACGTTGATGCGCATGGCCTTGAGCGCCTCCTTGACCTTGACGCCGAACTTCTGTTCCTCGTCGATGATGAGGAGGCCGAGGTCGGCAAACTTCACCTTCTTGCCGATGAGCTTATGGGTGCCGATGATGATGTTGATGTCGCCCTTGGCGAGGTCGGCGAGGAGCTGGGTTGTCTGTTTTGCTGTGCGTGCTCGCGACAGGTAATCGACGCGCACCGGGAAGTCCTTGAGACGTTCGGAGAAGGTACGATAGTGCTGATAGGCGAGCACGGTGGTGGGGACGAGCACCGCCACCTGCTTGCAGTCGTTGCAGGCCTTGAGTGCGGCACGGATGGCCACCTCGGTCTTGCCGAAGCCCACATCGCCGCAGATGAGACGGTCCATGGGACGCGCCGACTCCATGTCGCGTTTCACCTCCTGGGTGGCCTTGAGCTGGTCGGGCGTGTCCTCGAACATGAAACTGGCCTCCAGCTCGTGCTGCATCTGTGAGTCGGGACTATACTGGAAGCCCTTCTCTTCGCGACGCATTGCATAGAGGGCGATGAGGTCGCGCGCCATGTCCTTCATCTTCTTCTTGGTCTTGTCGCGCAGTCTTTCCCAGCTGCCGCTGCCCAGATTCGTTAACGAAGGGGGCTCGGCGTCGCGGCCACGGTACTTCGACAACTTGTCGAGCTGATGGATGGAGACGAAGAGCAGGTCGCCGTCCTTGTAGATGAGCTTGACGACCTCCTGATAGCGGTCGTTGCCGTTGGCATCCTTGCCGATGGGCATGTTTACGAGGCCGCCGAACTGGGCGATGCCGTGATCGACGTGGACGATGTAGTCGCCGATGTTGAACTCCATCAGTTCCTTGATGCTCATGGCAATCTTGCCCGAACGTGCACGGTCGGAGCGCAGACTGTACTTGTGGAAGCGGTCGAAGATCTGGTGGTCGGTGAAGTAGCACTTGAGGCGGTCGTCGTCGATGAATCCCTGATGGATGGCACGCGGGATGCGGACGAGCTTGAAGTGTTCGCCTCGGTCCTCGAAGATGGCCTCGATGCGGTCGAGCTGCTTGGGCGAGTCGCTGAGGATGTGGATGGTGTAGCCCTTGAGGGCATAGCGCTGGAAGTCCTGGCTGATGAGGTCGAAGTTCTTGTGCCACTCGGGCTGTGGGGTGGTGTGGAACTCGATGACGGAATGGGAGGGGAG
>Ga0310691_10002076_pt1 | contig 27960 bp, 43 predicted proteins | sample 176DNAGHGlowgp2_FD_203887 | JGI IMG/M metagenome (GOLD analysis project Ga0310691, IMG submission 203887) | Sheep rumen microbial communities from Palmerston North, Manawatu-Wanganui, New Zealand - 1766 DNA GHGlow gp2 (v2) (version 2) | ecosystem: Host-associated > Mammals > Digestive system >... | reverse complement strand
AGATAGCTCTTTCAATAGAAAGCATAATCTGGTCGAGAAGTTCACGAGAACGGAATTCGAGAAGTTCTGGATTCTCGTAGATTTCCATTGCATCTAGCGAAAGTTTCTTGTAAATCATTTTGTCATAAGCAACACGAATGGTATTAGTCAAAGCTTCATCAACTTTGGTATCACCTTTCTTGTGGCCTTGTGCTTCGTTACCATAATCAGCAGTGCCAGCGAGAGCGTTGTTTCTTAAACCACGACCGTTAGTTCCACCAATGTGGTAAACATAGCTTAAAATGCCATCAGCTTTTTCCATGGCATCAGTAAACATATTGGTGATGTTTAGTGGAGCGCCAAGACCAGTGATAGCATCATTGCTTTTTAGTGCAGCCTCAAAGCGTTGGTCAAACTTGAAGTTCGAGGCTTTTAATGCGTCCCGGATAGCATTGAATTTAGCGGTTTTCGCTTCTTTCTTAGCATCTTTCGAGACGACTGGAGTTTCATTTTTCACAGCTCTATCCCTTGTATAAATGTTAATATTATGGACAACCGTGTCCTTCTTTTCCATAGGCTCAAGTGGGTCAACTGGAGCTTCAGGAGCTTCAGGAGCGGTTTCCTCTGAATCTTTCGATTCTTCTTCCTCGGCTTTTGCAGATTTTTCAGCTTCTGGTGCAGCCGTAGGTTCGGTTTCACTTTCAGGAACGTCAGTAGTAAACTCATCAACGACCTCAGCGGCTTTTTCCACTAGGTCTTCAGCGAGTTTCTGTTTCATAACTGCATTTTCCTTAGGAGTGAGTTCATCTTGAGTTTTACTCATTTCAGATTCTCCGTTGTCTTTGTTATTATTACCATTTTCGGCTTCCTCGGCTTCGCTACCCTTAGCCCCCACCGCATCAGCTTCTTTATGGTCAATAGTTTTAGCACGGGGGTCGTTTCCAGTCAACACCATCGAAATCTCCCGTAATATTCCGATTGGTTCATCAATCTCTAGCCCCACACCATAATAGCCATCAGGATACCAGTCGATGCCAGTAGAATAGCTAGCATCTTGTGATATAGCATAGGCGTGGTCAGCTAACTTATCATCATTCGCAAAATACATTCGTGCATGGAGCCCATCCGATTCCATCCACACTTTACACGAGCCAAACTGCTTTTCAATGGTATCAACTAACTCACCGTCGACCATTTCACCGTGGTCGGCTTGTGCTTTAACTGTGTATTCTTCTGTTTGTTTGTCAGGGTTGGTATTTAGTGTCTTAATCGCTATCGGCTTACCGTCCCTGCCCATCACATAGAGATTATCTAAATCACGGATTTCCCCCGATTCCATAATCTGGCCTGAATTTGCAAGAATGTTCCTAAACCGACGCTCCTCTGAGCTTTTAGCGTCTTTTAACACTGTCGCATCATAGAACTTCATAAGCTTATCATAGCATACTTTTAACGTTTTGAAAAGACAGAAAACAAGCCGTCATTCCGACGGCTCGTCATTATACTCACGCACGATTTTCAATTGTTCCCATAAAGCACTCGCAGTCTTTTGCTCTATACAATCAAAGTAGCAAATCAAAACACACAACCTTTTTTCAACACTATCATCTTCTTTTATTGCACCGAGCTCGTCAAGATGCTTTAACTCGTTCAATACGAATCTCGCATATTTCGGATTAGGCGTGGGCACGAATGGAATTCTTTCGTGGATTTCTTTATGTATAGTGTCCCTAGGTATATTCACTTTACAATAATAAAACTCCCTCAACTCTCTTAACGAGCCAGAATTCCACATTTTACGCATCCATAACAGATGATGCCTATTTAATGCAGAGGTTTCAAGCCTAACGATTTTTCTTTTGCGGTGTTTTTTGTGCTTTTTTAACTTAGCCATATAATCACCCCCTAAATCTGCATGAGTTTTAATGTGCGTGGCGATTTTATTATAGCACAAAAAATTGCTCCCCTAGGTGAGTGGAGGGGAGCTAATTATAGAGATTAGTGGAGGACTTTCATATAATATGAAAGACACTTTTATTATAACACTATTTCTTGGTTTTCTTAGCCTTTTTATCATTTACTACTTTAGACAAGCCAAAAACCGAGCCTAAAAATAACCCTAAAGCGTCTAAAGTAAGTGCTATTTCATTTACTGGAGCATTCCATTGCCAAATATCATTTAAGGATATTAGCAAAATGCTTAAAGCTGGCAAAACAACTGCCACAACCCATCTCAAAATCTCATACGTCCCATGACCTAACATTTTATGCCTTCTTTACTTGTGATGCCGTCCACCAAGCCGTAACAGCACCTTTTTTATTATACTGATTGCACCCGTAATGCTTATTCTCAATCTTTATCACTTTCATTTTCTGATTCTTATAGTATTTGGTCTTAGCACCTGTTCCTTTTGAGGTAGCTGTTCCACAACCATTCACAATCACGGTATCACCGACTTTAATATTAGTTGGTTTAGGAGCTGGGCTAGTTTTAGAAACTACCCTAACGCCATTTAGAAACTCACCCCATTGGAAACTGCTATTCGGTTTCCCTACTCTTTTACCATCTGAGTAATAAGTTCCGTTCAGGCACACTTCTACGTGCCCCCACACGCCCTGAGCACTAAACACCGGCACAGTTACATTTTTTGGTATAGTTGATAACGGGTGTAAAGTTCCTTTACTTCTATTCTCATTCATCGCTAATTTTGCATTGGCGTATTTCGGTCCGATGCCATAGCCTACACGAACATTGTGCAAACACATATTTTTTGTGTGTCCCATTTTAGCTAGGTTAAACGCTTTTACTTGTTTCCAAGCCATTTTAATTCCTTTCTTTTATTATTCATAGATTTCTATGGATTGAGTAGCTTTTGTCACATTAGTTGTGTTAGTCCCAGGCTGATAAACTGTTGGAACACTCGTATTATCTGTTGCATCAGCCATTGCCACACCATAATAGGTGGTATTGTTCGCGAAAAAGTTCATTGTAAAAAATCCATACCACCGATTTTCATCTGTAAAGCGAATCCATTCAGTTCTGGTAGCAACCCCAGAATATGTCATAGCAGTGTTATCATATCGAATGCCGGCATAAGAAGCAGTGGTCGTCCCAGTCTTTTCTACTGGTGTTATTACATTCCCATTTTTAATCCCAGCAATAAACTTTATCCTAGCCGTAGAACCATTGTTGAAACTTCCGTGAATGCCAATATCAATATTGCTAAAAACGTTTGAAGAACCGCGAAATGTTGTAGTAGTTACAACTTTATTAATATTAGATGCTCCGGAATTTATTTGAACCCCAGTCCCAGCATTTACCGTAGCTATAACATATGTATTTCCTTTATCAGATGTGACCGTCATTGTAGTATTAGTAGGACCAACCAAATCTACAATGAAAGGTATATTGCTTTTCGTTGAATTCCAATCTACTTTATCTGCTGGCGTAGAATCACTTGCAAGCAAAGAACCATTCATTTGTGCTAGGCTACCTTGAGTGATATTACTAGCATCCAAATCTGTCGTCCCACTAGCAATAGTCACTTTAGCGAGCACTACATAATAAGCCGTAGTTCCAGATGCTCCATCAGCCGTGATAGCGGTTCTAATATTGCCGTCTGACGGCTCAACTGGTGATGCGTTCGCAGAGCCTTTAACTACAATCAAACCGCACGCACCAGGGTTGTCAGCCGTAGAGCTCGTTCCCTGTGGCGGATTATCTGCATAAGCCACAACCAAATCAATTCTCGAATTAGTAGCAGGTGCAGAACTAATCGTCACCGGCACAGGGCTTTGGCTGATATTATTTATTGTCGTATTGTTGCCATTATTATCAGTAGCAACTGCTACATCTCTTACGCCATTTGCACCGCCTAACGAAACGGTTAAACCAGAACTCACTACACAGCTCCAGCCATTTAATATACCTCTACTATACACGCTCAAATCATCATTGAACGCATTGACAGAGGTTCTCCCATTATAAGCACCATTTGTCCCAATGGCGTTATCTGGATTAGTCATTTATTTTTCTCCTTTCTTATTAGTTCGTTATACTCGGCAAAACTTGCCACTTTCATTTTCACTTTTACGGCATTGCACTTCGGGCAGTTTATTACACAATCTACACTCTTATCAGTATCGCCTAAAATCCACCCACATTTAGGACATCTTATCTTAATCGCTCCCATCGACAATCCTTTCGTCCCAATAACATCGGCAATTCACGTGAGCAGATGTTATTCTACCATTGTCGTTCCAAACATCTTGCTCCCAAGTATAGGTTTCGCCATCCTTATTCACGGTATCAGCAAAGCTTCTCCCTAGTCTAACTGTCTTTCCCTCCATAGCTTTACACACAGGGCAAACTTTACTATCATGCGAAGTCTGCCATACCAATTCCACATTCAGACCATATTTTTCAGCCAACTCCTCATCTCTTTCTAACCTACCACTTCTAATCGCATAGGTCGTTTCGTTTCTCGCAATAGCTTCAGCCCTATATCGTGGCAACACTTCAGCCAACCGGCTTTCAATTTGATTAGCACTTAACCCTGGTGTATTTAACACCTCTTGCACCTTGCTATCGGTATAACCCATATAGCCCTCGGCTAAGTCTTTAGCACGGCTTCTGATTCTTTCTTCTAACGCTTCACTCACATAATATTCACCGTTGCTGATAGTTTTTAAAATCTCACTCGCAACATCTTTCTCAGTAAGTAAAGCCAACGCTTCAGCACCAGCCTTTTCACCGTCTAACGCACTTCTTTTTAATAACACGGTCATTCTATCTATCACTTTATCAACATCAATATTTTTAATACCGTGTTCTTTTTTAATCGCTTCAGCCAACTCAACTAGCACCTTGTATAATCTTTCTTCTTGTGCCGTCATTGGTGGCAATTCATCTAAACTATGGTGGCAGGTGCAAGTATGCTCCTTAACATCTGCCTTTTTTGCTTTTGGGTGTTTGCTTGCCTCGTCTTTACTTTTAACTTCAGCTTCTTCAACGCTATAATCAACTGAGATAGGAGATAACAACGCACCTGTGATGCCCTTGTTATAGATTCCCTCAGCCGCCGCAGTCCAGTTGTCAGGTAGCCCTAACGCTTCAACAGCTGCTGCTCCACTCGCTCCTGCACTTATAAGATTCACCAAGCTTTCAGCTCTTACCCTCGCAATTTCAGCTTTAGCTTTAACTTGCTCGGTCAGTTCTGGGATTTCCAAATCAAAGCTAATTCCATACCCTAGCCCACCAAGTATTCTATCAAGCTCATGCTGGAATTGATTCCAAAAGCTCATCAGAGCTGGGTAAACACGCCGTTTGGTAAACTGGTGGTCGCTTAACTCAGCATTGTCATATTTCGCACTACTATCATCACCTAAAATGAAGTTAGACACGCCAATAGACTTATTCAACCTATCATTCACAATTTCCACGATGTCTTTAATGGCTAGCGTGCTGTTATTACCCTGGATAGTTTTAACCTCTACTTGGTCAACGCTACTGCCAGTATCATTATCAAACTGTCGCCACGCATAAACCGTTTTATTGCGGTTTCTAGCACCTTTAAGATTATTTTCAAGCTCTTTCCTAGTGGCTAAGTATTTAGCTTCCGTGCTTGCCGTAATAAAGGTTATCGTAGCCGGTATAGCACCATTCTCAAAATAAGCACGCTGGTATTGAGCAATCAAATCATCAATCTGTGCCCAAACTCTAACCGCGCTCGCTGGTGATACGCCTTTTTCAGCATTTCTCGGGCTTCGGCTAAACCTTAACCTCATCACTTGGTCCTCATCAAGAACCTCAAGCCCACTAGTGGTCATCACTTGCCATTCCCACCTGCCATAGCCAAGATATATTCGGCACTCAGGCGGTATAATCGTATAGCCCTCAACCTTGCCACTCGGTTTACGCCAAACGTGAATATCTAGCTCATCTTCAGTTAGCCAGGTAGCAAACATCAAATCAGCAAACTCAGCCCAGCCCATATCATCATTCGGGTTCTTTAACCACTCAAGCTCTGGCGTTCTTGCCATTGGCAATTTTCTACCCCTATCAGTCACGCCATACGGCATCACGGTTTTCATCGCATCAATTAGCGGTCTAACCTGTGCAAACAGATTCTCATAATCGCTACATATAGGACTTGTATAGAACTGATTCGCCAACTCACGAGAAAAATCCCGGCTCTTTTTTCTTCTTAACGCATCTTTTAAGCTATTCAGCCACGACATCTTCTTTCTCCCCTTTCTTCACACTTTTTTTTGCTTTTTTAACACTATTTTTCACACTTTTTCCGAGCAAATCTTCTAAACTTTCAACAAAAGTTTCGCCATCAGTAAAGAATGGCATCTTACCAATTCCATTTTCAAACACCGCTTTATGGCAAAGCTCTTTACCCTCGTCACTAGCAAAACTCACTTTCCTAACATTCAGCTTCTTATCAAATATCAATTTCTTTAGCTTTTTACCTTTATCACCGCACATAGGGCAATCTTGGTAAACGCAAATTATTTCTTTACTCTGTTTCATTTAAGCTGCCCTCCATAGCACGAGTGATATATTTTTCAATCGCTCCGTCGGTAGCTTTGGAGAGCCTATTCAAGCCTGTTTCGCCATTAGTGAGATAAGTCTTCAACACCACCTTGTCATCTACACTTAATTTTGTTCTAATAAACTCTTTGGCAAAATCATCATCAAAACAAGACGCCAATATATCATCGGCGGCTCGGATTTCTTCTGCCGTTTCCATTTTTATGTTTTGTAAACGCAGCTTCTTCTCTGCATCTATTTTAGGCTCGCACTTATGACCTCTAAAGTCGATAGGTTCAAGACCGTTGAAGTGCAACATTGCTCTTTGCTCCTGTTTATATCACCATAATCATAGCATATTTTAGGCTTTATCGCAATCAGAACTCAATGCGTTTTTTGCTCAAATCATCAATCCCATATCTCATGGCATCCATTAGGTGGTCGTTGCCGTCATTCGGCTCATCTAGTATTTCACCAGTCCGTTTTTTACGCCACGCATAAGACAGATATTCTCGTTTTAGGTTTTTGCCATCATAGCTTATCTGCCTCTGGCACACTCTATCAATTCCACGCTTAACCGAACCGGGATTCTTATCAGCTCCTATAATTCTAAAGCCTTTGTTCTTTAACTCAGCTATAATCTCAGGTCTAGCACTATCAGCCACTATCAAAACGTTTTTATCTACGCCAATATCTTCGAATATATCAGCATATTGTGAACCTAGCATACCTTTTCTATATAACTTTTCCACAACCCCCAAACCACCATCATCAAACTCATATATAGCCACTAACGCCGTTTCATCATTGCTAAAACCAAAGTCCAAGCCATATCTAACCAATTTCCCCACTTGACGAATATGGTCGAATGTGTCTTCAATCCAACCTGAGTAAATATTGCCTTCTAACGAGCCAATCTGCCCTAAGCCGTAGACAGTCCACCAGTTGCTGGGTTCTTCACCCTCTTTAGGTTTACGACTTTCGATATTTATTCGCTCCTGATTATCTAACGCCTCGTTATCTTTATAGGTTAAAATAATAAAACTAGTTCTATCTTTCTGCTTTCCCTCAACCAATTCTTCATGTGCCCAAAACTTCGCACTAGGGTTATAATCCAAAATCACAAAATCTCTAGTTCGTCCTGCCAACTGGTCAAAGGTTTCATAATCCAAACCATTCGCCTCATTCACAAACAACACATCACGCCTTGGACCTCGGCTAGTCATAGTATCTACACTCAAAAACTCAATTTGCGAGCCATTGTCAAAAGTGTAGATATTTGCCGACTTATTATAGCTATCAGGATTCCAGCGATTCGTTTCAGTCATTATTCGCTTAAAATCACGCACCACTCCAGTAGTCAAATGCTTGTAGGTCATACCAGCAACTGTTATAAGCGAATTCGGGTAGCTCTCGGCATAGCCCACTAACAATATCAAAATAGAAAAGGTTTTACTGGACGACATACCGCCCTGTATAACCTTATAGAATGTTGGCTCGTATAGTGTAGCCTTAATCTTATTTAGTGCTGTTGTTATCGCTATCGCCATCACCACTCCAGCCACTAGCTCTTATCGCTCTGCCTTGTGCTTCAGCTTCACCTTTGGTCTTATAGATTTTACCTCTACTCCCCCATCTATAACCAATGACTTTTCCACCGGCACTTCTAACTGCTACTACTGGCATATTATTCTCCTTTTTTTCATTATACCACAACAAAAAACCGAACATTTACACGCAAAATGCGGCTTTTTGCCTAGTTTTGTTCGGTTTTATTCTAGCACTCGAACTAACTTTTTATCAACCAATTCTTTTGCTCTTTCTTCGCTAACTTCCCAAGCTGGCGTCCAACTAGAAACATTCTGTCTTTTTTCTATATCATAATAAGCCCTCAATGGCTTTATACGCACATTCTTTTCGTTATACACATAATCACTCGGCTTTTTAACTAAAAGCCTGTCCCAGCTCGTTTTAGGCACTTTGTAGGCGAATTTTGTTTTAGGCTCAAACATTCTTTTCGCTATATCATCAACATTTCCACAATCCCAGTCTAAAATCAACTCGGCATTTTCAGGTATATCAAATTCTTTAGCTACACTTAACGGAGTTCTAACTACTCTAACACCATACTCTAATGCCTCATTCATACTATAACAATAGGTTTCCATATCATTGCTTACCTGCACTAGCCAATCACTATCAGCTATATATGGTCTAACATCAATCCTCGGTTTCATTATAGCTACATTCGGTGATTTAATTTCATCACGCATACTGTTGGTGAAAATAGTCCACAGATAGTGTTTGCCATATTTATCACAATATCTATCCAACGCATCTATAAGCTCTAAGGTTCTTTTAGCGCCTTTAGTTTTATCTTCCAATCTACAAGCCGACACAATCCTCAAAACTTTATCAGGTTTTTCTAAGGTCAGAGGGTTATAGCATTGTATAATCGGCTTATCTACATTCATCACTTTTTCTTGTAGTTCGATTCGCTCCTGAGCATATTTACTCACAGCCAAAAGAGCTGTCAATTTAGGGTGGTCTATTGGTGGTTTATAACCTAACTCTTGATATATAGCATGGCATATGAAGATATGTTCTTTCGCTTCAATCTGCCCTATGGCTTCAATGTTGAAATTATAAAACGCCTTATCAGCATAGTATTTTTCTTTTGGGTTTCTTCTTATACACTTCACCAATTTCTTTAATCGCATCAATTGGTAGAAATCAGCCTCATCATACAAAATAACGAGGTCGTATTGGTGATATTTCTTAGCCATTTCATATAAGAATTGCTCAGTTCCACCAATCCTATTTATATTCCTAAAATAGTATATGTTGGCATATTTATTCGCCATTTTTCTTTCTTTCGCTCAAATCTACAAGCGGTTTAGTTGCGGTCACGGTAGATTCTATCTTTTGCTTTGGCAAGCCATAAACTTGGTTCATCATTCCTTCAAATTCTTTCCATTGTCCTTTAGCGATACAAGTGGCGAGCTTTCTCTCAAACAGCGAGGCATCTTTATCGGTAGCCACAGCTTTCAATTCTTCTTCTGATAGCTTTAACATCTGCTCAAGTTTATATCGAGCAGTATCTTCTTTTTTCCAAGCACCATTGTGTCGAGGGTTACCATTTGGTTGTCCAAACTGTCTAGCCACATTTATCGGATTTCCATTCTTTAGTGTTTTCACCTGCTTTGCGGTGGTTTCGTTTTCCATAACCTTAATATATCACAACTTTATTTTTTTGCAAAGTTTTTCACAAGCTACCCCTGTTAGCTATCTAATTAACTCGCTAAATGTTACTTTATAATACGGTTTATTGTATTTTTGGGCTATTTTACGGCCTTTTGCATTTATTTTGCACAAAATAGGCTCGGCTTCTTTTTTAGCTTCATCATAAGATATATAGCCCAAGGCCAAAGCCATTTTAATGGCTTCTATGTCCTTTATATTTTGTACTGCTTCTTTATCCATTTTGCCTTTCGTTTATTTAATATGCTTATATTATACCAAACCTTAGGCGAAATGTAAAGTGCTTATTCCATTATACGCCGGGCTTCTTTAGCAAAAACCACCTCTTGGCTAAGGTTTTCCCAAAACAATTCGCCCTTTTTAGGCAGGCACGAGGACAATTCAATATAGGCGTTGCAGTTTTCTGGAAAAGTGTGCACCGCTAAATGGCTCTCGCCTAGTAGCCATACTGCCGAATAGCCGAACTTCTCAAACTGATGGTCAGTAAAATCTAAAATGTTAAAACCTGCACGCTGTAGGTTGTTAGTTAGCACTTCTTTAAGCCACCGTTCATCACTGTGTTTAATAATGCCCGAAAAGTTTTCAATCCGCGTCTTCATAGCTTTCCCTTATGTCCTTAAAATCGTTTTGTATATTGTTGCCCTTATCGCCGGGCTTGTAAAACACTAAAACTTCTTGATGCCGCCTACCCACTTTCCTATTTTTCATAGTGTTGCCAACCCTTAGGGCTAAAGTACCAATGGCATCAACCAGCACTAACTGATTGTACAAATGGCAACCATTTTTTTCAAATATTTTAGTTATATCGCCGGGTATATCATAGTAGTAACCTTTTTTGTCCCGCACTGCCGACATTACCACTATGGCAAAGCGGTTTTTCTTTAGCAACTTAGCAGATTCGGTAAATGCAGTGTCTAACAATTGTAAAAACTCTGCGTAACTGGCTTGGTTACTGGCATCCCGTGCGTCATCAGAGTAGTGTTCCAAATCAAAATACGGCGGGCATGAGAAAAACAAGTCTTGGCTTTCGGGTTTTAGGTATTTACCAATGTTACGCCCATCATCACAATAATATGTAGCAGTTAGGTTTTCCTTTTGCACTCTTTCATTGTTTAACTTGGTTTGTTCTGCCCTTAACTCCGTGCCGGTAAAATTAGCCCCTAGGTATGACATTACAAAGCCGCCTACAGAATCACCGGCAAAGCAATCAAATGCTGCAGGTTTGTAGTCTATGTTGTCCGGCATAAACCATTTATACATAACTTCCACCAATGCAGCGTCTAAAATTGAAACGCCGTTGTTTATTTGGCTTATTGCACCATTAGAGTCCAGCAAGCCCTCACGAGATTCGCCATTGTCATTTATTAACGCATTCCACTGCTTTTTTCTTGCCTGCCAACCCTCTTTACGAGTGTCCAAAACACTAAATGGCGGTATTAAAAACTTGTCCGTTAAACTGCCACTTTCAAAGTCTTGGTATCTTTGCATGTCTTCCTCAAATATTACGCCCCACTTTTTAGCAATTTCTTCATCTAACTCATCTTTAATGGCAGGCTCGTCCCATTCAAGGTCTGCTGCTGCCGTGGCGTTATCTGCCAAAGCCATTTCCCGGCCTTTTTTAGAGTTTAGACTAATATCCGTGCGTTTAACTGCTACAATTTCATTTCCTGTGGTTTCTACAATCTTGACATTTTCTAACCCGGCTTGGCCGGCGGCTTCAATAATGCCGTTGCCGGCTATAATGTTATTGTCTTTGTCAATTAAAATACTTCTGCCCGCACCAAGCTCTTTTAATGACTTTTCAAGCAGGCTCATCCCGTACTCCGTGTGCTTGTTAAAGTTCTTGTCATCAAACTTCAAATCTTTAATTTCACTCATTCTTCACCTCCGAGTTGTTTTTTTAGTTTTTCCATTGAAGTCTGCCAAGCTTCATCTAATTCTATCTGCACAGCCGTATTCATATATTATCCTTTGGATAATTAAATATTGCCGTTGGTTTATTCTTGTCACTAAAATCAGGCATAAATATAAGTTTAGTCTTATCATCAACTAAGTCCCACGCTAAATTAAGTGCTAATTTTGCGTTTTTGCGTGAGTCGGATAAATCTGCCGTAAACTTTTGTTTGCCATATTCAAAAGTTAGCTTCATTCTTCACCTCCGAGGTTTCCAATCTGTTGCTCAAGCTCTGTGATTCTTTCAGCTTGAGCCTTAATTACTGCATGTAAGTATTCACTTGTCTTGCTCTTTTGATTAAGCATAAACCTACCAAATAGCTCTTCATACTCTTGCGCTGAAATACTTGTTGATGATTCTTCGTAGCAACTTCCGTCTGGGTTCCAGGATACAAGTTCGAGGCTATAACCCATTTTTATTGCGCTCATTCTTCACCTCCTTTCTTTAAACAATAAATAAAGACTAGCAATGCTATGAAGCACACTACCGCTGCCCAAGTCAAACTGATTTCAAATGTAATATCGCCACTCATTCTTCACCTCCGAAAAGCAAGTCTAGGTCTTTGTCATTTTCTTCAATGTGACCATAATCTTTTACTCTAAAGAGTATTCTTCCAGTGCTGATTCTTTCTTGATATTTGGCTTTGGCGCCATCATACTCCCATAAATCGATTTTGAACCCTTTATCTTTCAATCGTTTCCAAGCCTTGAGCTTTTCCACAGCTTTCTCGGCTTCTGCATAAGTTTCAAAGTAGTTGCCGATTGCTTCACGCCGTTTAGCAACAGTGCTATTACCGATAGGCGAATACCCAACGCCCGAGCCGTCATCACGAATAAAATAATACTCTTTCGGTTCTTCTGGCGCATCTTCCCACTCCTCGTTGAGTTCGGCGAGGGACCTGTAAGCACCAGATACCCTTTCGGGAGGTCTATGCCCGTTGCTCTTGAACACTGCTAAAATATGTTTTTGCCCATCAAACTGAAAGTCATGAGTTTCTCTCACATAACCATCGACTACTATCTCCCCCGTCTTTTTATTCCGCAGTTTCATTCTTCACCTCCATTTTATACAATAGTATCACGAATTTTCGCACTTTCATTTGTTCTTTCCAATTTAATCTACTAAACCACAAATTCAAATTCATCACTGCTCCTCACAAAGCCCCACCAAAAGAGCTAACATAAAAGCTACTAATAGCAATAGTGTAGCTATAACACCAACTACATCACCAACTGGCTCTTTTTTCTTTTTACTCATTATCAATCCTTTCTAGTTTATCTAGCGGAATTGCTCGCACCGCCATAAGTTTGCCATTTCTAGTTTTTAGCCCCTCAACTGGGCTTTTACATATATCTTCATTTTTAACATTATACACTCCCTTATAAGAACCTCGCAAAATCTTCACTTGTATATCTTTTCCACAAGCTATCTTATACCTCGCTACCAAGACACACCTATCGTGGTATCTCGGCTCAATTATATTTATCATAACACACCTCTCAAAGTTAATTTTTAAGCTTCGTATCTGACCTCACCCCCTAACTTATCTTCATATATACAAAATCCATCTTCTTCTCTAATAAACTTTAATCCGCGGCGTCCGTGCCTACCACCTTTACTGCCAGCGACTTTAGCAAGTGCTATATTTGAGGCAAATCCTCCAGTATGCCCATTTTTCCCACCTTTACTACCAATTTCTTTATAATGTTCAAGCCATCTCTCGCCATATTTTTCTCTCATAGTTTTCCTAAATTTTTCGCTTGCTATTTTTCCAGCAGGTGTATTTGCTTTTGGTCGTGCCATTTTATTCTCCTCCTAATTGTTTTTTTAATTCATCTTTATATTTAATAATTTCAGGGTCTACAGCGATTTCACCTAAACTCATATATGTATTTTTTAATTCTGTTAAGTCCCCACAAGTCCCTAATCTTAATTTAGCTATAGCAACATCATGTTCGCTAAATCTACTGCTTTTTCTACTACTTTTAACTTCCACGCTGTTCGCATCATTATCATCACCTTTTTCTGAAATATTGAACAAACGCATTAAGAAGTATTTAGTTCCAGCCGTTTCTGCTTTATTTATGCCCTTATCGCCAAAATCACTAGCTTCACCACACCAGCTAGCAATTTCTCTATCTTCTTTATCATCGCCATTTATAATTGTAAAGGTCATTGTTAAAACATAATGATAGCCGGTCGTATCATATTTACTTTTAATCTCGTCCGTGCTAACGCTATCTACATTCGGAACAATAATTATATGATATTTATCAAATAACTCTCTAATCTTACCAGCTACCACACCATATTCAATATAATCATAATGTTGCTGGGCATTTTTACCTGATTTATCAACCGCGCCAATCTCTTTCCCGATAGCGGCTAACTTACTTGCTAGGCTTTGGACTTCGCTCATTTTTTAACTCCTCTTTTATATTCTTTTCAAAATTATTTAATGTTGCTATTGCCACTCCAAGTAGCATTGTATTTTGTAAAACATCTTCAGTTTCTTTTAATGTCTTGTCTATAGCTTTTTGAATAGCATCTTCCACCATACTATTCATTTCGTTCTCTCCTTTCTATTTCTTCCATTATTTCTTCCCTCATTATTCGTTGTTCTTCTTCAAACCTCGGTGTATCTTCATAATCGTAATCAATTCCCCACATTTTCTTCTCCTTTAATTACATCAGGGTATTCTTCTCCATAAACTTTTTCTGCATAATCCATAATTCTACTCATATAAGCCTCGCAAATTTTTATTTATACTATTTATTTCTTTGTTTATTTTTGTTAATAAATCGTCCACAGCTTTTTTGCCGTGGAAACGATATACCAACACTTTGCTTTTTGTTGGTATATATTTGACATTTACTTCCATTTTGTCCTTTCGTTTAATTTAATATGTATCTATTATATAACACAAACATTTTAATGTAAATAGTTTTTTACAAAAAAAGAACAAAAAAACTTTGTCCTTTTTCCACAACCTTTTAAGCTGTTCTAATCCAAGTATACAAAGGCTGATTTACTGATGGGGCACATAAAACCCATGTTCCTGTCCATGAAGTATTTGGGTTAAACGAAGAATTAGATGTCGAATAGTATGAGCCCACCGGATATATTAGGTTTATTATGTCATTAGCTGATGGGACAGAATTAGCAATCGCTTTAATGCGACTTGCTAAATCTTCCCACTGCGAATCACTAGGAATTTTATTCGCCATAATTTACTCCTAACTCCAAAGGGCGGACCATTGGCTAGAAGTAAATTCCTCTACTTGAGCATCTGCAGACAACACTTGATTGGCCATCGTTAAATTATTTCCTACTTTGATACCACCAAGTGTAGAAGATGAAGCTACTGGCAAAACAAATGTAGCATCTTCCCAAGTCCCGTCAGCTTTCAGAAACTTTCCAGCATCAGCAGTAGCAGGTGCAGGAACTAAACCAGCAGAACCAGCACTAGTCCCATCAGTCCCAGTAAAATCAGAATATGTTGTATCCGTCGCTGAAATCGTATTGCCAGAAATTGAGATATTTCTACCAGCTGTTAATTTGTCTTGCTTCCCGTTCCATGTAGTCTTATTTGAAGCCGTAACAAACTTATTAGCCGAAGTAGAATCATCTACTAAATCAGCATCCAATTTATTAGATGCCGTGATTTCACTTTGCAATCCAGCAACCAAATCGGCTACCGAAAATTCAATAGTATTGCCATTCTCTAAAGTGAGTATGATTTTCTTGGTGGCAGAATCATATTCACCATCCACTACTACACTTTCAAGTGGGAGGTCAATAGTTTGAGCAGAGCCAAGATTATTCCCATCTTGGTCTTTTAATTGTGCCGTTACAACATAAGTTGAGCTATTGATAGACATCACAAATGCTGCACCATATTTAGTGCTGGCTGGCAATGCCGAAACATCAGATGCAGTAGTAGGCACAGTGATATTTATAGTTTTATTTGACGTAGCGTTAGCTGAAAATGTATCAATTGTAGAACTATTTTTTTGAATAGTTAAAGTCCCATCTCCAATTGAAGTGCTATCTGCCTTTGCTTTTATTCTTGAGGCTAAATCAGCCCATTGTAAATCAGTTGGTATTTTATTCGCCATCTTTTTCCTTTCTTTTATTTAATGGTTTTGCCATAATAATTCCCATTCATCCCCTGTAAACGTAGTTGGCTCATTTTCTAAATCATCATAATCGCCACTAAAGGCTACAGAGGCTAATTCATTACTGCTAACAAAATCTGACGTATTTTCTAAATCAGATGTTGTCAAAATTACATCACCAGTTTGTCCATTTACAGAAGTCACTGCACCTACAATATACTGGTAATTGATATTTTCTTCTTCTAAAGTAAGAGTTTGCGTAGGTGTATCATTATCTAAAACAAGCTCTTGCTCTCCAGCTTCGGGCATCAGCGTAATTTCTTTTTCGCCATCTTCTGTCATTATCACTCCTTTTCATTGACAATCCAACCGGATGAATTGCCTATGAGAAGATACCCACGAGCTGGCTTCACACGATATTCATCACTATTTTCAACTGCAGTAAAATCCCACACATATTTTCCATAATCAAGATTCTCAGTATCTTCTGGAGTTATTGTAATATGGTAAAAACCATCTTCATCAAATGTCATATCCTCCAAAGACTTATTTATTGCAGGAGTTTTATCAGTCCACTTTTTTTTCACTACAAAATAAGCTTTTTGTGCCGGTTGCATAATTGGTTCTCCGTCTTCATCCAACCTTTGACCTTTTAATTTTAGCGTCGTCCCCCTGTTAAGGCTTAGTGATTGTAGATTCCCAACTATAGGAACATTTTGACAACAATTCATAGTTTCATCATAGCATATTTTGGTTATTTTGAAAAGAGAAAAAAGCCTGCCGTTCATACCTAACGGCAGGGTAGAATGGAAGTATATAGTGTGTCCCGTTTTTATTTATTGCAGGTTGAGGTCACCTGCTACTTAAAATATATACCCATCATCATTATTTTTCAAGTATCTACTCACGAACTTTATTGCCTCATCAGCCCCACGGCAAATCTTACACGGTATTCCGGCTGATTCATAAACTTTGCCCCAAGCTTTTTGCTCATCACTCACTACACCACCTTTTCGTCTTTTCATTTCAATCCGTAGTTCCTGATAACAATCTACTTTCCCGTCAATGTTTTTAATCGGCACGAAAACTTCATAATCCCACACTCCACGGCTCTGTCCCATTCTTTTTAACTTTGCTCCTCTAATCATAGCACTTTTACTGCTCATTCTACTTTCATTCGCAATATGAGCCACAGGTATATTTTCTAATTTTAACCAATTGCTAAAAGCTATACATTCATCATCTTCTAGTGGGTTAAAATCAACTTTATCCATAACAAGAATATAGCACTAAGGCTATTTTTTTGTCAATTTTTTTTCTTGTTCATCATACCATTCACAATATTCTTTATATTGCCTGGCTAATGCACCGTTGCCTCCACGAGTTTCATAGACCTTAAACTCGTTGTCAATTCTATCTCTATTTGTTGGCATTTTTTTTAGAACTTCAGCCCATAAAATATCTTGTGTAATCATATTCTGGATTGAGCTTTTAGCTGCATTCATCTGTGCGAGTTTTTTAGCTTCATCGCGGTCTTTTTTTCGTTGTGAGTTCATGTAGATATTGGACAACCCAACAAAGACTGTCGCCACCGCTGTTATTGTTGTTGTAATAATTGCCACATCCATGTTGTTTTTATCATAGCACTTTTTAATAGATTTTTCAATTTATCATTTTAAGCACTTTCTAAGCCATTTTAATTTCCAAGATATATAACAACACAACTTTCACACCATACCCACCTTAGAACGCATTTATTTGCTTTCTAAACTATATTTTGTTAGATGTTCTTGCCTCATTTATTCAAGCCTTTTAACATTTTCTTTATTTACACTATTTAATTTATTTTGTTCTTCTTCAGCTTCTAATTCTTTTAACACATAATTTCTAAACGCTGGCAAATCTTTAACTTCTTTTACTTTTCTAAATCTTACTTGTAAAATATCACAAGGTCTGACGCTCTCATTCCCCAACATAAACAATAGATATCTATCGTTTTCATCAAACTGAGCTTCTAACAATCTTTCAGCTTGTTTTTTTGTAGCCCACAAGTATTTCTGTAACCCATTTTCATCTACACCAAGATTTTTCACTATAATTGATGCTACAACTTTATCTTCCATTCTTTTTTTGCCTTTCATTTATTATAATTTTATTATAACACATCATAACACCCATCTTTTTTTGCCTTGCGAGGCATTATCACTCCATTTTTTCCAATCGTCACTATTTTCATTATAAAATCGCCAAACTGCATCTCTATTTTCTAATAAACTACTAAAATCTTTTATATTTTTAATGTCTTTTGACAAATAAGTGTATTGCCCTCGCATTTTTAATGATGCGACTAACAATTTCACTTTATCTTCGCCCTCTAACTCTAGTAATCGTTTAGCCGCCTCGACGTTTTCAACATCTTCAATCAATTTGTAACCTAAAATCTTTTCCCAAATAATAAACAATCTTTTCCATGTTATATCTTCACCTTTTTTAATCTCATATAACTTCATACTATGCAATTCCTCACTATTTTTTAATGGGAAAAGCCCTTGCCATCCATTTTCAATCGACTGATATATGACTTTTATTTGTTTATCTTCTGCATCTTCTAACTTCCTAACTTTATCAATTGCTAACTCCAAAGCTTTACTCGTCATATTTTTCTTATTTAACTTTCTACTTTTAATCAACTCAATAAACGCATCTTTTAACTCGCCATCAACTTCTTTTTCTTCAAAAACATCATCATAGTTTCTTTCTTTTTTACTTTCTTTCTTTATATCTATATTATTATTTATATTATTATCTATATTATTATGTCCTACTTTATACAACTCTGCCTGGTAATTTTTACTACCCTGACTTGTATTTTTTATTAGGCAGGTTGTTAGAAATCGCTTTCTCCCATCGAATTTTTTTACCTTTACATAGCCATATTTTGTGAGTAAAGCAATTGACTTTGTGATTTTCGCTTCACTACATTGACAGAACTCAGCCAGATATTCGTTACTGGCATAACACCCCTCATCACCGTCTAAGCTATCTATTTCAGTTAGTATTATTTTATCCAGAGCTGTCAATCGCTCATCTAACCAGATTTCTTTGGGAATCCACACTCCCTTAAAATCCCTCTCCATTTAATTACCTCACTTTCTGTCCATTTTTATTTTATAAAGAAATCCCCTAGCTGTTATACTAGGGGTGCGAAATATGTCCACCTATAGTATAGCACCTAAACCTAACGGCGTCAATGGACATATTCCGCCGCTAATTTAATTATATACAAAAACCTAATCTTGTAAATATGTAAAATATTTATACAATAAAGTTTTCCACAACTTCGTATAATTCTTTTATACAATAAAATATTTATACAAAAAAAGAAACTCCCCAAGCCAAAACGAAAGACAAAGGCGTTGGGGAGTGGCATCAAGCGAAGTGTAAAATGCCAATTTAATTATAACACAATTTCTCTAATTTTGCGTGTTGAAATTATATCAGCACTACTAACCGCTGAAGAAAAGAACACTTTTTGATGATTATTTTCAACCAAACCTAAAACCGCACCGGCACTGCTGAACACATTAGTTATAATATCTTCATTACCAGATTCATAAACAATTGTAAATGAGCTCACACTACTACCACGATATTTTACGACATTAGTATTTACACTCGGAGCTATATTATAACTCGTTTTTAGGTCTAACAACGCTCTCTCATATGCTAAAATCAGTTCCTGGAGGTTTTTTTCATCATTCATATCAATTCACCCACTCGTTTACATATTTAACATTTATATCCATATTCGCCGATGCTGTAACTTTTACATCATAATTTTTGCTAACACTACCACCATTTTTGATTGTATTTATATCATCACTATTATAATCTAAAACATATATCAACCGCCCAATCATACCAGACTCCTCATCATAACACGGCACATTCCTAATCTCAATATTGTCCAAATTATTTATACCAAAATAAACACCAATAAGCGGATTATTGCCATTCGTGTCAAAGAGGAGTTTAGCCATAGTTTTAGACCTTGCCACTAAACCAGAACCAAAATTATGATTTTCTAAGTCAAAGTTCAAAGTAATATCTTGAGTAGTAGTTTTTAACACCTCTGGGCTAACATCATACTGGCTTTTTAATGCTAAAAGCTCCCGTCTAATATTGTCCATTTCTTTATCAAATTCGTTCATCTCTACTCCGTGTATAAATTATTTATACTCCCATTGCTTACCACTTTAACCACTCCACTTAAACTCACATTATTCACATAGCACTCATATTCAAATGTCATCGTCCTAGAACTGCTTTCCCAGCTCACATTCACCGGCTGAAAATATTGTGCATTAGAAATATAGCACTGGCAATAGGGAACATCACTCTGATTTTCATTATACACCATCCTAACCCTAAAGATATTATCACCGCCAACTGAATCAAAATTGTATTCAGACGACAAGCTATCAAAATTCGCCGAGCCAAGACCCTGAGCATGAGAGGTTTTTAACGCTAAAAGCTCCTCCTTAATATGCTTTAAGCGTTGTATAAAATTATTATACATTTCTACACCCTCTCTAAAATAGGTGCAACTTCCTCACCATTAGCCCCTGACACAGTAACTTCTAACTCGTTGACCTTAAACTTGCCATTGGTCATTCCAGTTATATCTTCATCATTCTTAATCGTCACTATATCACCAATCCAGATTTTAATATCGGCATTAGGTGTCGGCTCAATCACATTTCCCAATAGTTTTATAGTCGGTTTCCATATCGGATTAGCATCATTATGCAACTCAGTTTGGACTTTTTCATTTAACGTCTTTTGCACAGACACCGAACTTTCTTGTATCAGTTTTTCAAAATAACCATACTTTAACACCGCATCATCATCAGTCGCACGAGATATAATTGCCGTATTTTTAGCTGGGTCACTACTCACTTCACCAGAGCCTAGACCAATTATACTAGTAGCAATGCCGTCAACCTCAGCCGCCGAAATAGACACAGCCGAAGTCCCATTTAGGATTGTCGGGTAATTTATCACATAACTTTTAATATTATCGCCAAACTTATTGCTCGCCTTAACATCATATCTTTTATCAGCATAAAAATAAACATCAAACGGACCAGCACCAGTCGTGTTATCACACCTATCACAAATCCACTCTTTAACCGTTTTATAATTATCAAACGTGTGGTCAATTACTGGCAACGTCCCAATAGTATTAGAAACAAGTCCGTAGGTTTTTCCGCCTTGTGCTGAGCGTGTGTTAGCCAAATCAACATATCTCTTTACTAACGCCCCCATTCTGCCAGTCACTTTGCCAATCGGGTTGATATATACTCCGTCAAGTAGATTTAGATAGCCGTCAAACTTCAAATCCAAATCAGCACTATCACCTTTAGGAGAATAAGCCGGCATAGTAGCCAAAAATCCACCAATCACTTCAACGCCATTTCTTAAAACTCTGCACTCTAACGCAAACGGTCTAAGCATGGTATTCAAATCAATATTTCTTTCCTCACACCACCTGCTAAACAAAACATCATTTATCGTAAAATCAATCTCATCAGCCCCGATTTTAGTTCGCCGTCTAACCCACTTTAATCCAACCGCAATAGGTCTAACATCTCCAATCAGCACTCCATCAAGATATAATCTAACTTCATAATTCACCATTAGCCTACAATCTCCTGCCAGTAGATTTTGCTAGACGTAGCATTTACATCATCATCAGTATAAGTCACTCGGTTTTCGCCAGGTGCAAGGTTAATCCAGTTGCCAGAGATATTCGTTAAGACATTCACACCATTTAATGTAGCCGTGTGGTCAAACATATTCACCACCAGCTTTTGCGAGCTTGTTATCGCCCCTTTATAGGTCAATGTTGTGCCAGTAGTTAAAACTGATATTTGCGGATTTATCGAAGGACCGACAACTTCCCACACCGGATACACCGTGCTAATAGAATCAATGTTTACAATAGTAGGACCACCGCCACTACCAGCCGCCCATATAGCACCAACATCATCCCAAGTAGCCCCCACATTGTCCCAAATAAGACCACCTTGCTCTACGCCATGCGAAATGAAAATGTTTAACGACTTTGTATAAGCTTCATTCCCGTCAGCATCTTCAGCATAACTATAATAATTCACATCTTCAAAGTTCAATCCCACACTATATTCAGGAAATAGCTGGAACATCTCCTCTACTTCAGGAGCATTTGCGATAAAACCTTTTCTTCGTTGTATAGCCGTTCCGTCGTTGAAGATATAGACAACTGTATAATAAAAGTCTTTTCTAAAGAACCTGAAAAACGCCCGACGATAATTTTCAATCTCAGTCTTTGGAATAGTCGCATCACCAATATAACCGCTAAAGACTTGAGTAGTAGCACGCCTAACTTGCCCAGCCAACATCACACCGTCATTGCCTTGAACTTCTACCACATCATTTTCAAAACTATTCGCTGTAAAATGAGTTAGGGAATTGTTAAACTCATAAGCACCAGAGCCTAGCAAAAACCTTTCGCCATCGCTCCTCTTAAACAATGCGAGAATATAACATTTAGTTTGTATATCATCTAAGTTCATGCGGCTCTCCTTATACTTTCTATCATAACACGCCCAATCTCTTGTGCGTCAAGTTTATTATCTATATTATTGTTCATAGTCACATTGATAGTTCTGCCACCCAACTCATCTTGTTCTTTCATCTGTTCAGTTAAAATGCTAGCCAAAGTCCCAGCCCAATTATCAGTATTATTATCTAATGGTAAAACTGCCTCATTACCTTGCTCACCAATCATTGCAAGCGTAGCATTTTCTACAACACCACCAGTAGCCAATAGAGGAATTTGTGGAACGTTAATTGTGCCAATCCAATCAAACGGCTTTAGTCCTAAAATTTCAATCCCTTTTAAGGTGTTTAGAAAGCCGTTGATGGCATTGAAAGGAATCGCTACAATATGGTTTATGCCAGAGATGATAGCATTGACGATATTTCTAAAGGCGTTAGAAATGCCATCTACAATTCCCATAAAGATTTTACCACCAGTAGAAAATATATTTTTCACAGCATTCCACGCATTACCAAAAACGCTCCCAAAGAAACCTGCCAACCTACCAAAGATGCTAGTAATGAAGTTCCAAACGCCTTGAACACCGGCTTTAATTCCATTCCAAGCATTTGTAAAGATAGAAGATATGGTGTTAACAATAGAACCAATAAATTGACCAACCCATGAAAATATCGAACCAAAGAGATTCCCTACAACTCTCAACGCCGCACCTATCCCTTCAAACAACCATCCAAACTTTTCGCCAATGAATGTTGCAACAGAGTTCACAATATCTCCAATCCAGCTAAATGTAGAGTTAAACCAGTTGCCGACTTCTTGAATATGTGTTACTAGCAAAATAAGCCCAGCAATCAACGCTGATATGCCTAGAATAATCCACGTTATCGGACTAGCCGACATAGCCGCATTCACTACCCATATTCCAGCAGATATTGCCGCTAGAACTCCAACGAATGCTCCTACAAATTGTAGAATCCATTGATTCTGGTCGAGGAAATCAATTATCCCAATCACGAATTCAGCTACATCCGCTAACGAGTTAGATATATCTTCAATGGCTTTTTCTATTTTCTCCGGTCCAATTCTCTGTATTACTTTGGTTATTGCTTTCGTAATCCTGGTATTTAAGTTTTCAAGCGAAGTTCCAATTCCTCCGGTCATTGCTCTTGCTTGCTCATCAAAAGACGCAAAATTCGCTCCGCCCTCATCAGTCAACTTCACGATTGTGGCATTCATATCGTCAAAGGTGACGGTGCCTTTTTGGAGGGCATAATATAAATCATTCCCATTATGCCCCGCTCCTAATAAAGTTTCAGCTAATTGCCTTAATTGTCCAGAAGCAACATCCGTGATTGAGCTCCAGCTCTGCATATCTACTTTTCCGCGAGCTAACATTTGATTATATTGTTCTAGGGCATTTGCCGCTGCTTCAGTTCCATGCCCGCCTGCCAAAATCATTTTGTTAAAGCCAATCGCCAAACTTGTAGCGTTTACCGTCCCTCTATTCAAATTGCCCATGGTAGCCGCTAACTTTTGCGTGTCGCTAATTGCGGAATCAAGCGTTGTTGGCAAGCCATCAAAAGTTCCGTCTAATTTCTCAAACGAGGAGTTCGCTTCCTCAGCCGAATAGCCCATTGCCTGCATGATTTTCGGAAAATTGTTAATGGTATCTACACGCTTAATAGCCGCATCAAGGTGGTTAGATATTGTGTTGGTGATTTTAGTTATAGCACTCGCAATAAGAGAACCAGCCGCAACACTCCACGCATTAGCCCACTTATCACCACCTCGTTTTCCAGAACTTTTCATCTGTTCTTCAGACTTCGCTAACTCGGCAGTCACATTGCTACCGTCAAACCTTAATTTGATTATAGCTTCACCAACTTCAGCCGCCATTATCTACCACCTTTCGCTAGTTTTTCTTCTTTCTTTAATATCTGTATAGCTTGTCTTAAACTTCTCGGCATATGCCCACTTTTAGTAGCATTATTCGCACCAGCCACAGATGCCAAAATCAGATTCTCTAATCCCAACCTATCTCTCGCATCTCTGGCTCTTTCAGCTTCAATATATTTAGCCATTTGCACATCACCAATCTCACCAAACTTCCACGCTACAAAAGCGTCATACCCAAATCTTGCTAAAATCTCAGCAATATAAGCATCTACATTGTCAAATCCGGCTTGCTTCCTGCCTTTAATATTAGATTCGTGGACTTCTTCCATTTGCTCAGAAGTCAGAAAATCTGATGCCCGATATTCTCGCTTCTTTTCAGCGATTTTCTTCACATCATTTAATGTAAGTTTATCAGGCATCATCATTCAACTCCTAAGCAGACGCAACCGTATCATAAACGCCAGTTGTGACGTTCAGACGCTTCTTGCTTGTTAAGTCATAATCGCCAAGTCGTGCAGAATATTGTGGGTAGCCATCGCCAGAGTGCAAAGCCGCATTGTAGATGATAGGATGAAGTTGGAGAGTGATAGTTGGAGTATCACCAGTTCCAATCTCAATATCATCATCAACGCTAGGCACACAACGGGTAAGCTCCACATCTACACTAGAGCCGTCATCACACAAGCCCTGTGCAATAACTGACATATAGTCGCCCTCAGCACAGATATCTGTTCCGTCCCAAATCACATTTCCAGCGGTTTCAGACGCACCTTCATAAGTTGCGGCGTTCCACTTCTGAATTGCGAGCCCTAGATTCTTAAAGGTGTCCATTAGGAATGTAATAGAACCAGTAAACGAATCAAAAGTCCCCGAAATAGAAGTTTCAGTCGTGCCTAAAGTAGATGCTCGGCTTCGCTTCCGTGGTGCAACATTTAACGTCATCACAGTATCTTGTCCGAGGTCATCTGGCTCAAGAGTAAACACGCTCCACGCACTAGTCGTTGCATCCCATTTCCTGAACACAATTCGGCGTAGTTGGGTGATATTTTGAACTGCCATTTGTTTTCCTTTCTTAATTTATATCGTATATTATTTCAGCACTAGCCACTTTCACAATAAGATTATTAGCCGTTATAAGTGAGTTTTGAGGGGTAGTTGAGGGTCTTACTCTCACATTACTAAAGCTATAAGTAGTGCCACCGACGCTTCCAGCAAGTTCACAAAAGCACGGGTTATCTAAAAGCCATTTCAAAATCTGTTTATGCACATCTTCAGTCTTTGGCTTATTCGCAAACGCTACATAGAAGTCCACGGTAGTCTTTAGGTTATGTCCTTTAGGAGATAAAGACGCATCGCCACCCCTAGTCACTAACCAAACGCCACTAGCTGGCTTGCCATCGGCATATAACGGAGCTTGCTCCCAAAAACAATCTTTATCAACGACAAGTCCAGCAACATTGTCGTCGGTCATCTGTTTCAGTAAAGCTAACGTTATCATTTCGTTATATCTCCAAAGTATTTTTGCATATAATTGCCAGTCATAATCATATTTTTGGCATTTTCCATGTAGTGTTCAGTAGCAGGGTTTCTATTCGGTCCTTGCTCACGCTTCCACGCATAACGCACCACACGACCACCAAACGTTCCACCAGCTATAACATCTATTTCGCCTTTGCCTGCTTCTTCGGCTCGGATAGTTCCTCTTAAGGCACCAGTCACATACGGAGCATTCCGTCTAGCTTGTGATGCTATATCAAAACCTAACCTAAACAGACAATTCATAGCGTTGTCATCTATTCTTTTAATTGCCCCCCTATCCCATTTGACTTTTACACTAGCTACTTCAGGCATCTGCAACCTCGGTCTGCACCAACCGAAGTTCCACGTGTTCTATTTTGCCAGTGTGCTGATTTTTACCAATTCCAGCATCTACAATCATATAATATTGGTCTTCTTGCGTGTTATAGACCATATAATTAGACACTAGTCGATTGGTATTTAGCGTCGGCAATTGCTCAGGGTGAGCGTAGATTAGAATATCAGAGTTTAGTGTTTCTGGCGTGTTGTTTATAGACGAGCTATTGCCCTCATCTACTACTACATCAATATCACTTATCAATTGGAATTCATTGCCCACAATAGTTCCGTGCTGGCAAATTCCTAACTGCCATACACCAGAAATTATTGCATTAGGAAATGCGTCAAAAATTGATAAATCCATTGTTGTAGTATCCGCAACAGTGCCTTGCATTTCGCTCTACTTTAATCACACCCTCACATTGGCTATATTTGTCAATGATATCTTCATACTGAGAATAGATTTGCTCGAAAGCGTTGGTAGCACTACTCTTAAAGTTTATTGTAAAGTTTCTAACACTTTTAGACTCAATCGAGTCTTGTGCCCCTTGAAACTTCAGAGTTGCACATAGAAAATTAGCCAACAGTAATGCTAAATCTTGGTTATTTTCATCTAACTCTGGAAGTTCTTCAAGGCAGAGAAAAGACGCAAGCCTCATTTCTGCAATGCCCAGCAAGATGCCCCAATCTTCATCTGAGCAGTTTACGGTTTGTCCTGTGAGCAAAGTATACTGGTCTTGCGTCATCATATTCTCCTAATTAAGCACTTACAGAGCCTAAGCCTTTAATAGCGGCAGCACTCTTGTATTTAGTCAAAGTTCCACCAAGAGGCATCTCGTTGAGCAAGATGTTCTGGTTGGTAGATACATCAAAGAATGGATAAACACGAGGCGACATTTCACCAGTCGTAGTATAACCATTGCGGACTAATAGGTAAGCATCGTTAACTGTATCATATTCCATCCAGCGTGGTGCAAACACACGAGCTACACGGAAGATGTCTTCAGCAGTTGCACCTGGTTCAATCAGGTAGCGGTTGCCGACCTTAGCTTGGAAAGCAGCAGTCAAAACAGACGGCTTTACAACCAAGATTTGTTCACCCTCAGAAAGAATCCATTGGCGAGCGCCAACGATACCATCATAAAGGTTATCGCCATCATTAACTTCATAAGTAGATGCTACTAATGAACCGTAGCCACTCTCAGCGGCACAGTCAGCGGCAATTGGATACAAACCAGTGCCAGTTGAAGGGTCAAACATACGGAGGTCAGCTTCGTTCCCAGCAGGAGCGGTTCTGCCATCGCCGATGAAGATAGCTCTTTCAATAGAAAGCATAATCTGGTCGAGAAGTTCACGAGAACGGAATTCGAGAAGTTCTGGATTCTCGTAGATTTCCATTGCATCTAGCGAAAGTTTCTTGTAAATCATTTTGTCATAGGCAACACGAATGGTGTTAGTCAAAGTTTCATCAACTTTGGTATCACCTTTCTTATGACCTTGTGCTTCTTTACCATAATCAGCAGTGCCAGCGAGAGCGTTGTTTCTTAAACCACGACCGTTAGTTCCACCAATGTGGTAAACATAGCTTAAAATGCCGTCAGCTTTTTCCATGGCATCAGTAAACATATTGGTGATGTTTAGTGGAGTGCCAAGACCAGTGATAGCATCATTGCTTTTTAGTGCAGCCTCAAAGCGTTGGTCAAACTTGAAGTTCGAGGCTTTTAATGCGTCCCGGATAGCATTGAATTTAGC
>Ga0310691_10002075_pt1 | contig 27962 bp, 19 predicted proteins | sample 176DNAGHGlowgp2_FD_203887 | JGI IMG/M metagenome (GOLD analysis project Ga0310691, IMG submission 203887) | Sheep rumen microbial communities from Palmerston North, Manawatu-Wanganui, New Zealand - 1766 DNA GHGlow gp2 (v2) (version 2) | ecosystem: Host-associated > Mammals > Digestive system >... | reverse complement strand
AAGGGGAACGTGACGACGCGCATGACGCCGCCGGTCTTGGCGAGCTTCCGGGGCGTGCCGCCCGTCACGGTTCCGGCGAGGGTCGCCGTGCCGTAGTAGTAGAGCGCGATGCCGTTCAGGTCGAGCATCGCGCCCGCCTCCACGACGAGGTTTCCGACATAGACGGCCTCCGGGCCGGTCGATGCGGAGACGTTGACGCTGTCGTCCACGAGACGGACGTTCGCCCCGGAATCGACCGTCAGCGACTGCCAGCAGAAGTTCGCCAGGCAGCATGTCTCCGTGTCGCCGACATCGCGGCTCATCGCCTCGACGTCCTGCACGGCCGAGCCGTCGCCGCAGAGGACGAGGTCGGCGTCCTCGACGATCCAGCCCGACGCGGAGCGGGTCGCGACGTTCGTGAAGGAGCCGCCGATGCGCAGCGCGCCGCCTTTTCCTCCCGTGGAGATGGCGTCCTGGTTCGAAAGCCCGGTCGTCCCGTCGTTGCCCACGCCGTAGGCGTCCGCGAGCGACGTGAAGTCGCCCGAGACGGAGAGCGTCCCTCCGTTCAGCACGACGGAACCAAATCCGGACTGGTTGCCGGGATACTGCGCTTGCGTCTGCCAGTCGAGGCGTCCGAGACGGACCGCTCCGACGGAAAGATCGTTGCCGCAGAGGTCGAGCGTCACGACGCTGTCCACGCCGCGCCCGCGGTCGGTCGCGGTGAGCCAAAGCGGGCCGGTCGTCGCGGCGTCCCCTTCGAGCGCGTAGGTGTCGACGACGCTGTTGCGGCCGACCGAAAGGGTGAGCGCATCGTAGTCGCGGCCGGGGATCGTCAGCTTCTCCGCGACCTTGAAGAGTCCTTCGCCGGTCACGGACGAGCGCGCATCGAGCGTGAGCGAGCCATTGTGGTGCAGGCAGCCGCCTTTCGAGACGACGACGCGCGTGTTCGCGCCGGTGATCACGATCCCGCCCGCGAAGTAGTGGATGCCGGGGTCGTCGTTGCTGGGGTTGTTCTGGTTGCGCCACGGGCGCAGGACGACCGTCACGGCCGGGTTGGTGTCCGACCCGATCGTCACAGGGGCGTTGTAGGTGGCCTGGGAAGAGGCGTTGGCCGTGCGCCAGATAACGCCGGCGCCTTCCTGGTCGATGACGATCCGCGTGGACGCATCGGTGATGTCTGGCGCGATGCCGCCCTCCCAGTTGGCGGCGACGCCGAACGTATCGGGTTCGCCCGAAGCGAGCGTGTCGCCGCCGGTCCAGTGGATTTCGGCGGCGGACGCCGCGACGGAGGCCAGGGCGCAGAGCGCGGAGAGGGCCGCGAACCGGAGGCCCGATTCCGGGCGAAGGGCGTTCGACTGCTTTTTCATGCGAAGTGCTTTCCTTGCTGTGTACATGGTGTGGAAGACAAGTCCGGAATTCTCCGGCTTTGAGGCCATCATGGGCGATTCGCGCGGCGGTGTCAACGGAAAACGGCCCAAATTGATCCAAACAGAAACTTTTGGCTTAAGCATGGCATTTGGACCTTGACTTGGACCAAGAGGAAAGATATGGTATGCCCCATCACGAGGTTTTGGCACATGTCCACCCTTTCCATCCTTCCGAAAGGCGGCCGTTCCCCGCACGCGGAACCGCCACGAATGCGCGTCCTGCGCTGGATCGAGCGCTCCATCGAGTCCGGCGCGCTTGCGCCCGGCGAGGCGATTCCGTCGGAGCGGGCCCTTGCGGAGAAGTTCGGCGTGGCGCGGAACACAGCCGCGGCCGCCATGGACGAGGCGGAGCGCCGCCGGCTCGTCGTGCGCCGCAGTCCGGCGGCTCGCAAGCGATACGTGCCGGGCGTCGGCGCCGGCTTTCCGGGGATCGCGGAATCGACGGTCGTCGTGATGGGCGAGGCAAACCCCTTCGCAGGCGGGTCCGCCGAGGCGCCGCGCTGGAGCGACCGCTTCATTTCCATGTCGCTGCTTTCGCGCCTCACGCATGCCGGGAAGCACGTCATGGTCCTGAGCCACGACGCCCTGACGGGCCGCGACGTGGAGGAACTGTTCGTCTCGCGGCCCGCCGGCCTCATCGTGACAAGCACGATCGGCGAACACATCCTTGCGAGAAGGGCGCTCGAAATCTGCAGGCGGATCGGCATGCCGGTCGTCGTCTACGGAGACGCGCCGGAACTGCGCGCGTTCGACCGGGTCCACGTGGACCACCGCGCCGGATCGCGCCAAATCACCGAATGGCTTCTCGCGCGCGGCCGCCGCGCCATCGTGCCGTTCTTTCCGCGCCGGGCGCTGGCCGGATGGGCGCAGGACCGGCTTCTCGGCTACGCCAACGCCATGCGCGCCGCGAAGCTGAGCCCGCGCCCCTGCGTCTCGTTCGACGCGCCGGAATTCGGGTCTTCCGGGACGGAGGAGCAGTTCCGCGTGTGCCGCGCCCTCGCGATCGCGAAATTGCTCGATCTGCGCCGTGCGACGAAGTTCGACGCGCTGCTTTGCATCTCCGACCACTGGGCCAAAGTTGCCATTTCGGCCCTGAAGTGCATCGGGCTCGCGCCGGGCCGCGACGTGCTGGTCGCCGGCTACGACAACGGCGATCCGGACCCGGAGTTCGACCCGTTCGAGCCCGACCGCGCGGTCGTGACGATCGACAAGCACAACGAGCGCACCGCCGACGAAATGGCGGAACTGCTGATCGCCCGCATGGAAGGGCGCCTTCCCCCCCGCCCCCAATGCCGAACCCACGCCCACGAACTCGTGGTGCGCGAATGAAGTCCGTCATCCTCCCTCCACCCCGACCGCCCCTGCCGACAATGAAACTCGCCCTTCTCCCGCTCCTCGCCGCATTCGTCCTGTCCGCGCATGCGGACGAACCCGTCCTCGTCGCCTGCGCGGGCGACAGCATCACGCAGGGCGTCGGGACGCCCCAGTCCGCCGACAAGACGTTCCCGCAGTCGTATCCGGCGCAGTTGCAGACTCTCCTCGGGACGGCGTATTCCGTCACGAACTTCGGCGTCGGCGGACGCACGCTCCTGCGAAATGCCGACCCCTACGGCTACGGCCGGCCCCTCAAGTGCGGCGCGAAGATCGCGGTCATCTGCCTCGGCACGAACGACTCCAAGCCCTACGCCTGGGACGCCCACGGGGACGAGTTCGAGGCGGACTACGAGAAAATGGTCGGCGAATTCAAGGTCCAGCCGTCGTTCGAGCGCATCCTCCTCTGCCTCCCTCCGCCGGTGTTCCATGGCGGCCAATGGGGAATCCGCGAGGACGTCCTCGCCGACGGCATCCGCCCGGCCATCCGGCGCGTGGCGGAAAGGACGGGATGCGAGGTGATCGACCTCGCGACCCCGCTCGCGGACGCCGCCGCCGACTTCCCCGACCGCGTCCATCCGAACCCGGCCGGCGCCCGCCGCATCGCGGAAACCGTCGCCGCGGCGATCCGCCAGCCCCGTCCCGCAGAGGGCGAGAAATGACCCGACGCCTCCAGTCCGCCGCCGCGCTGCTCGCCCTTCTCGCGTTCTCCGCGCGGGGGGAGCGGCGCGTGCTGGTGTGCGCGGACCCGGCGGCGTCGCCCGAAACGCGCGCGGCGGCGGACGCGCTGGCCGCGCGCGGCGCGCCGCTTCTGCGCGCCCTGGCCGCGACGCAGGGCGCAGGGACGCCGGAGCGCGCCGCCGCGCCGGAGGCGGAACCGGCGGACCGCGGCGCCTGGCGCGCGCAGGGGCTCGACCACATCGTGCTGCTCGGCACGCCGGAGGAAGGCGCCGCCGCGGCCCGCACCGCCGGAACGACCTACGGGATCGACGCACGGCGCAAGGAGCTGTTCCGCCTCGGCCTCGGCCGCTTCCGCGGCGACGCCGGCTTCGTCGAAACGCGCATGAACCCGTGGCTGTGGAGCGACCGGTTCGACGACAACCCCTTCTCGACGGTTCTCGTGCGCATCGGCGGCACGACGCCGCGCGGCGTGGCGCTCGCGGCGGAGACGTTCGCAGCGGGAATGAACAACGGCGTCGTCCTCGGCCCGGGTGCGCGCCGGATCGAAACCTCGATCCTCGACCGGGACCCGTCGGCCGACCCTCCTCCCGCGTTGCCGGAAGCGGTCGGCGACCTCGTCTTCGCGGGCTGGTCGCAGCCGACCGAGGCCGAGGCGCGCGCGTTCCTCGACTGGGGCGCCACCGCACAGCCGGTCGCGCTCTGGCGTGCCAAGTATCTTGCCACGGGCGCGCTCGAAACGGGTTCCGGCGCGGCGTGGACGCTCGGCCCCTCCGCCCTCGCCTGGGGCAACGCCGCGCTCCTCGCCCGGTTCGCCGACCCCGCCGATCCGGGTCGCGTCCTCGCCGCCCTCCGCTCCGCCCCCGGGGCGAAGGAGAGCGCGGCGCCCCCCGTTCTTCGCTCGTCACCCGTCACTCGTCGCTCATTGCTCGTCCTCCCCATGCCCGCCGACGAAAACAACCCCGCCCTTCCCGGCGACGTCGCCGTCTGGGCGCAGGGGCCCTGGGTCGTCCTCTCCACGCTTCCCGCCGCCGCCAACGACGCCCTCTCGGCGGCCCTTCCCACGCCGTGACCGCCTCCGCCGTGACCGCCTCCGCCATGACCGCCGCCCTGTTCGCCGCCGCGACTCTTCCCGCGCAAGCCGCGCCGCTCATGCGCGCGGCGGGCGGCAAGCCCGCGTGCGAGGACTACGTCCGCGCCTGGGGCGTTCGCGCGGAGGATGCGTCGCGCGCGTTCGGCTCGGACGGCTCGCTCGCGGTGGAGCAGATCGGAGCCTCCGTCCCGTGCAACGTCGCCCGTCCGGGCGAACGCGTTTCGGCGACGATCCAGCTGCGCAACCTTTCGGACGCGCCGATGGCCGTGCGCGGGCGCTGGCTGTTCGTGCCCGACACGCTCGAAACGCGCGGAGACGACGTGTTCGATCTCGCGCTCGTCGGCGGAGAACCGGCGCCGTGCGGCGACGTGCGCCTCGACCTCGCGCCCCGCGCCGTGGCGCGCGTCGAGGTCGGCGTGCCCCTGCCGGAACGCTTCGGCGCGGGCGCGCTGCTGCTGGAGACGGCGGGACGCGGAGAGGAGCCGGTCCGGTTCTTCGCCGCGCACTTCGCACGCTGCATCGCCCCGGAGAACCCGCCGGGGGCGCGCTTCCACCAGGTCTGCATGGATCTGGACGACCCCGCGCTCGTCGCGCGTCTGGGCACGGCGCCGAACCGCGTGGGCGTCGCGTTCGTCCCGTCCGACGACCCCGGATGCGACGCCTACTACGCCCATGTCGCGGAAAAGCTTCGCACGCTTGGCGAAACCGGCTACCCGGTCGCCGTGGAGTTCGGTGCCGGACCGGACCGCGGAGCCTGCCTCCCGCTCGGCCGCGTTCGACCGCACCTTTCGGACGACGGATCCATGATGCGGACCAAGAGCGACTACGCGTGGCTGCCGGAGCGGGACGGGGAGTTCCGGGAGCGGGTCCGGGCGCTCGTCGCGGAATTCGGGCGACCGCACGGGCCGGTCAACGCCGTCAAGCTCTGGAACGAACCGTGGAACGGCCTCTCGATCTCCGGCTGGGGCGCGGACGACCTCCGTTACCGGGAGATGTTCACGGCCATGTGCGAAGGGGTGGAGGAGGCGCGCGCGGCCGATTCTTCCCTCGACGTCCTCACCGGCGGTTGCGACTCCGCCCCCAACACGTTCGACAAGCTGTTCCCCGACGGCGACCTTCGCTTCCTGCCGTGGCTCGACTTCCTGTCGCTGCACTACCACGGCCTTCAGCCGTCGAATCCGCGAATGCTGCGAGACCGGAGTGGCCCGCGGGGCCGGACGCTTTTCTGGGACACGGAAAGCTGGGTCGCGAACAGCCCGGATCGCGTTCCGTGCGTCCTCGCGGGCATGCTCGCGGCCGGCCACGACCGCGTGGTCGGCATCCAGGGTTACGCCGTCGTCGCCACGCCGTTCGACGCGGAGGAGATCGACCCTCGAACCGGCGCGCGCACGCGCCGCCGCCTCGCGCAGGCCTGGCCGGTCGCCCCCGCGCTTTGCGCATTCCAGCGGTTCGTCGGCAACCGCCGCTTCGACGGCTTCCAGTGGGAGGGGCTGCCCTGGGTCTGGCGCTTCCGCGGCGACGGCGCCGACGACCTCACGCTCGTCGTCTGCGGCGACCTCTCCCCCGTCTTCGACGGCCCCGGACGCTCCGGCGCGCTTCCGTTCTGGACGGCGCGCGAGGCGGCGGCCGCGCCTCTCCCGGACGCCGGCATGCTCCTTTCCGGCGCGCGCGGGGTGGCTCTGTTCGACGGAAACGGGAACCTTCTCGCGAAGGCGGACTCCGACGGACGCCTCGACGTCCCGCTCTCCGACGCGGGCCTCTACCTGCGGCCGGACGGTTCGCCGGGTTCCGCCGAGAGGCTTCTCGCCGCCGTCGACGCCGCCGACCTCCGGGGCGTGCCGGCTGTCGCCCCGGCGCTCGTCGACGCCACCGCGCCCGTCGGCTCCGGCGCGGTCTTCCGCATCCGGCTCCGCAATCTGCTCAACCGTCCCGTCCGCGGAACGCTCCGGGTCGAGGTCGGCGGCCTCTCGCCCTACGTCCCGCGGCGCGTCGAAATCCCGCCCCACGGCGAGGCGGACGTCCCGCTTCGCGCGACGGCCGGAGACGCGGAGGCCGAAAACGCCTATCCCGTCCGGCTCTCGTTCGCGCCGGACGGCGGCCCCCCGGTCGAGTGGGGCGAGACCCTCCGCGTCAACCTCGTCGCCGCCGGCGCGCCCGCCGATCCCGACGACTTCGAGACGTGGAAGACCCCGTGGCCGCAACCGGTCGTCGCCGGCGGCGACGGCGCCACGCAGATGGAGCGCGCCTGGCTGCCGATGCTCTCGCACGAGACCGCGCCCCCGTCCGGCGCGGCCGTCGCGTGGCTGCGCGCGGACGACGACTTCCTCTACTTCGCCGCGCAGATCGCCGACGCCACGCCCGACCCCGGCATGCCGCGTTTCGAGACGCGCGACGAGGACGCCGACTTCTACCCCGCCGTCGCCTTCGAGCCCGCCGCCCGCGACGGCGAGGCGCCGCGCGCGCTGCGGTGGCCGGAAGGCGTCCGGCGCTTCTCCTACCGCCGCCGCCCCGAACTCCCCAACGGAGCCGCCCCGGCGCACGACAACGTGCAGCTCGCCTTCAACGTCCTTTCCGACGCGGAAAAGCCCTGGCACCCCGCCGCTCCGGGAACCTTCAAGGGCTACGCCGGATACTGGGACACCGACTGGGAGTTCGCGCTCAATCCCGTGTCCGACGCCTGCGGCGGCGGCACCGAGGTCTGGACGCTCCGCGCTCCGGGACTTCCCGACAAGCACTATTACCCGCGATGCCCGAAGGCTCCGGGCGAAGGCCCCGTTCGCGGCGCCGCGCTCCGCTGCCGGCGCGACGCGACGCACCGCTACGTGACATGCGCCCTGCCGTGGAGCGCCTTCCCGGCGCTCGCCGCCGCCCGCGCCGAGGGGCGTCCGTTCGCCTTCTCCTTCCGCGTCAACGACAACGGCGCGCCCGGCGCCTGCATGGAGCTGGCCCGCCGCCGCTCCGTCTCCAAGCGCAACAACTCCTTCAAGCCCGACTGGGGCGAACACTGGGCCAACGCCCTGCTTTTCGGCTGGGAGGCGCCGCACTCGCCGTGAAAAGAGGTCTCGCCGCATTTGCCTTGCTCGCGCTCTGTGTCCCGTCCGTCCGGGGCGGTCCCGCCGGACGCGCCGTCGTGCTGTGCCCGGACGGAACGCCTCCGGCCGCCGCAGCGGCCGCCTGGTCGGAACGCGGGATCGGGACGCGCGCCGGTCTCGACCCTGCCCCGGACGAAACCGTCGCGGGCGTCTGGTGCGCCCGCTTCGACCTGCCGCCCGCCGATGCCGCGCGCGTCGCGGCGCTGGTGGAGAATGGCGCCGCGCTCTGGCTCTTCGCCGGATCGCGCGGCCTGCCGCCCGGAGGCGCTCCGGAGGCGCTTCTTCCATGGCTTCCTGCCAACGTCTGGTCATTCAAGCCGGGGCTCGACCGCGGCCGGGGCGAGATGGTTGCCGCGCGCGGTGCGGACCTGCCGCCGCTCCCGCTCTCGCACCGACGGGATCTTCATCTGCCCGGCTCGCCCGTCGAAAGCGCCCTCGCGGCGTATCTTCCGGACGAGTGGCTGCGGGACCGCGCCCGCTTCCCGCGCACGACGGTCCGCGCCGTGTGCGGCGTGGACGCCGCGCTGCCGCTCTGGCTCGACGCCGATGTCGGCCCGGCCCGCGTGCAGCTGCTCGCGATCGATCCGAACGACCCCGCCATCGCCGCGTCGCCGCACGGTGCCGAGTGGATGCGCGCCATCGCGCTCGCGCCGTTCGGTCCGAAGGGCCGCGACGATTCCCTCCGTTCCGTCGCCTCCGCCGCCGCGCGCGCGCGGCGCGACGCGGCCCGCCCGTTCGACGTCGCGATCGAGGAGGACGAGTCGACGCTCTCCGAACTCGCCCCTGCACCGATGCCGCGCGAAGGGATCGACGGCGTCACGTCCTTCCGCTACATATACCGGACCGGAACCGCCCCGAAGCTTCGCATCCGCGTCCGCAACCACCTCGCGAACATCGCGCCGCTCGCCGCCGCCCGCGACGAATCGTGGCCCGGGAACCCGTCCGCCTCCGGGCTGAACGACACCGCCTTCACGACGGCCTCCGTGCGCGGAACGCTCCCCCTCCACGCCATCTGGACCGGCCGCAACGGCACCGACGCGCAGCGCGTCTCCCTGCGCTGGGATTCGCCCGTCCTCGTTCGCGGCGTCCGCCTCTGGGGCTTCGGACCGCACCGCCATTGGAACCGCGCCAACCCGCGCGTCTTCGCGCTCCTGGCGGACGGCGCCGCCGTCCATTCCGAGACGAACGCCGCGTTCTTCCCGTTTTCCTCCGCGCCGGAGCGCGCCACGTGGGAGTGGCGGGGCGAAGCGGCGCCGCGGGCCCTTCGCTCGTTTTCCCTCGCCGTCTCCGCCCTCCCGCCCGACGCCGACCTCGAACCCCGCCGCGACTGGAAGTCCAACTGCGCCCTCGCGGAATGGGAGGTCTGGGGATGGGCCGGGAAGCCCGACACCGTCCCGTTCCGCCCCCTGTCGCTTCGCGTCGTGGAGGAAGATCTCTCCACCGGCCGGACTTCGACCAATCTCTTCGCCGCCGCCGCGCCCGTGCCGTTCTGCTCCGAGCGCATCGTCGAGACCGAGCTTCCGGCGCGCCGCTCGTTCGGTCCCGTGCGCTGGCGCTTCCAGGCCCTGTCCGGCGGGAAGGTCCTCGCCGAGCGCGCCTTCGACGCGCTCTTCGTCCCTCCGGACGGTCCGAAGCTTGCGCCGAACGTGCCGGGGAACGCCGTCCATCCCGGCCTTCTCTGCACACCGGCATGGCGCTGGGCCGACACCTTCGGCCGCGGCATGAACGCCTGGACGCGCGGCTGGGGCGGGGCGCACGACCAAATCTGGGCGTGGGAGAACGGACTGCTCGAAACCGGCCCCGGCGCGCGCGACGATCCCGCCCGGCTTTTCGGCGGCGCGCTGCGCGCCTCGCACTACACGCTCCCCTGGACGCGCTTTCCATCCGGCGCGGACGCCTTCCGCGACGTCGCCGACCGCCAGCTCGACCGCCTCGCGTCCGGCGACGGGTCGCGGCAGGGCAAGACCGCCCTCCATCTCGGCGGCGCCGACCGCTGGAACGGCGTTCCCGCCGGCGCGTGCTTCACCTGGGACAACTTCGTGCGCTTCGACCGCTGGCTCCGCTCCGCCGGACGGCCCGGCCTGCGCGCCCGGTCGCGCGCCGCGATCTCGCGCGAAATCCGAGAGGAGCTCGGAGACCTCTGGCAGACCTGGCTCCTGCGCTCCTACGCCGACCTGCACCTCGCCGTGCAACGCGACGCCGCCGCGCGCGGCCTCGCCTACACGTTCGAGTCGCACGGCTCGTTCCCGCTCGCCGGCGGCGACCTCGGCGCCGACCTGGCCCGGACCCACCGCGGCGTCGGCACGGATCTCTTCTGGGAACTGCGCGCGCAGGACCTCTGGCTCTCGCTCGGGTGGCGCGCCGGCATCGTCGCCGCCAATCCGGACCTGCGCAGCGGCGCCTACGACGAGTGGGGCTGGGTCAACGCCGAGCAGAACCGCTGGTGGTTCGGCTCCAATTCCGCCCCCGGCCCCGCCCGCCGCCAGTGGTACGCCACCTACTTTCTCGGCCGCGTGGACCACTCCGGCGCCTTCCGCCCGTATCACGCGACGGGCTTCTCCTCCCAGGGCGGACACGGCCCGCGCTACGCGGCGCGCGACCACGCCGCGCGCTGCCGCGTCCACGGCACCGTGACGCAGCTCCGCCCCGAGGAGGCGGCCGGCGTCGGGCTCGTCGTCTCGTGGCGCGGACAGGAGCGGCGCATGGGGCCGAAGCTCGGACGCGCGGGATTCGGCCTTTGGCCCGAGGACGGCGAGGAGAGCGTGGACGCCATGTGCGGAGCGGTCTTTTCCGCGCTCGCCAAGCAGGGCGTTCCCGTGGCGTTCGTCACCTCCACCCACGCCCTTCGCAACTGGAAGGGCGCCAATGCGCTCGTGCTCGTGGACGCCCCGAACTGGGAGGACTGGGAATGGGACGCCGCCCTCGCCGCCCGCGCCCGCGGCGCCGCGCTCCTCGCCGTCGGCGCCCCCCATCCCCGACTTGCCAACCCCCGCATCGTGGCGGCTCTGGATCAAGGCGGCGCGGAGGGGCCGGCCCCCATCCTCCGGTCCCCCGCCCCGGCGGCTTGCTTCGACTCCGTCGACGCCGTCGCGCTCAAGTCCGCGCTCGATTCGGCGCTCGGCCGTCCGTTCGCCGCATCGCGCGGCATCGCGGCCGTCCCGTTCGTTTCCAACGGCCGCGCGTTCCTGGCCGTGTGCCGACAGGGCGACGACGACGGCCCCGCCAGAGTCGAGTTCAATCCGGCGTTCCTTTTCCCCGGCCGTCGCGCGAACGCATCCGCCGCGCCCCGCGCCGTCTCGCTCGACGACGGCGCGGCGCTCCCCTGTTCGCGCGGACCGGACGGCAGGATCCGGTTCGCCGTCCCGCTCGGCCCGTCCGACGCCAAACTCGTCATGCTCGTCCCATGAAGTCCGCAGCCGCCATCTGTCTCGCGCTCGCCGCCGCCTCGTGCGCCGCGCCGCCGTTCGACCCGCCTCCGGTTCTGGACGTTCCGCGCCTGTCCGGCGCGGGGCCGGCGATCGACGGCGACCTTTCCGATCCGTGCTGGCAGACGGCCGCCGCGACCACGAACGGACCCGCCGTCCGCATCCTCTGGTCTCCCGGCGCCCTCCACCTCGCGTTCGACTGCGACGACGCGGACGTCCTCTGCTCCGGCGCCCTTCCGCACGACGGAGACCTCTACCGCGAGGACGCCTTCGAGGCGTTTTTCGACGGCGCGGGCGACGGCCGCGCGTTCGTGGAGATTCAGGTCGCCCCCGACGGAACCACGCTCGATCTTCTCCACCTCTACACGGCCGAACCCGTCGCCGGCGAAAATGGCGTCGTCCTCCCGTCCGTCGCCGCGACCGACCGCTGGTGTCTGCGCGAATGGGAGATGCCCGGCCTGCGGGCAGCCGCGCGCCGCCGGGAAGGCGGCTGGAGCGCCGAACTCTCCGTGCCCGCCGATCCGGCGATTCTGCGCCGCACGGGCGCGCTCGTCTTCGGACCCGGAACGGAAATCCGCGCCCAGTTCGTCCGGTGCGACCATCCCGGCGGCGCGTTCGTCCAGACAACATGGTCCCCATGCGTCGCCGGCTGCCCGCATTCGTCCCCGTCCCGTTTCGGCCATCTCCGCCTTCTGCCGTGAAAGCACACGCCTCAGACCGAGTTTCTTTTTCCGTCCGTGAACGCATCGGCGTCTTCTGGCCGCGCACGCTCTGCCGCTTCGACCTCCGCGCCCGCGGCGTCGATCCGGCGCGCGTCGTCGAGGCCCTCGTGAACGGCGTCCCCATTCCGTTCCAGACGGCCCCCGCGCGCGGCGTCGCCGGGCTTTTCCTTTCGCTCCCCGCCGGCTCCGCGGCGACCGTTTCGTTCGCGGTCGGCGACGCCCCGGCCGCCCCGTCCGCGGCGGAGGCGCCGCCGCGAGCCGCCCCCGGACGTTCGCCGGGGTTCTGGCTCCGCTTCGGCGGCGGCGCGGCGCTGCTGCCGCCCCTCGGCGAAACCCGTTTCGACCCGCCCGCCGACTCCTTCGCCGTCCCGGCTCCGATCCGGACGCTGCGCGTTTCCGGCGGACGCCGCGTCGGACGCGGCTGGCTCGACACCCGGGAGCGCGTCGCCTCGGTTTCCTGCGCCGTCGCGGAGACCGGTCCGCTCTGGACGACGGTCCGCGTGCGCTACGGCTTCGAATCCGGCGCCGTCTTCTCGTTCGAGGCGACCTCGGCCGACGGGGAGGATTTCCTCCGAATCCGCGAAGACGCCTGGCTCGGGCCCCGCGCCCGCTGGGTTTTCGCCCTGGACGCGGATTCCGGCCTCCTGCCGGACGGCGTCGATCTGGCGGACCACACGCTTTTCCACGACGCGCGGACGCCGCGCTACCTCTGCGACCGCCTCGTCGCGCGTCTCTACCCGTGGTCGCAGGCGTCGCAGATCGCGGCGCTCCGCGAAGGATTCGTCGCGCATGACGCCGCCACCGGACTCGCCGTCGGCTGGTTCGCCCGGACCGACCCGGAGTGGGACGGCTTCAAGGGGGCCTTCGTCGAGCTGCGCGAGCGGCGCTTCGATCCGTCCGATCCCCGCTCGCTCGGCGCCGGCGGCGAAGGCGCCTCCTTTTCCTCCCTGCCGCCCGACCACCCGCACCCGGGCGACACCGCCTCGGCTCCCGCGCTCTGCGCCGAAGCGCTACTCGCCGGAGGAACCCGCTCCTACGGACTCTTCGTCGGCCGCCGCCGCGACTGGCACCGGCCCGACCCGACGCCGGCCCACGAGCTGGAATGGTATCGCGGCCCCGCCCGCCTCGCCGAATGGGAGGCCGCGCGCTCCCCGCTTCGCGCCCGCATCCAGCGCCAGGGGCTTCTTTCGCTCGACATCGTCAAGGACTGGGACCTCTCGCCATCGGCGTCTGCGCGTGCGCCGATTCCGGAATTCGATCCGGAGGCGTATCCCGAGGATCTGCGACCGCTGCTCGGCGATCTCCTGGCCAACGCGAAGGCCATCGTCCGCACCGTCGAAAACGACCTCGACATCCTCGCCGGAGGCTTCGTCGCCGCGCGCGGTCCGGGCGGAACGAACCCCGTGACGCTTCGCCCCGTCTTCCCCTATTCCGCGCTCCTGCGCCGCATGGAGGAGACCGGCGCGCTTCCGAGAAGGACCGCCTCCCGCCTTTTCGCGAAAATCCTCTTCCTCGCGCACCTCTGCGCACGCCGCTCCTCCTATCCCGGCGAGTTCACGATGCTTCCCATGCGCGATCCGCGCTCGTCCGAGCCGGACTGCCTCGGGATGCCGAACATGAACTTCCTCACGGACGTCTACTGCGTCTGCGGCGGCGTCGCATGCTCCTTTCCCGACCATCCCGCGTCCGCCTCGTGGCTTGCGCGCGCGAACCGCCTTCTCGGCCTCCAGCTCGACGTTTTCTCCGATCCGCGCTCCGGCTCGTGGGAGGAGTCCCACACCTACTTCAACCACGTCCTGCGCACGCTCGCCCCGTTCGCGCTCGCGCAGCGCGGCCTGCCCGGCGGACGCGACTGGTTCGCGGACCGGCGCTTCGTCCGCCTCGCTCGCGCGGCGCTCTCGTTCGTCACGCCCCGCGACCCGAACGCCCGGGGCCTTCGCATGATGGCCACGCTCGGCGACCATCGCATGGAACTGCGCTGGCACACCGGCGACCTTCTCGCCCGCGGGTTCGCCGCCCACCGCGCCACGCGCCGCCTCGCTCGCGGGCTCGCCTGGCTTTCGCAGGAAAACGGATGGGGCGCGGCCCCCTCCGTGCCGCCCCTTCGCCCGCGACTCGCCTCCCTGCGCGTCGACGGCCTCGGCGCCGCCCTTCGCAACGGCTCCGAATCCCTCGTCCTTCTCCGCGCCGGCTACCAGTGGGGCCATCACAACAACGACGAGCTCGAGGTCCTCTTCTGGGCCTCCGGCGAACCCGTGCTCTGCGAAGCGGGATACGGCAACCCAAAGACCTTCGCAAAGATCGGTCCGTCGGGCCACTCGATCCTGCATCCCGTCGGATTCGAGCCCGCGTTCTATCTTTCGCGCGCCAACCGCGGCCGCATCACGGCGTTCGGGCCCGGGCACGCAGGCAGGCCGCAAGTCCTCGCCGGGGAGCGCCTCGTCGCGTTCCGGATGCCGCCGGCGGGGCTTCTCGAACCGCTTCCCCTTGACCGCCCCTATCGGCAGACGCGCCGTCTCGAATGGATGGCGCGCGCGCCGGACGGCGCCTCTCTCCTCCGCGTCATCGACCGCTGGGAAGGCGACGAGCCGCAACGCCTTCAGTTCCACACCGGCGGGCGCTCCGTCGAGCGACTCGGCCCCGGACGACTCCTTGTCCGCGGGCACTCGCGAGACACCCTTGTGCGCTGCAGCCTGCCTCTCGAATGGGAGATCGTCCCCGACGCCTGCGGCTTCACCGTCGGCTTCGGCGCCGATCTGCCGCCTTCCACTCACTCCGTCACCACGGCCTTCCGATGCCTTCCACCCCAATGAACCGTGTCGCGCTGATCGGCGTCACCGGATACGGTGCCGTCCATTTCGACCACCTGCGCCGCCTCGCCGAAGCGGGCCGGTGCGATTTCGCCGCCGCGGCGGTCGTGAACCCGGACTCCCCGGAGGCCGCCGCACCGCTCGCCTGGCTGCGCGCGCACGGCGCGGCGGTCCACGGCACCGCCGAGACGCTCTTCGCCGCCGAGGCGGGCCGCCTCGACCTCGTCTGCCTCCCCGTGGGGATCGCGGCGCACGAGCCGCTCGTGAAGGCGGCTCTCGCGGCGGGCGCGAACGTCCTCGTCGAAAAGCCCGCCGCCGGCTGCACCGCCGCCGTGGACCGCATGATCGCGGCCGAGCGCGCCGCCGCGCCGCGCCGCGTGTTCGTCGGATTCCAGCACGTCTGCGCGCCGGAGGTGGCGACGCTGCGCGGCATCCTCTCCTCGGGCGCGCTCGGCGCCGTCCGGCGCGTCGCCGTCTCCGGCGTCTGGCCGCGAAGCGACGACTACTACGCCCGCAACGGCTGGGCCGGGCGCCTCGCCGCGCCGGACGGCACGCCCGTCCGCGACTCCCCGGCCAACAACGCCTTCGCGCACCACCTCAACCTTGCGCTGATGTTCGCCGCGCCGTCCGCCCCCGACGGCGCGGCGGATCCCGTGGCGGCCCGGGGCGCGCTCTGGCGCGCCCGTCCCGAAATCGAGACCTTCGACACGTGCATGGTCCGCTTCGACACCGCGGAGGGCGTCCCGATCCTGCTCTGCCTGTCCCACGCGGCGGCGACGGCCGAGAATCCCCGCATCCGCGTCGACTGCGCGCGCGGAACCGTTCGCTGGACGCACGACGGCCCATGGGAGGCGGTGCAAGGGGTTCGGGGGGCGCAGTCCTATGTTGTCGCCTCCGGCGTCGCAAAGCCGCCGCACGCGGAGATGTTCCACGCGGTGCTGGCGGCGACAGAATCTCACGCGGAGTTCGCGGAGGGCGCGGAGTCCGTCGCCCCCTGCACCCTTGCCCTGGCCCGGCACCAGGTTCGGGCAGTGGAGAGGCTCTCCGAGTCGATCCCCGTCTCGCCGCTTTCCCGCTCCGCCGTGCGCCTTCCCGGCGGCCAGTGGAGCGTTCCCGGTCTTTCCGAAGCATTTGCGAAGGCGTTCGAGGCGGGGGATCTCGTTCTCCCGGAGTGGTCATGACGTCCGCGCCGGCATCCACGATGCCCGGTGCCCGGCGCGGTGTCCTCCTCGGCGACTGGGGGCACTTCGGCGAGGTTCTCGCCGAGATCGACGCATCGGGCGGCGCGCTTTCGCTCGTCGGCTCCGCAACGGACGAGGCATCGGCGTCCGTCCTCCTCCGCGACGCCCGTCCCGACTTCGCCATCGTTTCCGCGCGGCCCGACCGCATCCCGGGCCTTGTCGCGCTCGCCGCGCGAAGCGGCTGCCATGTCGTTTCCGAAAAGCCGCTCGCGCTCGACATCGCCGCGCTGCGTTCGCTTTTCGCCGCCGTCGCCAAGTCGGGCGTTCGCGTGTGTCCGATGCTGTCCAACCGGACGCGCCCCGCGCTCGCGGCCGCCGTGGCGGCCATCCGCGCCGGGGTGATCGGCCGCCCCGTCCTGCTTTCCGCCCGAAAGACCTACAAGTGGGGCGCGTCGCGCCCCGCGTGGTTCGGCGATCGTGCGGCCTACGGCGGCACGATTCCGTGGATCGGCATCCATGCCCTCGACTTCATCGACGCCGCGACGGACGGCGATCCCGTCGCCGAAGTCGCCGCCTTTCACGCCAACCTCGCCCATCCCGCGCTGCCCGGTTGCGAGGACGCCTGCGCGCTCGCGCTGCGGCTCCGTTCCGGCGCGCTCGCCACCGCGACGCTCGACTATCTGCGCCCCGAGTCGCCCGTTCCCCACGGCGACGACGGCCTTCGCGTAGCGGGGGAGCGCGGCGAACTGACCGTCGACATCGACCGCGGCCGCGCCGTCCTGCTCGAGTCAGGCGCCGCCCCGCGCGAGCTTCCGCTCCCCGCGCCGGAGCCGTTCTACGCGCCGTGGCTCCTCGCACTTCCGCCGCGCGGGGTTCCCGCTCCGCCCGACGACCGCACCCTCCGCGCCTTCCGGCTTTCCTCCGAGGCGCTTGCCGCCCGCGAAGCCGCCGATTCGGGGCGACCGGTTCGACTTCCTTTTCCCGAAACCTTCTGGTAGAATCCGCGTCATGTCCGTTCCTTCCCTGAAGACCGTTCTCGTCACCGGCGGCGGCCGAGGCATCGGCGCCGGCATCTGCGACGCCCTGGCCCGCGAGGGCTGGGCCGTGGCGTTCAACGGGCGCAAGCCCGAAGCGGCACTTGCGTCGCGTCTCGACGCGCTACGCGCGCTCGGCGCACCCAAGGCCGCCTACTTCCAAAGCGACGTCGCCGACCTCGCCGCCCACGCGTCGCTGCTGGATGCCGTCGAGGCCGCTCTCGGCCCGCTCGGCGCGCTCGTGAACAACGCCGGCGTCGCGCCGACGGTGCGGCTCGACGTGCTCGACACGACGCCCGAAAGCTTCGACCGGCTCCTCGACACGAACCTGCGCGGACCGTTCTTCCTCACGCAGGCCGCCGCGCGGCGATTCGTCGCCGCCGGAACGCACGCGACCATCGTGAACGTCGGCAGCATTTCCGCGACTGTCGCCAGCGTGAGCCGCGGCGAATACTGCATCAGCAAGGCCGGCGTCGCGATGGCGACCCAGCTGTGGGCCTCGCGCCTCGCCTCCGAGGGCATCCGCGTCTACGAGGTGCGCCCGGGCGTGATCCGCACCGACATGACCGGCCCCGTCCGCGAGAAATACGACCGGCTCCTCGCCGAAGGTCTCGCCCCGCAGGCGCGCTGGGGCGAGCCGGAGGACGTCGGTCGGGCGGTCGCGATGCTCCTGCGCGGCGATCTGGCCTATTCGACCGGCCAGACGATCTGCGTCGACGGCGGCATGACCATCCAGAGGCTGTAGAAATGGCGACATACCCCAAACCCGCATCCTTCAAGGACCCCGCCGCCTTCCGCGACCACCTGCGCGCGATCGGCGCCGGCTTCGACCTCGACGACGAGATGCTGCCCGCGCCCGATTCGCCTCTCGCGCGCCCCTATCGGCTTCGTTCCGGCCGCATGATCGGCAACCGCTGGTGCGTCCTGCCGATGGAGGGCTGGGACTGCCTGCCGAACGGAGCGCCGAGCGACAATACGTGCCGCCGCTGGATGCGCTTCGCCACGGGCGGCGCCAAGCTGCTCTTCGGGTGCGAGGCGTGCGCCGTCATGGAGGACGGGCGCAGCAACACGCGCCAGATGATGATCACGGAGGAGACCGCGCCCGCGCTCGCGAGCCTCCTCGCAGACATGCGCCGCGCCCACGCGGAGCGCTTCGGGACGGCGGATGACTTCCTCGTCGGCCTCCAGCTCACGCACTCCGGGCGCTACAGCCACCCGCACGACGACGCCCGGCTGGAGCCCGTCACCGCGTATTCGAACCCGCTCCTCGACCGGAAGTTCGGCTGCACCGCGGCCGACGTGGTCCCGGACGCCGACATCCCCGGCATCGTCGCCGCCTTCGGACGCGCCGCCGCACTGGCGCAAAAGGCCGGCTTCGATTTCGTCGACGTCAAGTGCGCGCACGGCTACCTCGGGCACGAGTTTCTCGCGGCCCGCACGCGCCCAGGGCCCTACGGCGGCTCCTTCGAGAACCGCACGCGCTTCTTCCGCGAATGCGTGGCGGCCGTGCACGCCGCCGCGCCGGGACTCGGCGTCGCCGTCCGCTTCTCGATCTTCGACATGATCCCCTTCGTCAAGGGGCCCGACGGCGTCGGCGTCCCGATGGAGATCCCCGGCGTGGCCGGTCCCGGCAACTACCCCTTCGCCTTCGGCGGCGACGGCACCGGGCTCGGGCCCGACCCCGAACTGCGCGAGCCGCTCGCCTTCCTGCGCCTCTGCCGCGACCTCGGCATCGAGCTCGTCTGCACCACCATCGCGAGCCCCTACTACATCCCTCACGCGCAGCGGCCCGCCTACTACCCGGTCTCGGACGGCTACCTCGCGCCCGAGGACCCGATGCTCGGCGTGGGCCGGCAGATCCGCGCCGTGGCGCAGGCCCGGGCCGCGCTGCCGGACCTGGCCTTCGTCTCGTCCGGGCTCACGGCGCTGCAGGAGTGGCTACCGCACGTCGCGCAACGCCTCGTGCGCGAAGGCCTCTCCGACTTCGCCGGCTACGGGCGCATGGTCCTCTCCTATCCCGATCTTCCCGCCGACGCCCTCCGCGGCGGGCCGCTCGACAAGTGCCGCATCTGCCGCACCTTCGGCGACTGCACGACCGCGCCCCGCAACGGCATGGTCTCCGGCTGCTACCCGCTCGACCCGTTCTACCGCTCGGGCCCCGACGTCGCGCGCGTCCGGTCCTGCAAGTTCCATGCGTAAAACGCCCCCGCCGCCGCCGTGACCGGGCGGGGCGGGGGCGAGGGCGGGGCGCGCGGCCGCGACGCGGCGGGCGCCTACTTCACGAGGTGGAATTCGATGTTGAGGTTGCGGCAGAGCGCGGTGAGCTCTTCCGTGCGGTCGCCGTACATGAGGGCGTAGTGGTGCTCCCAGCCGTTCTCCATGACCTCGCGGCGGACGGCCTCGCAGCCGGCGTCGAAACGGACGTCGAGCGGCGTGCCGCGCACGAAGAGGTCGGTGTCGAGACCGGTGCCGGGGCAGACGAGCATGCGGAAGCCGGTGCCGTCGCGCTTCTCGCCGAGGCGCGCGAGCGTGACGCGGCCGGGCTTGAGCGGGAACTCGCCGGTGCAGCCCTTGACGCCGCCGCCCTCGACCGTGGCCGAGCAGTGCAGCTCGGGCCGGAAGCCGGGCTTGCAGAGGCTGCAGGGCGCGGCGCCGCAGTGCCACACCGTGCCGTGGTCGCCTTCGCAGATGATCAGGTCGCAGAAGAACGGCAGCTCGCCCGAGAGGATCTGCCCGATGCGCATCATCACCGCGCCGTAGACGTCGCCCTCGCAGGCCGTGAGGTAGCCGTGGTTGGTGAGGTGGCCGAGCGTCGAGCAGACGGCGATGCCGTAGAACTCGTCGAGAATCACCTCCGGCCAGCAGCGCATGGCGAAGGTGTCGACGAAGAACTTCTCCTTGAGCTTCATCACGGCCGCAACGAGGCGGGCGGACTTCTCCTTCTGGTCGCCGCGCGGGGCGTCCGCGGGCGGCGTCGCCAGGTCGCCGTCGATGAGGGCCATTCCCTTGGCGACCTCCTCGGGGGTGAGGTTCTTCGCCACGGTGAAGAGCTCGTGCTCGGTAACGATCTTCACCTCGGGGCCGAGCGTGCGGCGGAGCATCATCTCGTCCACGCAGCTCGTGAAGAAGCCGGGGACGCGGCCGCCGATGAGGCCGATGCGCATGCGGCCGAGCGCCTTCATGGCCTGCGCGACGCGAATCTGCTTCATGAGGCTCTCCTCGGCCTCCTTCGTCCCGGCCTGGGCGTGGACGTAGAAGTAGGGGATGCCGAGCCGCCACATGTGGTGCGCGTTCATGTTCGCCGCGCAGAACGAGTTGTTCTGCAGGCGCCCGCCCTTGGGGTCGGGCTCCGGCTGCGACCAGAGCAGGATCGGCACCTTGAGGCGCTGCGCGAACATCGGGGGCACGACGCCGAGCGAGAACGTGAGGAAGTGCGCCACGATCAGGTCGGGGCGATCCTTCTCCCACGCGTCGAGGACCTCGATCGCCTCGCCTTCGAGCGCGAGCATGTGGTCGGGCGCGAGGACTTCGACGCCGGGGAGCGTCTTGAGGAACGCGATCGCGTCGGCGCGCGCCGCTTCGAGGGTGTCGTTCGTCCAGTTGACCTTGGACAGGGGGAGGTAGCCGATTTTGAAGGGTTGCATGGTTTCGGTGGTCGGGATGGTCGGGATGGTTAGGATGGTCGGGATGGATTCCGGAGTTGGCTAGCGAGGAGAGGCGGGCGGGTGGGAGGCGAGGAAGCCTTCGACCTCGGCGCGGGTCGGGGCGGAGGGCGGGCGGCCGGAGAGGCCGCGGCACTTGAGCGCGGAGGTCGCGGCGGCGAAGCGCTGGCATTCCAGCAGGTCGTGCGTCTCGAGGTAGCGGATCGCGAAGGCGGCGTGGAAGAGGTCGCCGCAGCCGGTCGTGTCGACGACCTTCTCGACGGGGAACGCGGGGCAGCGGACGAAGTCGCGTCCGTCAAAGCACATCGAGCCGCGCACGCCCATCGTCGCGCCGCAGACCTTGGGCTGGTACTTCGCCCAGACCTGGCGGACGGCGGCCTCCGCGTCGGAAAGGCCGGTGAGCTTGAGGATGAACTCCTCCGAGCAGACGAGCAGGTCCGCGAGCGCGAGCAGCTCCTCCATGCCGTCGCGGTGCGTGCCGGCGTCGTAGTTCACGAGGACGCCGGCCTCGCGCGCGACCTTGGCGGCGGCGATGGCGCCGGCGGCGTTGTGGCCGTCGAGGTGCAAGATTTTCGCGTGCGCGACGGCGTCCGCGTCGATCTCGTCGGCGCGCAGCTCGTCGAGCCCCTCGCGCGTCCACGCGCAGGAGCGCGAGCCGGTCTTCTCCTCGATCCAGAGGTAGGCGATCGCGCTCGTGGCGCCGGGACGGACCCGGACCATCGAAGTGTCCACGCCCTGCGCGGCGAAGTCGGCGAGGATCTGGCGGCCGTCCGGGTCGTCGCCCACCGTGCCGGCGAACGCGGCCCTCATCCCGAGCGCGGCCGCGCCCGCGGCGGCGTTCGCGGCCGGCCCGCCGCCGAGGATCGCGTGGCGGAGCATGCGGACCTTCGTGTCGTGCGGGAGGAACGGCAGCACGGCCAGATGGTCGTTGCTGCAAAAGCCGAGGGCGAGGAACTCCGTGGGTTGCATGGCCCCCCATCATACCGCAACTGCCCCGCCCGCGGCAAGCGGAAGCCAGTAGAAATTCTTCACTCTTTTTGAGAAGGATTGACAAGTTCTCATGCCTGTGCGAGGATTTCCGACATGCGAAACCTCCGCTCCTACCGCATCCTCGACCATGTCAAGGCCCGCAAGCACTGCTCCCTCGAGGAGTTGCGCGAGGCATTCGGCGTCTCGCCCGCGACCATCTACCGCGACATCGCGGCCCTCGTCGACCGCGGCGCGCTGCAGCGCGTCCGGGGCGGCGTCTCCGCGCTGGAGCGGCCAACCGGGGCGACGGCCGCGCCGAACGGCTATCGCGACCGGCTCGAATGGAACCGCGCGGGCAAGGAGCGCATCGCGCGCAAGGCGGTCGAACGGGTGGCGGACGGCGACATCCTGTTCCTGGACTCCTCCACGACCGTGGCGTGCCTCGCGCGGGAGCTGGCGGGGCGGACGCTCGGCGCGCTGACGATCGTGACGAACTCGGTGGCGATCGTCGAGGACTTCGCCAAGTTTCCGTCGCACTGGGTGCGGATCGCCCTCGGTGGCCCCTACGACCCGCAGCTGCATTCGCTGCTCGGGCAGGAGACCTTCCGCCAGCTCGACCGCATCACGCTCACCAAGGCGTTCGTCTCCGCCTACGGCGTGGACGACCGCAACGCGACGACGAACCACGAGAACCAGGCGGCGCTGCTGATGCGCGTGTTCGAGAAGTCGCCGCAGAAGTTCCTCCTTGCGGATCGCGGCAAGTTCGGAAGGACGGGCCTGTACCGGCTCGCCCCTCGCGGCGCGTTCGACGAGATCCTCTCCGACTAGGGGCGGCCGCAAAGGCCCGGCCGGCCGGAAGGGACGGCCCCTAGACGGCCCAGGAGGGCGCCACGTCCAGGTCGAACGCCGCCGGCGACGGCACCCCGCGCCCCGTCCCCGCCAGGCCCGCGATCATCGCCGCATTGTCGCCGCAGTGCCGCGGCAGCGCCAGCAGCAGCCGCACCCCCCGCCGCGCGCACAGCTCCCCCAGCGCCTCGCGCAGCCGCGAGTTGAGCGACACCCCGCCGCCCACCGCCAGGTAGCGCGCGTCGCCCAGCGCCCGCTCGCAGCGGCGCACGAGCGCCCCCACCACGGCCTCCTGGTAGTCGCACGCCAGCTGCGCCGTCTCCTCCGCGTCGCGGGGCGGCGAGGCCTGCACGCGATGCAGCAGCGCCGTCTTGAGCCCGCTGAAGCTCAGGCACAGCTCCGGGTCGAGCCCGCCCGTGAGCGCACCCTCCCGCACCCGGCCTTCCGGGAAGAGGCCCGCGCGCGGCGTCCGGCCCCGCGAGAGGCGGTCCACCACCGGTCCGCCCGGATACCCCAGGCCCAGCAGCTTCGCCGCCTTGTCCAGCGCCTCGCCCGCCGCGTCGTCCACCGTCCGGCCCACCAGCTCGATCCGCCCCTCCTCCGGCATCCGGAACAGGTTCGTGTGCCCCCCCGACACCGCGAGCCCGAGCCGCGGGAAGCACTCCCGCGGGTCCGGCGCCGCCGGGTCCAGGAACACCGAGTGCAGGTGCGCCTCGATGTGGTTCACCGCCCGCAGCGGCAGGCCCGTCCGCATCGCGAGCCCCTTCGCCGCCGACCACCCCACCAGCAGCGAGCTGGCCAGCCCCGGCCCGCGCGTCGCCGCCACGAGGTCGAGCCCGCCCCAGCCCACGCCCGACTCCGCCACCGCCCGCTCCACGATCTCCGGCAGCAGCCGGATGTGGCAGCGCGAGGCGATTTCGGGCACCACGCCCCCGAAGGGCCGGTGCTGGGCCTGCGTGTGCACCACGCAGGAGAGGACCTCCCGCCCGTCGCGCACGACGGCGGCGGAGGTCTCGTCGCAGGAGGTTTCGATGCCGAGGACGTTCATGGTTCCGAGGGGGTCTCCGCCGCGTCCGCGCCGCCGCCGGCCGGGGCGGCTTCCTCCGGGGCGCCCGCCTCCGGGGCGGCTTCCTCCGGAGGTTCCGGCGAGGGCGCGGCCGCGGCCGCCGGGACCGGGTTCGTCGAGAGGATCCAGCCCACCGCCGCCTCAAGCGGCCGGTCGGGCAGGGAGAGGATGCGGCTGCGGAGCGCCGGCGGCGCCAGTTCCGGATGCGCCAGCAGCAGGCGCCGGCGGGGCGTCTCGTCCGCCTCCTCCGCGCCCTGCCGCACGACGAGGTCCGGCTCGATGCCGGCCCCGTGCACCATGCGCCCCTTCGGCGTGAGGTAGCGCGCCGTCGTGAGCTTCAGCGTCGCCTGGTCGCGGAACGGCAGCTCGAAGAAACTCTGCACCGACGCCTTCCCGAACGTCCGCTCCCCCGCCAGCAGCGCGCGCCCGTGGTCCTGCAGCGCCCCCGCCAGCAGCTCCGCCGCGCTCGCGCTCCAGCCGTTGACGAGCACCGCCAGCCGCAGCTCCGGAAACTCGTCGCGCCCGCGCGAACGGTACTCCACGTCGTCCTCCTCCGGCACCCGCCCCTTCGTTCGCGCGATGAGCGCGTCGGCGGGCAGGAAGTGGCCCGCGACGTCCGTCGCCGAGGAGATCAGGCCGCCGGGGTTGTCCCGCAGGTCCAGCACCAGCCCCCGCAGCGCCCCCGCGTCCAGCGCCTCGAGCGCCTCGCGGAACTCCGCCGGGGTCCGTTCGCCGAACTCCCGGACGTACACGAACCCGACGCCGTTCGTCAGCACGACGGCCGGCCCCACCGTCGGAAGCCGCAGCGCGTCGCGGATCGCCCGCGCCTCGAAGTCGTCGCCGTTGTCGTGCCGTCCCGCGAGCGCCACCTCGGACCCGGGCTCGCCTCCGATCAGCGCCACCGCCTCGTCGAAGTCCATCCCCGCGAGAGGACGACCGTCCACCGCGGTCAGCACGTCCCCCATCAGCAGTCCCGCGGCCGCCGCCGGCGAGCCCGGCTCGGCGTATTCCACGAGCAGCCCGTCGTCGGCCTCCGAGAGCGTCACGCCGATGCCGTCGACGCGCCCCTCCGTCTCGTCCTCGAACGCCTCGTAGTCGCCCTTCGACATGTACTCGCTGAACGGATCCATCGCCGAGACCATCCCCTTGAGCGCCCCCTCCGCCAGGTCGTGCCACGTCGCCGGGTCCGCGTGGCGCGCCCGCAGGAACATCATCACCCGCGCGATCGCAAGGAACTCCTCGTAGGGGCTCTCCCCGCCGATCTCGAGCTTCGGCCGCCCCGCCGCCTCCGCCGCCTCCGCCAGCGCGCGCCCCGCCGGGTCCGGCGGCGTCGCCGCCCGCTCGTAGAAGGTCGAGAGGTCGATGCCCGGCCCCCAGGACGGCTCCGCGCCGCCCGCCCCCGCCGCGGCAAGCAGCGCGACGGCGGCGGCGATGCGGCGAAGATCGGCGATGCGGCGAAGATCGGCAATGCGGCGAAGATCGGCAATGCGACGAAGATCGGCGATGCGACGAAGATCGGCGATGCGGCGAAGATCGGCGATGCGGCGAAGATCGGCGATGCGACGAAGGACGGATGCGACGTGCATGGCCCCGGAGTATACCACAATGCCCCCTCCCCGCCAACCTCTCCACCCCCGCTTCCAACGGCATCTCCCTCCTTCCCCAGAATTCACGAAATCGCACGGTTTCACCGAATTCTCACCATTTCTTCATCCTATATTTCCAACATTTTTCTTGCTATTTTACTCTCGTTTTCGTATGCTCTCCCCAACCCGAGAGGAATCCCCCATGTACGGCACCACCCCCTCCCGCGGCCACGGCCGCCGCATTCCCTCCTACCTCTGGCAGGAGCGCTACCGCACTACCCCCTACCCCGGCCGCCGCCGGCGGCGCCACGAGGCCCCCCGCGTCTTCCACGACGCCCCGCCCGCCTGGCTCGAGACCTCCGAGCGCACCGGCCTGGCGCCCCACTTCGCCCGTGGCTACGAGGCGCAGTTCGAAGTCGGCCTCGTCCTGCTCGGCCTCCCGCTCCTGCTCGGCGTCTCCGTCCTCTCCCTTGCCGTCTACGGCCTCGCCAGGCTCTACCGAAGGGCCCGCCGCAGCGCCGTCGCGCAGGACCTCCGCACGCGCCGCGCGCTCCGCTCCCGCCGCACCGCCTCGCGCCACGGGCCGCCCACGCCCGAGGCCCTGCTCGAGGCCTGGGAGCGCTCCCGCGCCTCGCTCGAGGGCAAGCTCCTGCTCGGCGCGCTGCTGCAGGACCTGGAGCCCGTCGTCGACAACGCCTACCTCCGCGACGCGGACGGCCAGATCGTCGGGCGCAACCCAGGGCTCCGCGGCTGGCTCCGCCAGCGCTGCCCCGAGCTGTCCCGCCGCTACAAGACGCTCATGCGCTACAAGGCGCTCGCGGACAAGTTCCTCCGCGTCTGCGGGCTTCTGGAGCCCTGGACCGCCGAGGACCTCCTCCCGCCGGACCCCGCCACGAAGGCGGCACACCCCGCCACGGAGCCCTCCCCTCGCGGCAGGACGCCCGCGAAGGCGAGGAAGACGGCGCAGGAGCTGCTGCGGGACTTCCGCACGCTGAAGGGACTGGACGACGAGGTGTGGCGACGGCTCGGGCTCGTGCGGATGAGCCGCGGAGCAAGGCGGGACGCCTCGTAGGAACGAGAACGCCACGCAACAGCGAACAGGTAACAACGAACAGCGAACAACGAGCCGTTTAGGCGATGAGAAACAGGTCGATGCAAAGGCGAAGAATGCAATGGGAAGAAGAAGTGAGAATTCGGGAAAAGGCCGGGATTTCGGCGGGTTGCGGAGCGAGGAGGCTTCTGGTATCCTCTCCCGCATGACGTCTCCCCCGGCAGACACCATCCCGCCTCCCCCCGCGACGGGGGATGCTCCCGCGACGGCACCGATCCCGGTGCCGGGGACGGATTGCGCAGGCGCCCCGCCGGAGGACCTTCTCGTCCTCTCGGGCGCCGGAGCGCTTCCGCGCCTCGTCCTGGAGGGCGCGCGTGCCGTCGGCGTTCCGCGGCTCGGGGCGCTCGGGCTCCGCGGCACGACCCCGAAGGCGACCCTCGCCCTCGCGGACTGGCGGGAACGGATCTCGATTTCGTCGATCTCCGGCTTCCGCGCCGCGATCAAGGCGTCCGGCTTCCGCAACGTGATCCTCGCCGGGCAGATCAACCCCCTCTCTTTCTTCCGCGCCGCGTTCGACCCGGAGCTCACGGCGATCCTGGCCTCCCTCCGCGTCCACAACGCCCATACGATCTACGGCCGCCTGATCGAGGAGATCGAGGCCCTCGGCGCGAAGGTTCTCCCGTCCTCGCTCTTCCTCGGCGCCCATATCCCAGCGCCCGGGCTCCTCACGCGGCGCGGCCTTTCGGACGCGGAGCGCGCCGACCTGGAGTACGGCTCCCGGATCGCGATGTCCGTCTGCGACCTCGACATCGGGCAGACGGTGGTCGTGAAGGACGGCGTCTCGCTCGCGGTCGAGGGCTTCGACGGCACCAACTCGACGATCCTCCGCGGCGGCCGCATCGCCCGCCGCGGCGCGATGGTCGTCAAGGTCGCCAAGCACGGCCACGACATGCGGTTCGACATCCCCGCCGTGGGGCTCCGCACCCTGAAGGTGATGCGAAGGGCCCGCTGCACGGCGCTCGCCGTCCAGGCGGGGCGGACGCTCTTCGTCGACCTCCCCGCCGTAGTCCGCGAGGCCGACCGCCGCAACCTCGCGATCGTCGCCTTCGACTCGGGCCTCCCGCCCGCCCCCGTCCTCCCCGCCGCGCGCCCCGCCGCCGCCCCTTCCGCATGAACGCCCCCTCCGCCCCCCTCGTGCGCGCCGTCCATGGCGTCGCCGAAACGCAGGCCTTCGCCCGCTCCCTCGCCGCCGCGTTCGGCCCCTCGGCCCGCTACGCGCTGGAGGGGGACCTCGGCGCGGGCAAGACCTGCTTCGTGCAGGGGCTCTGCGAGGGGCTGGGAATCCGGGCCGCGGTCTCGTCCCCGACCTTCGCCATCGCGAACGAGTACCTCGACGATGCGTCCGGCCGTCGCCTCGTCCACCTCGACCTCTACCGCCTTTCCGGGCCGGACGAGCTGGACTCGATCGGCTGGGACGACTATCTCGACGCGGGCGACCCGATGGCCGTCGAATGGCCCGAACGCGCCGCCGGCCGCCTGCCGCCGGACGTCGTCCGCGTCCGCATCGCCCCGGGCCCGGGGCCGGACGACCGGACGATCGAGGTCTCGCCGCCGCCCCCGGCGCCGCAGCGCATCCCCGCATGAGCGAAGAGGACTTCCAGCGCGCCCTCGCCGTGTTCGACCCCGACCGCCTTCCGGACGGCGCCGTCGTCCTGCAGCGCGGCCGCAACCTCACCGTCCGCCTCCCGCTCGCGGGGGCCGACGCGGTCGTGAAGCGCTTTCCGCCCCCCTCCCCCCTCCGCGCCCTCGCGGACCGCCTCTCGGGCCGCCTCCCCAAGGCGGAACGCGCGTACCTCGCCGCCCGCCGCATCCACGAGCGCCTCCCCGGCGCCACCCCCGAGCCCCTCGCCCGCATCGCCCCGCGCGGCGGCGCGGGGCTCCTCGCGACGCGCTACGAGCCCGGACTCGTC
>Ga0310691_10002073_pt1 | contig 27973 bp, 21 predicted proteins | sample 176DNAGHGlowgp2_FD_203887 | JGI IMG/M metagenome (GOLD analysis project Ga0310691, IMG submission 203887) | Sheep rumen microbial communities from Palmerston North, Manawatu-Wanganui, New Zealand - 1766 DNA GHGlow gp2 (v2) (version 2) | ecosystem: Host-associated > Mammals > Digestive system >... | reverse complement strand
GGCATCTTGCAACATCTTTACATGCTGCATCGTGTTCAATTCCAATTTCATTATGATAAAGTACAGCTAATTCTTTATAATATAATATATAATTTTGAGCAGTAAGTCTATCATTTGCCCTATGCATGCAGAACATTTTGTTACTTAATGTACGTCCTGCATAAACAAGATGTGGAAATTTAGTTAATGCTTTTTGTATTAATTCAGTTACTTGACTTGGTTCAACATCATCAAATTCAATGCATACTAACCCATTAGGTTCCATATTATGTATACTTCTTGGTTTACGTCTGTCATATATTTCTTGTGTTTCTTCATCAACACACATTTCAGTTTTTACAGTACCAGCCCAAGTATATCCTGGCATTCGCATCTTAATATCATTATATTCAATTGAACCATGTGAGTGTGTACGTGCTTTAAGTGTAACGTCTTTGATATTGTTACCATACTTAAAGTTTTTGAATATCCAGTCTAGTTTGAATGAACAAAGGATTTCTCCTAAATATCTGTCTTCTTTTAATGGTCTTGATAATGGTTTTTGTTGTAAGTTTCCTTCTTTGTCTGTATACTCATTATACAAGTATACAGTTGTTTTCATTTTACAGAAATCATCTAAAAAATTATAAATCACTTTTCATATTTACATATATTTTTATCTACCTTTTGTAATTCTTTTGTTATATTAGTATTCCAATGTTTCTTTATATTATTAAAATAATCTTCAGCAGTAACATATTTCTTATGTACTTCATGTTTATTAGAATATGGATCTCCATATACAAATTCTAATACATATACAAATACATGAAAAAATCTGTTATAAATATTAAGTGGCATCTTTGCTGCATCAACATAAGGTATCAATAACATATCATGACATAATCCTAATATAGCACAATATGTATAATCATCGTTACCAGACATATTAATAGCCATGTTACTTGCATCCATAACTTGTTGTGTTAATGGTAACCAACACGCAGTTTCACTATAACCTTTAAATAATCCTTTTCTTTCTTTCATACTTTATAATATTTAATATTGTTTATTGTTTTACTTGTCATAAGTCTTCCAGTTCGCAATTCCATTAATTGCCATTCATTTAATTCTTCTTTTGTCTTCCACATAGTTCTTTATTTATTTATATTTTTATATTCTATTAATGTCTTTCCATAATATATTACTACCATCAACGATTCCAACAGTAAACACTTTGCCTTCAACATCAGTCAATACATTGTTATGTTCTATTGCCCATTTTACAGATGCAGGTGCAATACCTAATTTCATTGCAACCCGATTAGTAGAAGTAAAATATAACATATCTCCATCATTGTATCTAATTGCTACTAAGTTGTTGTTTTGTTTTCTTCTCATAGTTTCAAATTTTATATTTTTATATTTAATATAGTTAATAATAGTACTTCTAAAAACGAAAAGTACAAAAAATAGGAATTATTTTCTTAATAATCCCTAATTTATACATTGTATAAATAATTATATTATTTCTTTTTCCTTATGAATCTAATCGTTATTTGCAAGTCATCTAACGGCTTTTCTTTGTCTTTCAATACAATATTAGTAATGAAGTCGTTTCCCTTCTTAGTCATATGAATAGTGTGCTTAATACCGTCTATCATATTAATCTCAATTATTTTTCCATGATTTGTCACTCCATCAATATCTACATATATTGACTTGATGCATTCTCTGATGATTCGCTGTTTCTGTTCATCATTCATTTCATCAATGTCTTCAATAGTGTTTGCTTTAAGTGCATCAAGTTGAGATTCATACTGCTTTGTGTTCTCACTGCACTTAATCATCATGTCATCTAATTCTCTCAGCTTGTCTTGTTGCTCTTCAATTAATCTGTCACCTTGTTCTTCGCTCATCTTGCCTTTTACGACACGTTCATTTATACGCTCGATAGTTGCTTCTACTTCTTGATGCTCTATAATGCAGTTCTGTTGTCTTTGATTGTTGAACATCATCTGTTTCAAGATGCTATCTATCATTTTAATCCTTTCTGGCCCACTTGCTCTCTGTTTGTATAGTTTCGTAAAATATATTGCTAAACTATCAATGTAGCTCATATTAATCATTGTTCCTGAATTTGTCTTTTCATCCCATGCTCTGTATTGTACTGCATGTTTAGCTGGAGACATCAGCATACCATTTCTCTTTAAGTGTATAATTCCTTGCAGATAGTATATTTCCGAAACTCTTGTCTTGTATTTGTTTTTAGATTCTGCTCGCGCACGTACCTTATAATATAATTCCTGTGATATGATAGCAGGATAGTCATATGTTTCTTGCTTAATTCCTGCATATTCGCTTCTTCTAATCATTCTTCTAAGCATTACGCAAGCAGTAGCATAATCATCATATCTTAACTGTCCCCTATCCATCAGGTCTTTAGCTATCGACCTTATAGACTCATTCTGTGTATATCTCTCGAATATCTCTATAACAGTAGGTCTTTCATTTTCATTTATGTACAATTTATCTGTTTCTTCATCCCAAGAATAACCAAACAATACATTACCACCTATATATTTGCCTTTTTCTCTCTTTGCTATACGACCGCGCATCATTCGTTCTTTCTTAATCATCATTTCAGATTCTGATAATGCACCGAATAAGCTGAATAGTATAGATGCTGTCTGAGACATCTTACCATCAGGATCTAATAACCGCATATATGGCTTCATACATATTAAGTTGACGCCATGTTCAATAAGATAGTCACGTACAGAATATAATACAGTTGGTCTTCTTGCAAGTCGAGAGATTTCGTATATTATAACACAATCAATATCATCATTCTCAATTGTGTCTTTAAGTTTCTGTATACCTATACGTTCATCTTCATCTAACTTGATTGCAGATTCTTTCTGCTCAATCAATACAATGTCTTCATAACCATTACGCTTAGCCTCAGCATAAAGTTCATCATTCTGCTGAGTTAAATCCTGTCCTAATGTCGAAACTCTTGAAAATAAAATAACTTTGTTCATAACTTAAACATTTGATTATGATACAAAATTATATATTATATTTTAATTAAAACAAGATTTTACATACTTTAACTCGTGTTACTTTTATGGAAATGAAAGTACAATGTCGTTTCCATATTTGTTACACGATAAAAATCATTCCTCTAGCATCATCTTATTTCTCAGCATATAGTTTTATAATCTAAGCACTTCGAGGATGCTAGAGGAACATCTAGATATCCAGATTCATCTTCTAGCTATATTTATGTCAAGTCAATATCTGTTTCAAACTCAAACTTATATTTTGGTTCAGCAAAACAAATCTCATAATGATGCATATCTTTATATAATGAATCCATTTGGTCTTCATCGACTTCTGCATAATTGATTTGTTGTGAAGCCAACCAAGCAGCAGCAATTATCATGTAAAGTGGACAGTCAACAAATACTTCTGCATCACTCTCATTAATTTCTTCATACAGTTTGTCATCAAATTTTCTTGTTTCAAACAATTCGTAGTCTTCTTTAGAAATTAATGCTTTTAAGTTGTCGAAGAAATAATCTTTAGCCCATTCTTCACTGTCATAAATTAGCTCAGTTGTATCTAAGTTCTCAATACTGAACTTGTTTAATGCTTCTAATAATGTCATATAACTTAATGTTTAGCAACAGTCAACAAAATCGGGTTCTTCTGATGAATTATAGTATTCATATTCTTTTTCATCTTCTTGTGTCTCGATGACAAAATAATTAATACTATCGAAGTCATCACGTTCTTTAATGAACTGTTTAGCAGAGTCCATGTCATCAGTCTCTAACTCAAAGTCTTCACTACGTTCATCATCAGGGTCATACTTGAAATGAACAGTTACATCATATTTCTTCATAACTTATATATTTATTTATGTAATTACGTCCATTAAAACGTTGCAAAGATACAAATAATAATTGATAAAAACAAAAAAAGACCAGAAAAATCTGGTCTAATTTAAATTTATTCTTATAAGTGTAAGTACATTTAATCAGTCAGTCCATTTAAGATAATATGCAAGTTCATCACCTTTAAGATTATCCATGCAGTACTGGTCAACTCTATAATATAAATTTGTATATACCTTCGATAGCTCTTTGTTGGTATCATAGTGTGCAATTGAATTATTGCTCATTACTATTGCAAGTTCCGTGAGGTAGATATAATTGGTCTTCCAGTTCTTGAATGCATTTTCAAAGGTGTCTTTGACTGCATCAATACCAAATTCTTCTGCAATACGAAAATCCATAAAGAAAGTCGTCTGCATTTCGTAGCCGTTAGGTAATGTCATAATGATTCTTTCATCTGTTCAAGTTCTGCAATCTGTCTGTCTATCTCTTCAATCTGATGCTGTCGGAAGTTATCGACGAACTCCTGCGCAAACTTGATGACTTCTTTCGCATCATCAATAGTTGCATGTCTCTTGTCAAATACTTCCTTAACTCTGTTCAGTACACTGTTCTTAATGCGGGCATCCTCTTTCATTCGTGCGATGTCCTGATAGAACTGAATCTTTGACACCTTCTGTTGCAATGTCATAGCATCAAACTTCTTACGTTGGTTCTTTGGCACAATACCAATGTTGTCTTCAACTACAGCAGCCATTGTCTCCTCATCCATGATAGGTTCAAGCACGATGTTCTCAGTCTCATTGTTGTTCTTTTTCATAATTGTAAAATTTAAAAAGTTTGTAATTCTGTTTTGTCATTTAAACATTGCAAAATTACAAACTTAAATTAAGATTTATTCACATTATGTAAGATATTTTCACAGTATGATGAAAATTTAATTTATGTTTACACATTGCATAATGTATTAACAAACTGTTACATATTTATGCGAATTTATAGAAGAAACACATAAATCTTGAACCATCCCAAATTGCATCCATTCTTGTATATTTAGGAATTGTTATTTGTGCAAAACTACCTGAAGATTCAGAATATCCTTCATTTCTATAAACTCTATATGCAATTGCATCTGCACCAGATCCTGCACCATCTACAATTTGATCTGAACTAGTTAAATTGTAAATTCTATAATAGTCACCTGATAAGAATCCGCCTGTTCTGTTGAATTCCCAGTGATAATTTAACGCAGTTTCAATATAATAGTCTCCTAAAGTAAATAAACGTTCAAATGTTGAAAGATGTCTAGTATATCTTTTAACATGAACACCACCACCGTCAATTAATAGCTTTGATGTTGTATCTACACCACCATAAGAAATTTCAGTTTCATTTACTCCAGTGTAGAAATAATCATCTAATCCCATATTATAAGCAATACCAAAACCATTATTTGTAAATAATACATGTGCATGTCTTGTATTAGGTGAATATTCAAAACAATAATGTACTAAGAATCTATCTTCATATGTATCAAATTGTAAACCTGTTATTTGCCAGTCATAAGATATGAATAATTCACCTGTATAATCTGAGTTCCAAGAACCGCCACCGCAAGAACTATTAAACCATCCGTGACTATCTAATGATGAACTAGTTGTTGCTGCTGAATTACCTATTTTAACATAGTTGTAACCATTATAGTAATAAAGTGAAGGAGATAAATATACACGAACATTTGTTCCATCAAATTCTCCAATACCACCATTACCCCAATATTTAGTCAAGTAACAATAACTTGCAACACCAGTAACTGATACAGTACCAGCATTCCAATTACCAATAGATATTTTGTCAGTTGTCCCAGATGTAATTCCATATCTTGCCCATGTATCAGTAGTTTTATGATAATAAGCATTTAAGAACTCAGTCTTTGTTCTCATAGATTCATTGCCTATGTTAAGTCTTACATTACCATTATCATCAACAAACTGGAACGCAGAACCATTTCCTTTTACATTCAAGTTGCCAATTACATCTGTGTTTTCTCCTTGTAATGTAATACGGCCATTTTCAATATCAATACCTGTTCTTTGTAATTGTTCAGCTGTTACACCATCTGTTTCAATTACAGACAATGATATTTTTTCTGCTGTTTGTTCAATTGTTGACATTGTAGGCTTATATATTATTGGTTCACTTACTGCACCAAGTGCATTATTTACGTCAACATATGTACCAAAACTTTGATTCATCAATATTGTATATCTTGAACCACCTCTAGCATATATAATGAAATATCTATTTGTTCCGTTCCATTCTGGTATTCCATTTTGAGAAGCAACACCAATTACTTTACCAGTAGAATATGTTAAAGTATATTCATTTACATATATATTGAATGGGTTGTTGCCACCATTAGAATCTGTAATACCAGTAAAGTTGAACATAAGATCGAATCCATAACCATAATCAACGTCACCAATTTCACCTAAGCTTTGTTTTCCATAACTTGGCTTACCCCAATAAGTATCATTACTTTGAAGATGACGTTCTACCTGTACTATATATTCATGTTTTTCTGTATATATAGAAGTAGTTGGGATAACTCTTATAGGATAATATCTATCTTCTCTATAACTAGTTAAGTCAATTGTTGTATCATATATTCCAGACTCGCCACTTTTTAGTCTATCACTTGATTTACCATAACTTCTTGTAACTTCACTTCTTATCATACCAGCAGTTTGGTCTATCTTACTGTTTAAGTTCTCAACAGTTGTTCCTAATGCACCATTAGATACATATTCTGATGTAACCCAAGTTTTAATATTAGTAGCAGTCTCTGTAATTAAAGATGTATTGTCATTGATTGCAGTCTGTAAGTTGTCACGAACTCCATTTGTATATGTCTTTGATGCTGAAACCGCACTAACTATTGCATTTTGCATAACCTTCATAACAGCACCACTTTGTAATGAAACATATACAGTACGTGTGTCAAGTACTACATCTGTTAAACCACGACCATCTACTAACTCAATTTCAAACATAACTGGGTTCTTGTCACGGTGGTCAGTATAGTTATGTATATAGTCACGATAGTTTGTATTGTTTGGCCACAAAGTAGCAAGATAGTTGTCTGCTTGGAATGACCCATGTATGTGATCATTACTATATGTCCATGTTATGTTGTTTGTCTGAAATTCACTTAATACAGAACCACTTGCACTGTCAGCTAATGTTGGTTGATAATATACATGTGCTCTTAAGAACAATCCTGAAGTTGAACCAAACTCAACATTTGAAATTTCTCCTTGCTTATAATGACCAACAGCATATTGTAAGTCAACATAAAGATTTACTTTCTGTTTGTTTGGTGTATCGAATCCACCTGTTTGGTCAAATCTGTTCAATATTGTTGCATAAGCAACTTCTTTTTCAGGAATAAGACACCAGCTATCGGTTTTCCAATAGTCTTTTTCATCATATATTATTTCGATTTCGTCTATTACATTTGCATTAGCATTAATTCCTTTTACTAACTTACAGACTATTTTCATTACAAGCTTAGTATTTCCTTGTACTTCAACTGCATTTGGAGCAGCAATACTTGACAAATCTCCAAAGTTTGCATCTCCACTGTAGATTCTTGGTACATTATAGTTCAATATACCATTCTTATCATAATAATATATGAAAATTGAATAACCATCAGGAATAGCATTATATGTAACAGTCTTCTTGAAATTAGGATTATCATCCATTTCATGAGTTGTACTGTTCTCGATGAACTCCCTATCATCTATTGATGTTATACTCAAACCAAATGTACTTGGTGCAGTTGTTCTTGTACCATCTTCGTTCATTGTACTTATGATAGGAGCAGATGTATAATTCAATTTCATCCACTTGTCAGCTGCGGTAAGGTCACCGATGTTTGAGAATGTAATGTCACCTGTGAATCTTGCACCATTAGCATCAAAATATGACCCACGATGAGTTTCTAACTTGAAGTCATTTATGCCTTGATAGTGAGCATATGATGGAGCTTGCAATGCAGGGTCTGGTGAATTGTAGGCAGATATGATGATAGCTGCTTGTCTCTTTTTCTGATCATCAGTCAATGTCTGTCCAGCTTCAGAATGCCAACCTAATTGTATCAAGTTGTCGCCTGCTTCTGGATATCCTACACAGTTTTCAGCTTTTACAGTACCATTAAGTCTAATACCATGACAAAGATGCCAGTCAACATCTTGTGCACATACTACTGTAATTACTGAAATAGGGTTGTTTGCTTCACTTAAGTCAAGTTCAAATACATAATGTCCGTTCTCTTTTACATATACAATTTTACCATCTTGTTCCACATGCTTTGCTTCTACATTAGGGAAGTACATAAATGTATCATCTGCAAACGTAACAGTTATGTTCATTTGTGTAGCAGGAATTAATGTACTTGATGTTTCTTGTTCAAATGTAAATTTCAACTTATCTGTCATTCTGTTCTTATTGTCGCCTGTTGGAGTAATCTTAAGACCAAACAACTTGTTTGAAGTACGCATTTCCCCCATTAAAGCAAAACCAGTTGAAGGTTCGCCCCCATCCCAAGATACACCACTTACTGGCACACCGTCTATTGTCTGTACGGCACAGTCCCATTCAATTTGGTTAGCATGTGTATTGTTGTTTTCTGTCCATGTTGTGTCCCACATACCAACATATATACTGTTATATGTTGTCTGGGTTTGTGTAGATGTTGTCTCACCTGTCTTTAAGTTAATGTACTTATCTTCTAATCTGTTGTTCACAAGCATCCAATAATACTTATTAGTAACATTATTGTTTGTACCTACTGCTGCATTATTGAATGACTGGCAGATTGCTTGGTCATTTACTATCCATTCATTGTTTACTGCTCTACCGTATGGGTCTGAGCCTCTCCAATAGATATCATAATAATCTGCTGTACTGTATTGGTCTGGATCTGTAATCAAATTATCGTTTTTATAATATTGTACATAGTCTACAATACAAGAAGTAGGTGTCAATATCAACTGACCACCAACTGAACGGATCTTATCTATTATAAGTTCAAAGAAATGAGCAGTTCCTGTAACAGTCAAGTCTTTTGTCGTGATGTTGCCTGCAATAAGTTCTTCTATTGTTGCTTTCAATGTGCTTAAGTTCTTCAAGTCTAATGAGTCAGCTGTTATGCAGTCAACTGCTAAGTTCGCAATATGACCGTTATAGAATTCTAAGTCATTTCCTTGTAGTTTGTATATGTTACCATCATTAGCAGTAACATATATGAAGTTAGCATCATTTGATGACAAAGAAGTAGTAGTAAGGTGCTTGATGTTTCCTAATGAAGCGTTTATACTGTTTACATACAAATTTGATGGTACGTTTGACTGACCACCAAACATATATGTCTTACCGCCACCACCGCCACCATTCTTATCATGTGCAACTGGATATGTTTGTACATCTATCATAGATTTTTTCCTGATATTTTTGTCTTATTTATGTCTTAATATATATAAAATAGTAATAGGCGTAACCAAGTTACGCCTATCTAAATGAAGAATTTATTTTAACTTATTCTGACCATATAGGTGTATAGTCTGCCATTTCTCTTAAATGTACATCTATTTCTCTTTTACCAAGATCCCAGTCAAATTCCATCAATGAAGCATTCTCAATAGGATTTGGCATACCGTATGATAAATCTCCTGAACACCATCCCATAGCCATCTTATAACCTATGTCATCTGCTGCACTGTTTCCTGTTACAAATACAGTATCTTTTACTTTTGTTTCTAATATTCTCATTGGACTATTGTATTGTGTATAGAAATAGTCAACATACATTTCTTCAGGCTTAACTAAACCATCAGTTCCATAAGACCAGCCTAAGAATGGAACATCCTCGTCTGTTACATACGAATTTGATGTCTGATATTTGATGCCTTTTTGCTGGCATTCTTCCATTGTCAATGCAGAACAAATCTTGATTTCATCTTCAAGTTTCTCTATATATGATGGAAAAGTATTTGAATAATATACCAAATCATTGTCTGCTGTTGTCATCTTCTGGTCAATTTTAGCTGCATCAGTCTTGACTTCAATTTTTAAATCTGAAACCATTATACTGTCTACAAATTCCAAAATCCAGAACATATGATCATTCCAAGATGTATGTCTCCAGAATGATGGGTGTACTCTTTCTATTCTATTGAACTGAGCAGAATCAAATTCTTGTATGTTATATGGTCTAACAATACTAAATTCTACTTTACCATTCAATTTGTCAGACAAACGAATTGGAATTGCAGTACCTTCGCCTTCTATCTTCAAATTCTCTTCAAAGTTCTTAGATATCTTAAATTCATGACCAACAAAATGGTCATCAATTTGTGGGTTGAAACCAATACTAAATACTGGTTCCATTCCCATTGACCCCCATTGATTATCTGTTAACCATACAATATTTCCTTTTACATTTTCTTCAGGCTTAATATTGATGAAGTATGTAGTTATTTCATATTCAGTCAAAGGTCTCATTAACTCAACAGCCCATTTGTTGCCTATCTTCAATGAACATACTAATATAGGAAGTTTGTTAATTTCGTCATTTTCTTCACCATAGCCAGACCATGCATATTTGCAAATCTCATTGTTTTTGTTTCCTAAGAATCCTAAAATTCCTTCTGTTGACTTCAATGAATAAATTCCCGAACGTGGGTCTGAACAACTCCACCATTTCTGTGTGTAATATTCTCCACGGTCATCATTAGATGGAACATTTCTACCAAGCATTGCCATCTTAAATATCCAGTTATCACCCATAGCGTTCAACATATTTTTGGTATCTGAAAATGTATTGGTTGATGCATTATATAATCTACAATACCAAGGGTCATCATGCCATCCACCTGGGAATCCAGTATCCCAGTCCCAGTTTAGACCAGTCTTCATCTGAAGTGGATTCAATATTATCTTACCACTAATCAATATGTAATTTGTGATACTATCATCAGGTGGTGTCAAGTTCTTAGATTCCAAACCTACATATTTGCATATATAGCTATTTAAGCTTGCAGGAAATATACTTTGATAGTTCAAATAGTGACCTGATTCTCTATGGTCATTATGTCCTTGAATTGAAACAACAAAATAGTCTGTCATCTTTGGCGCATCTTGTCCAGACTGATTGTTTGCTTTGATGTCATTACCCTTACCAAATGCAATGAACGCACCCTTTCCTGGGTTGTTCTTAAGCCAAGTCAACACATCGCTTTGGTCACCTGTCATTGCAACTGCATTTGTACTATCTGTTCTTTCAGAACCATCCATTGCAGTTATGTAACTGTTTGAACCAAAAGACCATTGGTCATTTCTCTTAACATAGACATAATGTTCTGTTCTACGTCCGTTTGTATTAGAAGTATGTTCTTTACCATTATCTGAATTACAAAGTTCTCTTAATGCATCAAGTTCCCCCATGCCTTGTCCTGAAACAGCAAGTTCAGTCATATATTTTTGATAGTTGTAATAGTCTGAACGTAAGAAGTCATCATCAATCAAAGATACGTCGTCATCATTTGGCTCAATATCACACTGTAATGTTACTTGACTATATACATCATCTGTTGAAAGTGCAGTACTGTCATCAGTTGCTTTATGCTGTAAGTCAAGGCCACATGATATAAGTTTTGGATTATATATAGTAGTTACATGAGCATAACCGTCTATTGGATTATAATATGCCAAATATCCGTTGAACTTACATATTGTTTCCAATATCTCATATAATGTCATCCAGTCATCTCGGTCATCTCCAAAGAAAACAGACATATTTACTCTTTCATTATTGCCCGGATAGTTAGGCAGCATTCCACTAACTGTAGTATCATCATACCAGAACTGGTCAGATGCCAATGTCATATCTCCTTTATCGAATATTCTCATTAACAATTGTCCTATATATGGTACTCCATCAATGTTATACTGATCTTGTCCGTCTGATAAACAGTCTACTTTTAAGTCATTTAATGCTCCCATTGGGTCAGTAGCATGTATAGTATATGTCTCATAGTTATGTGCCATGCCTTGACTGAATGTAAGTGGATCCATGAATCCTTCAAATAATGTACATATATGTTGTGCTGCACTGCCACCTTCACTACTAACAAGCTCAACTTTTACAGGAATTGTTCTGTTGGTGTCAGCAATAAGCATTTGTGACATATCCATTTTTGTTACCAATGATATTGTACATTGTCTTATCAATATTCTCTGTTGTAAATCATCGCGAGTACAAGTAATATGTACAGGATCTACATCAAAGCAAACTTGTTTATATGAATTAAATTCTATTGCGTCAGGAGCAACAATAGGTGTCCAATCTTCACCATCTCTACCTATTGTTACTTTATATTCTTTTGTATTGTCTCTATTCTTAAATGTACCTGTAAATCTCATGTTGATTTAGTTATATTTTTAGAATCTTATGCTATTTCCTGCTTTCGCCATTACTTTACTTGCATTTCTTTGTACAAGCATCAAGTCTGTACCACGAACGACACCTTGTACTGTTACATTAGTTCCACCTGCTTTTGGCATTGCAGCTTCATCGAGCATATTGTTTACGTTTCTCTGTTGTCTTTGGTTCAATATCAATTCACCTGAATTTACTCTTGCTAACAATTTGTCACCTGTGTATGAATTTCCACCTACGACACCACCATCAGCGAATGCTCCAACAGCAGATAATATAGATGCGAATGTTGAAACAATTGTAGCTACGATAGATGCAATAGCTGCAATGTTTGCTGGGAAAGGCATTGCTGCCGCACTAGCTGTACCACTAGCCATTGCTTCTGCTTGTTTTGCTCCAATTAAAGATATGATCTGTGGTATTACCTGAGCAACCATGTCTGCAATTGAACCAACTACTTGCATTGCAGCAGCAGCGGATTCATCACCAGCAGCACTAAATGCTTGTCCTAATGCACCAAAAGCAGAACTTGTACTTGAAGCAACAGAAGCAGCAGTATCTAATTTCTCTTTTTGTTTATCTAATTTCTTAACAAAGTCATCAACTGAAGACCCGGTAGATTCTGTCATCTGTATACTGAGTCCGTTTAATGCATCTTTGTATTCTTTTATCTTTTCTATGTATTTATCCCATATTTCTGTTTTCTGGTCTGGAGTCATAGCAGACCAGTCAATTTCCTTCATTCTGTTTTCAAGAGTAGAAATTGCATCTTGATAGCCTTGAATTGATTTACTGAAATTACCACTTAATGCATCTTTTACACCAGACATATTTGAAGTAACTTCAACACCATCTAACTGTAAGTCAACAGATGCTTTCAAAGCATTATAGTCTTTAAGTTTCTTGTTTATCTCATCATATTTTTCTGAGATTTTCTCTAATGTCTCATAGTCTTGATTTGATAAAGCAATTACTGCATCAGCCTTTAAGTCAGCTAATTGAGATTTAAGATCTTTTTCTATCTTATCAAGCTTTTCTTTATTTGTCTTAACATCAACTTCAAGACCTAATTTAACTTTGATACCTTGAACATTCTCTTTTGCTTTCTTAAGATTCTCTTTAATCTTATTTATCAATTCAGTATCATTGATGTCTGCTTGCTTCAATGCTTGTTCCCATGTCTTAACTTCTTCTTCAGCTTGTTCTAATGAGTTTTCATGTATGATTTTCTTTGTCTCTTTAGCTCCTGACTTACGTGCTGCATTCTTTTTCTTGTTGCCTTTTTCTATTCCCTTTACACCAGCATTAGCAAGAGCTTCTTCACCTTGTTTTGTTGTAGCAGCCATTTCTTGATACAACTGACGTATCTTCTTATCTGCTTCAGCCATTCTTTGAACTTTTGCTTGGTCAGCATCAATTGTAAGACGGTCACGGCCTAATCCTAATGCACCACCACCATGATGACGTTTTGCACCAGCTGCTTGTCTATTTGAACCATGAGACTCCAATTCAGCATCAGTAATTGTATTATCATTTCTGTGTTCTTCAAGCCATTGTACATCTTCGAGAGCTTGTCTGTATATTTCTGTTGCTTGTGCAGCCATTGCAGCAGCCTTTGCTCTCTTCATAAATGATTCCATTACAGCAGCTGAATTAGAGATAAGTGCATTTTCAGCATCTTCAACTGTATTTATCTGAATGCCTAAATTTTCAAATTCATCTTGGTTGTCTTTAATCCACTGTAATTTCTCACCTTCAGAACGTAAGTTCTTCCATTCTTCCTGTAATCTTATGTATTTAGGAATTGTATCTTCTAATGAACTATTCAAAGTATCATAATATGCCTTATGTACCTTTTCTGAATTCTCTGCTATTCTTTGTTCTGCTTCTTCTTCATCTGCTGACTTGTGAGTAAATGCAATGAATGTACCCAAAGCAGCAACAACACCAACAATAGCCATAGTCAATAATACATAAGGATTAGCATATGCTACTGTATTGAATGCTGCTTGTGCTACAGTTGCTGCTTTTGTCATTACTACACCCTTGCCTTCGGCTGCTGTCTTAAGATTTGTTGCAGCAGTTGCAGCTAATGTCTGTACTTTTGACACAGCCATCATTGTATTTGACTGCATCTGTAAAGCATTCTGTAATTTAGTAACCGCACCTAATGCAGATTGAGCTGTAGTAAATGCAACAATTGCTCTTTGAGCATCTTTTTCTTCTCCAGTAAAACTTGCAATTGTACCTAATACACCAGCAGTAACATCACCCACGACACCCATTCCTTCTGCTAACATATCAAGTGTATGAGTATCAGATGCAAGGTTTCTAAGTTCTTGTTGTAAGTCACTTTGCATATCTATATAATCAGCTGCGGCCTGTTTTGCTTCATCTAACTGACGTTTCATTTCTTTACCAAAGGCAGATTGTTTTGCAGCAGCATCAAGTTTAGCATAGCTGCCTGCAAGGTTCATTACTTCCTTTTTGGCTTTACGTAGTTCTTGGTTAAAGTTGACTGTAGAGTCTTTTATTCGTCTTGTGTCTGTTTCGTATTTTTGAGCTGACTGTGATGCAGTATTCATACCTTGTACGAATCCTTCAACCTGAGCACTCAACTCAACATTAACTTTACTTGCCATTTGGTTAAACTTATCTATTTATTATTAAATAAAATAGTATCATTGAAAATTACTATATTATACCTATATACAAATAAATTTTTGCCTAAACTATGAAATTAAAAATCAATAATGAGGAAATTGAACTTGTTTATTCATTCAGAAGTGCAGTGTATTTCGAGCAGATAGCAGGACATAATCTAGACTTCACTAAAATGAGTCAAAATGACTTGATTACATTATTCTATTGTGTGGTCATTGCTTCATTACAGAAAGCAAAGAAACCAGTCATTACAATGCTTGACTTCATGGATGCAATTGATGAAAATAATGGTGAGAAATGTATAGTTGATTTTTCAAACTGGTATGTTCAGACAATTACTGCTCAATATGAAGTATTGAATAGCATGGGCGACGAAAAGAAACAAGCAAAGACAGGTAAAAAAAAGACCAACTAATATTCAACGAACTGTATAAGATATTAGTTGTATTGCATAAATCAGTAACACATGATTATTTCTTAGATGAGATGCAGATGCCAGATGTAGCAGTTGCAACTCAGTTCTTGAATTATGCAGAAGCAGCGCAGTGGGCACAGACAAGACAGATAATGCTTTGTTCATTGAAGCCGTATCTGAAGAAAAAGAACATTACAGCAGAAGAGTTCTTACCATTGCCTACTGATGAACAAGAAGAAGAAAGAGAAATAACATACGAAGCAGATCCAAAAATGGTTGAAAGCTTCTTAAAATACCAAGAAGAACAAAAGAAACGAAAGGAGAGCAATTAAGCTCTCCTTTGTTGTTTTGGTATATATACCATATAGAAAGAAATTTATCTTAACTACCTTAACACGGTTAAGGATTTTCATCATCTGCTATTAACTCGTCCACTTTGTGCATCTTTCTGTCCATTCTACTGTTTATGCGTATTTCTGCTTCAGCTACTTTCTTACGAACATATAAGTTGATGCAGAAAACACCAGAACAGAATGCAACAGCTTCACCTAAATAAGCCAATGCACCATAGCCTACATCATATTCGTGCATGAAGAATGATAAGAAACACATTACTATACCTGAAAATAAGAATATAATAGCAGTGGTATATTGGATATTTTCTTTAGCTTTTGAGTTCACTTTTCTCTTTAATTTATTTGTTTATAATATAGTACATTATAAATGTCTACATTTCATTATAGTACATTTACAATGACGTTAGATCAAGATATCTATTTTGAACTGATGTACTTGGATATCCTTCAAACATATCTTTACAGTCATAAGAATATCCTGGATATTCTTCTGTTCTACCCATAAATGCTTCTCTATTGCATTTTGTTGTTAATGAAGTACATCCATCAAACATTCTAATATAACAACCAGCAGCTAATCCATTACTATCAGGATCCCAACCAGCAGGATATACTAAAGATGTACAATCTTTGAACATATTCATAAAGCAGTTAGTATTTAGACAAACTTCATGTTCTGTTGGGAAAATACGTACATAACCAGTATCTCCAGCACGAAGACTGTTTGTTAAACCTGTACATCCTTCAAACATCTGATAATATGACCATTCTTGTAACATAGTAGCAGGCAATAATACAGGATATGTTTCACCTGACATTGAATTTCCAGTAAATGTAGTTATTCCTGTACATCCCATAAACATTCCAGTATAACTAGCACTTGTTGTATCTAATGTTGTAGCTGGAAGCTTGACTGTCTTTGTTAATGAAGTACAGTTTGCAAACATAGCTCTATAACAGTCCCAACCACCAATTAATGATGTAGCAGGAAGTAAATTGTTATATTGAGTATCAGTTAATACAAGATTCTTACAACCAGAGAACATTTCTGCATAACAACTATGATACATCTGTGTTGCAGGTAAACTATTCTGAGATATCTGTATAATTGAACTATTCTTGAACATATTCATATAGCATCCATAAGCTAATGTTGTTACATTCAATGTAGGAGTAGACAATATCTTAGTACCTTCAAACATACCCAAATAACATCCTTCTGCTAATGTTGTACCAGACAATACAGGCGCAGTCTTTAACTGACTATTCTTGAACATGTCCTTATAGCAGTATAATGTCATTGTAGTAGCAGGCAATTCAGGAGCTCTATTTATGTTACTTCCTTCAAACATACCTTCATAGCAGTTTCTTGTCAATGTTGTAGCAGGCAAGTATAATTCATTTGCTCTTACTAATTTACTAAATGTATTTGCTGTTGTATATGCTTGTCCATTGAATAAATACTTAAACTGATAATCTGATTTCAAAGTTGTTTTATTTGTAAAATTATCTTCCCATATCAATGACATAACATTACCTCTTACATAATAGTCTTTAGAGCAGCCTATTGCATAATTCCAATGATCTGATTTTATACTAACTGAACCGTTATTTAATGTTAAGTACATATAATAACTATCATCATTTACAGTATGATAAACTGTATCAAGTGTGTTCCATGTAGTACCATAGTCTGTAGAATAACTAATTCCTGTAGATGTTGTACCACCTCTTAATTCAAAATATACATTACATGGATATTCTATTGGATTTATATTGAAATATGCTGTACTCCAGTCATCAGGTTCAGTCCAACCGATAGGTATACCATTAACACTGTCTACTAACCAGTTATGCATATTTTGATCTTTAACGAATGTACCAGAACTAGCTACATTTTGTACCCAGCCAGTTGTACAGTTTGATGCACTAATATCTGTTGCAAGACATTTAATATAACTGAGCGATGTACAATCACGAAACATATATGAATAACCAAAATATGTTAATGTTGTAGCAGGCAATTCTGGGGCTGTAGTCAATGATGTACAACCATTAAACATACTTGAATAACAGTAATCTGCTAATGTTGTAGCAGGCAATTCTGGAGCTGTAGTTAATGATGTACACCCATTGAACATACCACGATAACAATAAGATTTTAATGTTGTAGCAGGTAATGCTGGAGCATATTCAAGAGATTTACAATTTCTGAACATATATTCATAGCAGTTTCTTGTCAATGTTGTAGCAGGCAGAACAGGAACGTACTTAAGATTTGTACATCCATCAAACATATATCTAAATGCATAACTATTAATATATGTTGGCATCTTTATTCTTGATGCATCAATAAGACTTGTGCATCCAGCAAACATATGTTGATATGAATTGCCTTGTACATCATTCAATACAATCTTTGGTATCATCTTAACTGATGTACATCCATAATACATATATTGATGACTGTATGTAGCAGTAGTATCTACTTGCATCTGTCTTATAACAGTCAGTGATGTACATCCTCTAAACATTCCATTACATGCAGAATTGCCAAATACTGTTGCTTCGATTTGTGGGGCTTCAATAAGATTAGTACATCCTTTGAACATACTTCTATATCCGTCAGATACTACTTGTGTATAAGGCATCATTAAATATCTGGCACTTATAAGACCAGTACAATTACCAAACAAACCTACTTCAGTTCCGTTAACATAACGATAGAATGCAGTCTTTGTACTATCATAATTCAATGATGCAATATTGCCGAATATACGGAAATTTCCTGTGGTTGCAAAATGACCAGCTAATATACCAGTACCATTTGGATTGCCACCACCTGTTGGATCTACCCATACACCACGTTCAGCTCTAAATATGATAACATCATCTGTATTAAGTGTAACACCATTAGCATTATCGAATACTTGGAATACTTCTTGGTTTATTCCTCTATAAAGAAGCTCTTCAGTGCCAGAATATGTTATAGTGTTATTGTCTGATAATGATTGTATTGTCAAGTCAGTATTATAGAAGTCAGGTACATTTACTTCTTCATAAACCCAACCTACAGGTATGCCATTTACTGAATTAATAGGTATACTTGCTAAATAATAGTCTTTAACGAATGTACCAGTTGGAGCAACATTTGCTACCCAGTTTTCCAGACAGTCAGTTGCAGATATATCTGTCGCAAGCATCTTAATATAATCTATCTTATTACAGTTAGTGAACATATCACGATAGCATCCTTCAACTAATGTTGTAGCAGGCAAAATTGGAACTTCTGGTAAATTAGTACATCCATAAAACATATTATCATAACAATGAGCTGCTAATGTAGTAGCATTAAGCATATATGTATATAAGTCTACTAATTCAGTACATCCGTTAAACATTGCACCATAACAATATGGAGTTAATGTTGTAGCAGGAAATTTCAATCTTGATATATCTGTTACTTTACTGTTCACGAATAATGCTTGGAAATTATAGCTTGTGTTTTCTGGGAAAGCAGCACCATATTGGTCTGAGTCTTTACCATAAATAAGACCCATTATGTTACCAGATGCTTTGAATTTACCATCTGATCTAAAACTACTATATCTCTGGTAATTTGTACCAAAGTCTGAATATGTATTATTCAAGCCACGAATACACATTTTTTCTCCAAAAGCTAAAGTACCTATATAAGTACCTGATCCAGTTGATGATGTAAATGTCTCCCATGTCTTACCATCATCATATGAAACTTCAATATCTAAAGTCCATTGAGGTGAACCAGTTTTGAAATAGAAGTCATTATTATCTTCTTCAGATGTAAATACTAAGTATATTTCTTCAGGATTACGTGGCCATATTTTTCTATTCTTAAAGTATAGAGCAGAAACCTGATTCTGCCCTATACGAATATCATTTGCGTCTGAAAAATTTTGTCCATTGAAACTCATATTCTAAATTGGTTTATTTATAGATTTCCGTTATATACTACATAAAGAGTATTATTAAGTGGAGAAGCAGGCATTGCTGAAACTACTTCAATTTTCATATTAGCAGTTGTAGACTGTACACAGTTTGCTAAGCTCTGATGTTGAGTCAAATAACCTGCATCGTTTGTGAATGTACTTACATTTGTTGGTTTGTCACTTAAGTCGTTGTATGAACCTGATGTTGCAACATTAGCAAGTCCAGATACATATGATGCTGACAACTTATTTGATGAATTTATTTTTTGTTGTTGATATCCAGTAGATACACCTTCCCAAACTCCAGTTGAAATACTTAATCTATTGTAGTACCATCTATCACATTGTATAGCACCAAAATTATAATAATAATTATCCTTAGCTACATAAGGCAATAACTTAATACTTGTTGTTCCATCTCTGAAATATAAGAACTTGTTTGCTGTTAATGCTGCTTCTACCTGTGCTACTGTAGTTGTATTAGTACATATGTATACTTCATTAGGTTTGTTAGTTAAGTCATTATATGAGCCGCTTGTTGCAACTGTAGCAAGATTTGGCTTGTTCTTAATATAGTCTTTAGCACCTGTATCTGTTTGTGTCCAGTCTGATTGAACAATATCCCAAGTATTTACTTTATTATTTAATGCCTGTTCTACTTGACGTATTGTTGGAATTACTTTAGCTAAATCTGAATTATCAGCTAATGGTACATAATAGTCAATGCTCTGTACATATGCAGGTTTGTCACAGTCAGTTCCAATTATAATATAGTCGTAGTCATCTGTAAATGTATATGATGGCCATTTTGCACCTGGATTTGCTTGTGAGTTAACCATCATCTCGTCTGACCATACTGTAGTACCACTATTATCTATGATAAGCATGTGTGGTGTTGATGATGGAGTTTCTTTAAGAAACAAGTCCTTAAAACGAATTCCATCTCCAGCATGTACATTATATATCTTGACATAATAATTATCATTTGCTGAATCATATGCTTGTGGGAATTCATAACCAGTCACACTATTTTTATCATATTCTCCAGATCCCCAATATAAATCGACTGGTGCCCAGAATTGGCCTACACCATGCCATGTTTCAACATCATCCCCGTGACCTAATGATTCAGTTGACAATTGAATCTTTCTGTAACTAGCTAAGAACTTATCATCTGCTTGTGTCTTTGTATAGTAGTTAGACAAATCAGTATCACCAGTCAATATGTCGCTTGCAATTTCATGGTTGAGATCATCATACCAATATAACTTCCACCAAATACCATTAGTACCTAATTGTATCTTAGTTGGGCCAGGTGTTGGAGATACATACAATGACATGTTGTAATTGCTCCATGTTGTACCATTGTCTGTTGAGTAGTATAATTCTACTAATCCATTGTCATCCCACCATTCTTCTGCTTCTTCAGTATCGTCACAGTTAGCAATTTTTGTTGCATAACTTGAACCTAATTTACCATCATGAAGTTCATTAATGTCAAATGCAATTGTACCATCTGCAAATTTAGTTGGCAATACTTCAAATGTTACACCTGTAGGTATAGTTGGCTTATTACGTAAGTCATTGTAAGAACCACTTGTAGCAACAGTAGCTAAGTCTGCTGAGTTAGCTTTAGGTGAAACTAAATTGTCTACTTCAGCCTTAGTATATGTTGTTGCTTGTGGTGCTTTACTTAAGATAGCCAAATTCTGAGTATTTTCAATTTCATCTACTTGTGTCTTAGTATAATAATTATCTAATGATTGATGTTCAGTAAGATAACCAGCATCGTTATTGAATGCTGATACATTAGTAGGCTTGTTCTTTATAAAGCTTGGTTCGCCTGTACCTGTCTCACCCCAGTCTGCTTGTACTTGGTCATTAGGAATATGTGGCTTATTAAGTAAGTCGTTATATGAACCTGATGTAGCAACAGTAGCTAAGTCTGCTGAGTTAGCTTTAGGTGAAACTAAATTGTCTACTTCAGTCTTAGTATATGTTGTTGATTTGTCAGCCTTGCCTGCAATATCAGAAGAAACAAGATAGCCTACATCATTAGTAAATGCTGATACATTAGTTGGCTTGTTCTTGATGTAATCAGGTTCTGTCATTCCAGTCTGACCCCAGTCTGCTTGTACTTGGTCATTAGGAATATGTGGCTTATTGCTTAAGTCATTATATGATCCAGATGTTGCAACTGTAGCTAAGTCTGCTGAGTTAGCTTTAGGTGAAACTAAATTGTCTACTTCAGTCTTAGTATATGTTGTTGATTTGTCAGCTTTACTTAAGATAGCCAAATTCTGTGTATTTTCATATTCATCTACTTGTGTCTTTGTGTAGTAGTTATCTAATGATTGATGTTCAGTAAGATAACCAGCATCGTTAGTAAATGCTGATACATTAGTTGGCTTGTTCTTAATGTAGTCAGGTTCAGATGTTCCAGTCTGTGCCCAGTCTGCTTGTACTTGGTCATTAGGAATATGTGGCTTGTCAGACAAATCATTATATGAACCGCTTGTTGCAACTGTAGCTAAGTCTGCTGAGTTAGCTTTAGGTGAAACTAAATTGTCTACTTCAGTCTTAGTATATGTTGTAGCTTGTGGTGCTCTAAGCAATATTGCGTTTGACAATACACTGTCCTTATTATCAACTTCAGTCTTAGTATAATAGTTATCTAATGATTGATGTTGAGTAAGATATCCAGCATCATTTGTAAATGCTGATACATTAGTAGGCTTGTTCTTTATAAAGCTTGGTTCGCCTGTACCTGTCTCACCCCAGTCAGATTGAACTTGTGCAGTAGGAATAGTTGGCTTGTTAATCAAATCATCATAGTCACCTGTTGTAGCAACTGTAGCTAAATCTGCTGAGTTAGCTTTATTTGCAATTGCTGCATCTTGAACTTGTTGCTGACTATCAATTTGTGTCTTTGTATAGTAGTTATTTAATGATGAACCTTGTCCTGCTTCAACTTCTTCGATGATTTGGTCTACTTCATTTTTAGTATAAGTATCTGATTTGTCTGCTTTACCTGCAATATCAGATGAAACAAGATAGCCTGCGTCATTTGTAAATGCTGATACATTAGTTGGAACTGTTGGAATAGTTGGCTTATTCTTGATGTAGTCAGGTTCGTTTATGCCTGTCTGGTTCCAGTCAGATTGTACTTGCATTGCAGGAATGTCTGGCTTATCTGTCAAGTCATTATATGAACCACTTGTTGCAACTGTAGCTAAGTCTGCTGAGTTAGCTTTAGGTGAAATTAAATTGTCTACTTCAGTCTTAGTATATGTTGTTGCTTGTGGTGCTTTTGATGCAATAACTGTATCTTGTGCTGTTTGACTTGCATCTACTTGTTCCTTTGTATAATAATTCTGTAAGTCTATGTCACCACCAATGATATCATCTATCTTTTCATCAACTTCATCTTTTGTATAAGTATCTGATTTGTCTGCTTTACCTGCAATGTCAGCTGCAACTAAATAACCTGAGTCATTAGTAAATGCAGATACATTTGTAGGAACAACAGGAATAGTTGGCTTGTTAGACAAGTCATTATAAGAACCACTTGTTGCAACTGTAGCTAAGTCTGCTGAGTTTGCTTTTAATGGCATTGCAGCTTCTAATGCAGTTACATCAGCATCAATTGCTTGTTCTGCTGCTTGTGCACGAGTTTCTTCAGCAGCAATTCTCTGAGTAAGTCCAGATATATCACCACCTGCTGCTGCTTCTAATGCATCAATTTGGTCTTGAAGACCTTGTTCTGCACCTTGTGCTCTTGTTGCTTCATTAGAAATAGCTGTTGCATTTGCTTCTTCAGCACCAGTTGCACGAGTAACTTCAGATGCGATTGCATTTGCATTTGCTTGTTCTGCTGCTTTAGCACGAGTCTCTTCAGCATCAATATTGTCTTGTAATGTTGATTCTGCACCTTGTGCTCTGCTTGTTTCAGTAGAAATAGCTGTTGCATTTGCTTGTTCTGCTGCTTTTGCACGAGTCTGTTCAGCATCAATATTGTCTTGTAATGTTGATTCTGCACCTTGTGCTCTGCTTGTTTCAGTAGAAATAGCTGTTGCATTTGCTTGTTCTGCTGCTTTAGCACGAGTTTCTTCAGCATCAATATTTTCTTGTAATGTTGATTCTGCACCTTGTGCTCTGCTTGTTTCAGTAGAAATAGCTGTTGCATTTGCTTGTTCTGCTGCTTGCGCTCTTGTTGTTTCTGTTGTAATAGCACTTGAATTTGCATCAATGTCATCTTGCAAGTCACCTTCTGCTGCTTGTGCTCTTGTCTCTTCAGCAGCAATTCTTGCAGTAATTTGTACTAATGAACCTTCTGTTGAACCAGATAAAGTATCAATAGCATCTGAAAGTGCTTGTTCTGCTGCTTTAGCACGAGTCTGTTCAGCATCAATATTGTCTTGTAATGTTGATTCTGCACCTTGTGCACGAGTACGTTCTGCTGCTAATTTTGCTTCAATGTCAGCTTCATTAGCATCAACTTTGTTATCTAATGCTGCAATTGCTTCATCTTGTGCTGCTTGACTTGCATCTACTTGTTCCTTTGTATAGTAGTCTGATAAGTCTACGTGAATTTCAAAACCTACACGGGCGTTAATGTCAAAATTCTTAGGTGTTAAGTTGTCATCAAGGTTCTGTGCAGATGTATTGTCCACAATAGAGAACATTTCCTTTCCCTTTGCTTTCCATCTCCATGCATAACCTGATCCGTCAACTCCTTTTACTTCAACTCCGTATGCTGCTCCACTATGCAAATAATTACCATGTACAGGACATAAAAGTACATTTGTAGTACCTGGAACGATTTCATATTCCAATGGTATTACGATCTGGTCTTTTTCACATATAAGAGCAACATGAATCTCAGAACATTCTGTTAAATCAAAAGAATCCCAAATAGTCTCACCACTTACGTAGTCTCTTGGAGCCTCTACTGTTATCTGTAACTTAAAGTCGTTACCTCTAACGATACGTGCGTTACTGTATGTCATTGTTTACTCGAATATATTTATAATAATATAGTATTAAGACAAAAAGGGTAGCTCAATTGAGCTACCCATCATAAAGTATATATAAGATTATAAATGAATGAAAGATATTCATTATGCGCTTGGATAAGTATCGAATGTCAAAGGACCTGCACCTGTGAATGTTGCACTGATAGTAGCATTATCACCTGCTGCTGCATTTACACTTAATGATGTAATATATGCTTGACCTGCTGCAAGAGCTCCACCTGCTGTCCATGCTGTTGTTGCACCTGATACTTCACCTGATTCTGGTTGAACAATACCTTTAGAAGTATAGTTTGTTACAGGAACGAAAGAAACAGTTACAGGAGTATCATCATCAAGTAATGCTTGTAATTCATCCCAGTTTTGTCCACAGAACAAGTTTTCACAAGTTACTTCCCAAGTAGTATTTTGTTTGATAACTCCTGGATAGTCACCATGGTCTTTTGAACTAACTTCAGTAGTATTTACAGTGATAGATAATGAGTGAGAAGTTGCAAAACCTAAAATTGTACCACCTACAGTTATTTGAAGTGCGCTACCCTTTACAATATCTGAATTTTTTCTTACTGTTGACATAATTAATTATGTGATATTTTTGTGTTTTTCAAATTTATTATATGTAATTTCTTATGTTTACATAATATAATATAGTACTATTCAACCATGCATTGGAATTGTAGTTCCTCTACAAATGCATCGTTGTCTGTAGTATATTCAGCTACTGTAAGCAACTGAATTGGGTGTATGTAGATGTCTTCGTCTTTCCATCTATATGTTTCAAGAGCATGACGAACTGCATTAGCTAACTCAACACATTGTACATAGTCATCTGAAACACAAGAAACTGTGTAATTGACTATATTGTACCACCCTGCATTTGAAAACTCAATATCTTTATTGTATTCTACTTGTATTCCTGTTCTTGAATGAACAATAAAAGGAAATGATAAGTCTTCTGGTTGCAATAATGGAAATATCTTATGTTCGTCATTACCTATGATTTCTCTTACTTCTTGATTTTCTTCTAATATAGATTGGAAATACTGACTTATGAGTAATGAATTATCCATGTTGGTTTAGTTTGTATTTTTGTTAAATGCAGTATCTACATATTCGCAGATTACGTCTTCCATCAATTTGACTGCTGCTGACTCATTTGCTTGGACTGCTGACTTGAAGAAATTAGTTGGCTTTATGTAGCCTATGTACTTTTTCTTCTTAAGTCTAATGCCATTTCTCTTTTTCTGATAACGCTTTACAGTTCCTTCTTCAAAGAATCTTGTTCTATATGTACCACTACCTTTCTTACGGTTACCCATTGCATTGATTACAGTAGATGCACCGTCCACTTTTGAGAATCCAACAGCATCAACCATTGTATCAATGTACTTAGGATTATGTGCTGCTGCCTTTGGTACAGATGAAACCAATGATTCTCTGATTTTCTCTCTTAAGAAATATGCTGCTTTATATAATGCTCGTTTTTCTATTCTTGGCATCTGTTCGGCAACTTCTTCAAACTTGCCTTTGAAAGATCCTGTTACTTTAAGCGTAATTCCATCCATGCTATTGGAAATATGATATATTTGCCAAAATATTCATTATTCGTTTACTAATGTTGTCTTTATCTCAATATTGCCGTAATATTCATTCTTATTGATAGAAAGTATCTTGTACTTCTTACCTTCGAAAACTAAACGGTCTTTTTCTGTTACTGGAACATAAGCACGAACAACAAATGTTCTATTGATAGGATAGAGAATTTCTCCTTCAGACACAACCTGAGACTCAGAATCAAATATGACATGACAGTGAGTTGAGTACTTCGGTTCATATGAAGTACTTATTGTACCATACTTTGTCTTTGTAGTTGTCAATGCAAGTATGTCGAGTTTATGTCTTAAAAGTGCGCTGTCCATTAGTTAAATCTACGATATAATTTGAGCATCAAATATACTGCATCAGGAATCTCTTTACCATGATCTGCACTACCTCTATTGACTGCATAGAAATAGTCAACTAGCATTCTCATTGCGTGTCTGATAGTTGCAGGCATCTCTCCATATTCAGCAAATAGTTCTTGGAGATCACAGTCGAGCATTTGAGCTGTAAGATCTTCAGCAGCATCACCAATCATTGTTAAAAATTCGTCATCATCATGATAATCTGCATCGATGACACATTGTTTCTTTATTTCGTCTAAGGTTAAATACTGCATGTTAATGTCTTTTATATTTGAAAAAAGGGAGGGAGTTACTACTCCACTCCCCGAGTTGATTGAAAATCTATAATGAGTGAAGTGCCTAAACCAACTTAGGCTGACTCATTTATTCGAAGTGCCATTTAGTTTTTTCATTATTATCATATACTTTGTGTTGTCCTTTATTCTTTGGTGGATGACCATTTTGAATTATATGATATCCTTTTACTCCCTTATTCCACGGTACTTTATTTTTATGTACTGCTGACATTTTCTTAAGAGATTCTTTAGACATTGATGTTCGATATATTCCGCCTTCTTTAAGATTCAAACATTCTGGAGTATTCAAATATGGATGTATTAATTCATATTCAGCTTCATTTAATGCTTCTTGTGAATCATAAAAGGCAATTATCTCTTTGATATAATCATTAGGATATTTCTTATAATATTTCAATAATTTCTTACCACTACCTTTATATCCATCATCTAAATTATCTGTTGTATGTTGTCCGAAATAAAACTTATTCTTAAAAGAACCAGATGTGCACGTTATTTTATAAAGATATCTGTATGTCATATTTTAATTAGTGGGTTAATACTTATAATTCAATATAGTATTATTACCCACCAATTAATATTTCCGCTGAACTTGTAATTCAATCTACATTACCGAACTTGAATGCTTCTGGACGTAAGATCTTAGCATCAAAGTAAGCATTGATAACTAAACGTATGCAACCCTTTGTTGCTTGTGTGTATGGATCTACTGTGATTTCAACATCACCCCAAGAAGCAAGTGCTAAGTAATTGAAGTCACCATAAACAAATTTCTTAGTAGAAACACTAGAAGTATTAATCATTGGAGTACCGTCAATTTGATTAGCTTCAAGAACCATGCCTGTAGCATTAGTACCCTTAATCATTGAACGGAATGTAGCCTTTGCAGTGTT
>Ga0310691_10002072_pt1 | contig 27995 bp, 28 predicted proteins | sample 176DNAGHGlowgp2_FD_203887 | JGI IMG/M metagenome (GOLD analysis project Ga0310691, IMG submission 203887) | Sheep rumen microbial communities from Palmerston North, Manawatu-Wanganui, New Zealand - 1766 DNA GHGlow gp2 (v2) (version 2) | ecosystem: Host-associated > Mammals > Digestive system >... | reverse complement strand
TTTTTAATGTGGCTACCGCCACATTTATTACAAATTTTATTTACCATAAATAAAAATTAGCAGATAAACTTAATTATCTACTAATCTTTCTACTTATTTTAGCCACACATTTTTGCCTATTAACCCTTAATTTTTAATTATTAATTATATCTTCCCCTGTCTCCTTGCTGTAGTCCTCTCTAATTCTGTAAGGTACTTTTTCCTGATACGGATAGACTGTGGTGTGATTTCTACTAATTCATCTAGTCAAATGTATCACAAAGCATCTTCCAATGACATGTGACGGATTGGTTTTAGAATCATTGCTTCATCATTTCCACTATTTCTGACTGAAGTTTGCTGTTTATTTATAGTAAGATTTACTGTCATATCTCATCATTTCAGATGTTCTCAAACTATCATTCATTCATAAATTTTCTGTGCTGGATCAACGAAAATAGGTCATCTCTCCTGAAGTTTGAAAATTCAGTAGTTCATAGCAGTTCAAGTAGCAGAAGAAATCATTGATCAGACATCTCTCTTTTTGATTTCTCATTTCCATGGTTCGTAGTGTGAGAAAGATGAATACATAATTCACTCTCATCTAGTCATGAGTGTAAAATCTCATCTAAATCCTAGGAGTCATCTAGTGGGTACCTCAAATTCTATCGTACTCATACCATCTTTTGATTTGAGGTCTTTCATTAGTCATTTACGATTGGATATAGTCTCAATGATTGATCATGATAATTCATCTGCCACTGTGATGACTACATTTTCTATTGGCTCTTGCTTCTTTCCATCTATTTCTTTGAATATTACTTGTGGTGCTCAGACCTGCAATTCTCGTCACTCTCTACGGATACTCTCAATCAGTACAGATAAGTGCATTTCTCCCCTACCTGAAACCATGAATTTTCAGTCTTCTATCTCTACTTTGAGTCATACATTTGTCTCTGTCTCTTTTTCCAGTCTCTCTGCTAAATTTCTAGTTGTCATATACTTTCACTCTCTACCTGCAAATGGTGAATCATTCACTAGAAATTCCATTTTCAATGTAGGCTCATCGATAGTAATAGCTGGAAGGGCTTTGACATCTCATACTCATATAGTCTCTCAAACAAAAATTGATGGAATTCCACTGATTGTAATAATATCTCCACAATCTGCTTTTCATGTCTCTATCCTCTGGAGTCAGAGAGTCGTAAAAATTTTGGCAATTTTACCAGTTCTCACCGTCCCATCATTTCAAATAATCGTCACAGTTTCTCCTGCCTTGGCTGTTCACTCATAGACACGTCCAATTCACATCCTTCACAGATATTCATCGTAAGTAAGGTTGGCTATCTGCATACGGAAATCTTTTTCTGGGAAATTTGGTGCAAGTGGCACATATTTCAAAATTGCATCGAATAATGGAGTCATGTCTTTCTTTTCATCATCGAGAGAATTCATAGCATATCAAGCTTTGGCACTTGCATAAATAATAGGAAAATCACATTGCTCATCAGTAGCTCAGAGTGAAATGAACAGGTCAAAAAGCATATCAATTACTTCTTGTGGTCTGGCTGTTGGTTTGTCTATTTTATTGATTACGACCATAGGTTTTAGTCATAATTCGAGAGCTTTTTTTAGCACAAATTTAGTTTGTGGCATAGGTCATTCATAAGCATCAACAACTAGGATTACTGAGTCAATCATCCTCAAAACACGCTCTACTTCACTACCGAAATCTGCATGTCCAGGTGTGTCTACTATGTTAATTCTAGTTCATTTGTACTCGATAGCTGTATTTTTTGAATAAATTGTAATTCATCTCTCGCGCTCTTGATCATTGCTGTCCATGACTAAATTTGCATCGTCCATCTTTTTCAATGTACCAGATTGTTTGAGTAATTGATCTACCAAAGTCGTTTTTCCATGGTCTACATGAGCTATGATAGCAATATTCCTGATTTCCATAAATTTCTATAACGAATAAAAAATTAGCTGGGATTATAGCTTTTTGTGATAAAAAAACAAGAAAAAGCGATTTCATAAAAATTTTTATTTTTTTACAAAAAGCCCCAGTACTCTGAGGCTGATTATTTATACGGAATTTAAAATTAATTTTATTTAAATTCTGCCCGTTTTTGATTTAGAACATCTCTAGTCTCTGGTCATAAATATCACCTTGCTGGATTTTTTGTATCATCGCTATCCAATATTCACATAGCCACCTGGAAATCATATACAGCATTTACTGTATTTTTGTCGTATGTATTGTTTATTTTTCAATTATAAAATCATAGATATTTCAGTAATCTCTGTAAATCTCAAATCTTATAATAAATTTTTCACATTCCATATGCTTCTGTGAAATAACGCTCTACCTCTTGGCTTGTGAGATTATTTTCATAATCCGAAAATCCTGTTCATTGTAAATAATGTTGTAAATTTTCACCTGTCATGGTAGTCCTCATAAGCATTATCATCACATAGCCTCTCAATTCTCTAAGATTTGGGTTATCATTGTTGATAATTTTTTCTTCTTTTAATTTTTTGAGATGTGTCGAATAATAAACTTTATCTCCATCTGCTAATTTATACAACATCCTGGATAATGCTGTCCCAAATTCAGCTCTCGTCACTAAATCAAAGGGTCTAAATCTATTATTTGGCATATTAATTCACATAATTCATAATTGATATGCTAAATCTACTCAGTTATCATATTCACTATCCAATTTCTCAGTCACATCTCTAAACTTATTTATTCTAGTCTCATCTGGTTTCATTGACAAGATATTGATGGCATAATAAGCCAACATCTTGGCCATAGCAATCCTAGTCAATCATCATTCCATGTCCGCCTTTTGGATTGAATCCATAGTCGTAATTCCATGTTTGTATGCAAATTGGTATGCATCATTCATTTCTTGAGAATAGCCATTTTGCAATTCAGCTGATCAATGTCCTATCTCATCTCATGATCCATGTGTATTTTCTTGTACTTCAGGATCTGGTTTGACTGTATGACTTCAATGTCATCAACTACTTCATCATGCACCACCTGCTGAAGGTTGAGAATTTTTCTCTCGAATAGGAGTAAATTCCAAGACTGTTCCATTTTCTGTAGTTAAATTTTTGATAGTAGCTCAATCTGAATAAATGTTTCACTGTCCATCTTTCCATCATTTGAAAGTATATCATTGCTTTGTAGTAGTGTTTGTGGGTAGAGAAGATTCTTGGTCATAAGTAAATTCTCTTGACATAATTTCAACACCTTCCTCATCCAAAAAGCTGATTGTATATTTGTTTGGTTCTATTTTTCATGTGAGAGCTAGACTAGAAGTGATAGTTCATGATGCTATGGCAGAATTCAAATCAAATCCGGTTTCTATTCATGCATCATCGGTATACCATTGGAAGTGATATCCTGTAGCAAGTCATATTTCAGTAGAAAGCCAATTAATAGCATCTAAAACTTGTCCAGATGTAGGAGTCTCATCAGAGAAATTAATTCATGTACTAATAATATTCTCACCAGACATTATATTGAGTGTCAAAGTCTTTGATGTAGTTTCATTTTCATCTTTGAAACAACGGATAGGTAATGCATCTGAACGGTAATTACCAACATCAGCATACAATGCATACTTAAGTATACCTGATTTTCAATTAAGTATTGTTAGACTAAAGGTAAATCAATCTTCTGAGTATGGACTTGATGACCAAACATTTCCCAATAAATCATAATAATCAGTATCGACACTTCCATCTACTAACCAACGCAATGATGAAAAAGGGATAAACAAATCTTCTGCAAAATCAGCAGAGACCTTAACATCTTCTTGTTGCAATGAAACTTCCTCAATCAAATATCATGTAGATACATTATCGTTATATTTATTATTATACCACATCACTGCTAATTCATCAAGCTCTCATATACTTGGTATATGATATCAATCTGGACAAGGTCATTGCCTATCTGTAATAGGATTGTCAGAATTTAATCCTCGTCAATTTGTCTCATCATCTCATGTACCTCATCGTAAATTATCATTGTGTACACTACTCCAATTAGAAAGAGGGCTATCATATGTTGCACTTCATTTTATAAATATACTATCTAAATATGGATTGTCTGGTCAATAGTCTGATGTATCTACTTTATCTGATGAAGTGGTTATAGTTGCATCTGTATCAGAAGGGAATCCATAATTATTTCACCGTTGATAATAATTTCAATATGATACAGCAGGAGCATTTTCTCATCATCATGTCATAGTTGCTCATAAATTTCTATCTAAAATTGTGATACTTTTTGTTCAATTTGAAATTGTGATTGTTCATGCTGTAAAATCTTGTTGTGTAGTATATCATGAATTCAGTGTACAATGTATATTTGCATCTGGATCGTAAGACAATCGTCAATTATCTGCACTCACAACATTTTTCATAATTGATACTCAAATTAGAGATATCGCTAGCATCCATGCTAATTTTCTTGTTTTCCTCATTTCGTTTTTGTAATAAAATAAAATATTTGTTGACTATCTAATTATAACTCATTTTTTTTATTTGTCAAATTTTTACACACTTTTTAAAAATGTCAAGTGCTGGGTATCAAAAATTCTGTTAAAATAATTGTAAAAACAGGTATTAAACAGCTAAAAAATACTTGGAATTTTTGATTTGTCCTTGTTTTTTGGGGCGAAAAATATAAATGAGTATAGATACATTTATTTATTATAATTTTAATATGGTATTAGCAGTTATATTATTGGTTTTATGATTATGATTACTGTGATTTGCAGCAGACAAACTAATTAATTCGAGTGTCAGGATTGCTAAATTTTTCAAATTATCACCATTATTTATTGGTTTAACAATTTTGGCTATCTGAACTTCTGCCCCAGAATTATTTTTGTCCGCAATGTCTGCACTTAGTGGAAATTGATCATTGTCAGTAGGAAATGTAGTAGGATCAAATATCTTCAATCTGTGATTCATCCTATGACTGAGTGCTATAGTAGCACCAATTTTGATAAAGAAGAAAATGGTAAGGAGAGATTGATTATTTTTGATATGAGTCACAACACTGTTATTTGTATTTTTGTGGGATCAGGCAGTGACTTGGTGGGAATGAGCTACATTGCTAGCATTATTAGTCGGATACAACTGATATCTATGGATCAAAAAAGAACCTGTTGAAGAAGAAGATAATGAATGAAGCGAATTACCAAAAATAAAAAATTTTATCTTTGTGTTTGTGTGAGTCCTAGCTTTATCATTGATAAATATAAATACTGAAAATTGATTTCACATCGATCGATGATTTTCATCATTGTACTCCCCTATCTTTATGGCCGTAGTCTTGGTACTATTTGCCATCTCAATGATTATGAAAAATAGAAAAGGAGATGCAGAAAAAAATAATATGTGGCTAAATATCACAAAACTCATCGCTAGTATCTGACTACTTGTGATGTCTGCTGATGTCATAGTAGATTCTGCAGTATTTGTAGCTGAACAGCTCTGAATGTCACAGTGGGCAATTGGAGCTACCATAATCGCTGCTGGTACAAGTTTGCCAGAAATTGCGGCTACATTGGCGGCAATAATCAAGAAAAAATATGATATGTGAGTAGGAAATGTAATCTGATCTGATATATTCAATATACTTGGAATTGCATGAATATCTTCTGTAATTTCAAATCCTTTGGCTATTGAAAAAACTAGTTGTATTGTAGAATGACTATGTAATACTCCTTTTTGGTGAACATTTTTCTTGGACAATATGTTTTCTATGCTGATATTGCTTTTCACATTAGCGATGACTCTAATCTTCATGAGGACATGATGGAAACTCTCAAAAGTAGAATGACTAGTCTTGTTTTTGTTTGCATGTCTCAGGATGGCTTTTGAGGTATCCCCACAATTCTTCACATGATTATTTTAATATTGACTTATAAGTTAATATTTTTAATATGAAAACAATTCAATTACGGATTGTTTTTTTATTTTGCTAATAAGTTTATCTTTGGGTATGAATACGGTGAATCCTCTGAATATATTGCATACGGAAGAAATCAAAAAAAGATATAGTGGAGTCGAGAGAGAAATCAAAAGGAGGTTGACCGAGATTTTGTTGTTGAACAATATATCTTTCAAAGATAATACATGTAGATGACTATCCATCACCAAAAATTTTAAAATAAGGAGATTGTCAGCCAATGAAAATTCAAAATTTTTGGCAAATCCTTCTACAATCAAAAGTCCTGTAATCTGATTGACTGCAGATAAAGTCAGGTCTGAATTATTTGATCTGATAGACAATAATATCTCAGACTCTATCATAGCTGACAAATATAAATCAGGAATTGATGATTTTTTTATGGATTTGAGGCATGAAAATGTGAGTACTCGGCATAATATCATCAGAAATTCTCCAGAATGAAATGCTCATAAATTTATGAATTATATGAAACAATGCCGCGAGACTAGTAATGTAAAAAAAATGAATATCAAAATGCAATTAGCAAAGATATTGTATTCAAAATTTTGAGAAGATGCTTTCTGTGAAAAAATGGGTAAAAAAAACATCACTTCACTATCAGAAAAATCTCTAAACTACATATATACTATATTTTACAATGCTAATAAAGTCTGGGAATCTCGAGGTAAAAGCATCGACAAAGTTTTTCATGATGGAGATTTTCCATTTATCACAGAGAATATCAGAGTCTGAGAAAATGATTATATAGATGTACTGGTGTATCTAGTGGACAAATCCAAATCAATTTTTTATGGGAAAAGATGAAGCGAATGACAAGCCCAATGGTCTAGGAAAAAATCTCAATATGCAGATATCCTCCGGGCACTCACAAATGATCAGCTAAAAATACACGATCTAACTTGAGAATTTGTAGATGATCCAAATTTTCATCGAGATTCTACTACTCAAAATCTCTCAAATATATGAGGATGACTTTTGGAAAATATAGTAGCCACACACAACAACTATCTTAGCCAAGAAAATAGAAAACTGAAATTGAGTAAAAGACTCAAAAGTCTCTCTTCCTCCACAGAAAAGATAGTGGAATGAAGAAAAATCAATGATGTAATCTGATTTCGTCTCTCCATGAGAGGTATCAGTGAACAAAATTTTGATGATATAAAAAATATCAGTAAAATATGGCTAGAAATGTTTAAAGCTAATCTACAAACATTTCCAAATAAATATGTAAAAGAATGACAAACTATCTCTATCAAAGATGTCTGCATCGACAATAAATGAGTATTGGATGAAAATAAAATGGCAGAAATCATCGTAGAATTAAACAAAATCGTGCCGACCAGGATGAGAAATCGTGCTAATTCTCCATATATACAGCCATGAGAACGAGAAAAAAGGATACAAACTCACTACCCAGAGATAATGCAAGATGATGAGAAATGGGCAATCATCCAGGAATTTTACAAGAGGATATCTGGAGGAAAAAGGAGATGAAACAATGGTGGCTACAAAGATTTTAAATTTAATATCACATTTGAAGTAAAAGATAAAAATGGAAATCCTATAGGTGAAAATTCTATGGAAGTACAATTTGATGACATAAATAATGGTAAATGATTGGCAAATTACAATATCAGGAATTTTGAGAGATGGCTAAATACTCAGAGTAGATTGTCATTCTCTGTACCACTATCTGAAGCTAGGAAAAACTGTGAAAAAAATCTAAAAAAGATGTATCAGCGAGCAAAGACATGGACTGAGACATGACTCACAAGGGAAGAAAAGCAAAAATTTTTTGAGATACCTTTTGAAGATGGTAGTGTGGTAAATATCTCACAATTTAGGAAAAGAGATGACAACAATAGTAAAAATATGGACAATGCTATCATCAAAATCATAAATTACTTTTTGGAAAAAGGGACATTCATACTCTGTGATGCCAACAAAAATCAGTGATGAAATAATTTTGAGATAAATAATTGATGTCTGACTATAAAAGATTTGCATGACAAAGAAAAAATGGAAAATATCCATATCTGCAGTAGTCTAGAATTAGCATCTCAGCAACATTCATACCTACAGCAAAACCGAGATCGTCATGTATGAATATATTTACCTGAAAGACACAATATCGGATGGATATCTGTAGGAGAATTGATTGATCCTATGAATTTGGGAAAGATTAAAGACAAAAAATATTCTGCAAATATATAAATTTCGTTGTATACGGTACAGAAGAAAAATAACATCGTATAGAAGTATCTTTTATTCTAATAGAGAAAAGTCTATACTAACATCACTTGTATTTGTCCACCATAATGAGAGAAATACTCATTTAATTTCTCATTTATCAAATATTTTGTATAGATAGCTTTCTCCGTCAAATGTAGTGTATCCTCAAAAATCATCTAATTTTATCTCAAATATATCTTCATCTATCTTTGTGATGGCATTAGTAGGGATAATAAATTCATCCTTTCGAAATAATGTATGTACAAAAAATGGATATATCTCTCCTTTATATCAATCTTGATAATCTGTCAACATAGTAAATGGAATAGGTCAATTTATGTCATAAACATCCAATTTAAAGTGAATATTCCCTTTGTTTGTAACAACTGGAATATATATCGTTTTTGAAAATTCGGATGTTCATGTCAATATATAATACGATTCGCTATTAAATTTATCGGCATTTCGGTCATTTCATATAAAAGTTTCCCTTATGAGATTTGATATTTTTTCTCTTTTAAAGGTAGTAAACAATACTAGAAAAAGTAAAAATAAAATTATCACTGAAAACATAATTTTTAAAAATTTTTTCATTTAAACTCTTACTTATTAAATAAAAAATCTATATCTACTCGATAATATTTAGGATTATCTGGATCAATATACACTGTGACAGTATCTCAAACCGTAATTCTATGTCAATTTACTTCCCAATATTCAGGTTCATATCATTTTTCGACTATTTTTCTTTGGCCTTGCATTGACATGATTCATCATTCTGAAATTACTCTTCTTATCATTCATTCACTTTCTAATTCACATTTTTCTTCTAATATACGCCTATCACATTCTCTCAATACATCTTGCTTGTGTGTCTCCTTTTCATCAAACTCAAATCAATATTTTTGATAAATTTCATTTAACATTTGGACAGATGTACCTCATATCTTTCATACACTATGTTCTGAGCTATAATAAACATCATCTAATTTTTTTGCCTCTATATAATAATATGTTGTACTATAACCTTCTCATTTCCGTATATCTGTTTTTATTCATGTCACCGTTAGTTGTTTAACTATTCATCATCAATTTCCTTTATATTTTTTCACTTTAAAAATTTTTAATTCCTTGTATAAAGAAATTATTCATATAATTAAAAATATTCCTAATCATAAAATAGGTATTAAAAATCAAGTTTCTCAAATGAAAAAACTCAATGGTATAATAAATAAAATACATATTATTATAAAAAAAATAATTGACTTTATTGAATTTCATCACCACTGAGCTTTTCTAATTCAAAAATTATTCATCCGTATAAAATATTTTAATATAAAGCACTTAATATTATAATTAGAAATTTTTATTTTGCAAATTTTGTAGTCATTATAATCTGTTGATAATTTTACACAAAACTATATCATGGCAAAAGAGATAATTTTATTTGTACAAACAAAAATTTTGGCTAATTCAAATTTGAAAGATTTTTTGCAAAAAAAGGATGAAAAAGTGCTACCTTTCATTGATCATCTTTTGAAAAAATTGGATGAACATATCGGTAAAGGTGGTAGAGTCCTCCTTTTGACTTTGACAAAAAAATCTAGTGAAGAAATCACAAACTACCTAGTATCCAAATGATACAAAGCATACTATCTACACAGTGAAATCGCTACCATGGATCGTCGGGAGATTATCAAAAAATTGAAGACAGGAGAGATAGATATCATCGTATGAGTAAATCTTTTGAGAGAATGAATTGACCTACCAGAAGTATCTCTACTTGCGATATTGGATGCAGATAGAGAATGATTTTTGCGTTCTACTACCTCGCTAATCCAGATAATTGGTCGTGCTTCTAGGAATCCTGATAGTGAGGTCGTACTCTATGCAGATCAATTCACAGAATCTATGGTCAAAGCTTTGTGGGAAACTTATCGTCGTAGAGAAATCCAAGATAAATTTAACAAAGAGCATGGAATCAAGCCAAAGAAAGCTAGTTCAAATGCAAAGGATTTGGAGTCTGTAAGGACAGATATGGACTTAAATCAGCAATTCCAAGCTATGGCAAAATGAAAAGTCCAAGATAAGAAGCTGAAAAAAATGACTAAAAAAGAAAAAGATATGATTGCAAAAGATCTCAAAGCACAGATGGATTTGGCTATCAAAGAGTGGAGATTTGAAGATGCTGCAGCCATCCGTGATCAATTGAAAGAATTGGAGGGAGAATAAGATAATATGTGTTTATTTTCTAATCAAAAAAGGGATATATGGAATACATACTCCCTTTTAGATTTCTCTAAGCCCTACCAACACTCATCATCATCACCATGAAATATTGGATCCGGAGCTTTGAACTTATTGAGAACTTCATCCATAAATTGTTCAACTCGTTTCAAAGAGACTGATTCGTATGGGAGGTCTTCCCACTGATCACGAAGTTCCTGGTATGTCTCTTCATCCACAGGGACATAATTCTCATCCACAATTCCACGCTCCTGACATGCATCAAGGAATGATGAATGTTGAGTATTAGGACGGAAAGCCATCCGAGCTACCCCCTCACACCACACCGGATCATCAGGATGGAGTTTTATTAGCTTTTCCACCCTTTGAAAGACAGCTAATCTGTTTTTCCTTGGCTGACCAGTTGTGGTACAGATGTTTTTTTGTTTCAAAATTTCTAAAATGTTTTTTTCCATACAAAAAATTTTTTGTTAATATTATTGTTAATTGTTTATTCAAAATAGATATACTATATTATATGAAAAACACACTATAAGTCAATAGTTATTAATTTATATTTGAATATTATTATAACCACTCTCTCCTCCTAAAGAATATGAGCATGACTCATGCTACAAGAGCCATAATTCCTATCAGAATCAAAAAGGTATATGTAAATTGTTGACCAGGCAAATCCACATTCATACCATAAAGTCAGGTCAAAAATGTCATGATTCAGATAATCACTGTCACTATAGTCAAAACTGATACCATATGATTTGTCTTGATTGTCATGAGTGAATTGTACGAATCTGAGAGTGTATCTGTACTCTCAGTGACGATAGCGATATTGCTCATAATCTTGTCATGTTTATACTCCAAGTCCTCAAAATATACATCCAAATCTCCATGATACAATTCTTTTAGTAATTTTCCAAGTTCTGCCAAAATCTCCTCCTGAGGAGTCATAATATGTTTCAGATTTATTGCATTACGCTTTTTGATTGTCAATGTCCTAATCAAACTTTGATCCATATTTCATTCTGAAAAGACTTTTTTCTCTATATGAGTGAGATCTCATTTAAATTTTGTAAGAGCTTGTAATACCTTGTCATACATCACATCTATCATAGTATAGAGGATATAATAAGGTGATGTCCTAAACTCCTCTTTTCCATTTTTAAGAGATTCTATATAATCTTGTCTAATCTCTTCTATATGATTTGTAGAAAAAGTAGTCAAAGATATGATAAAATCTTTTCACAAAATTATATTAAATTCATTACTGGCATATGTTCAATTTGTCTGAAATTTTGGGAAATGTAATACCAAAAATATGGAATTATCATAGACATCGACTTTGTCCTGAGTATTTACCTCCGAGATATCATCTTCTATAATCTCATGCAAATCGTATGTATTTTTGATTTCATCCAACTCCTTTTTTGTAGGATTTGAGCAATGAAACCAAGTCATTTTTCATATTTTCAGTATTCTCTCCATATTATTTTTATTTTTATATAAAATTATATTTCATCTGATCTGGTGTTCTCTGATTCTCATTTATCTATATAATCCTTTACCACTTCTCAAAGGGCCTCTACTAATACATCAAATTTTTTGTTCTCCTGCTCTGCTACTTTTTCAGAATTTACAGGTGCGACAAAACGTCATTTATACTGTAATATCTTGTCTGCTTGTTTTTTGGGATTTGTGATATTTTCGAAGGGAAATTCTACTCCATGCTCCAATCTTATCAATATATCTCCTTTCATAAAAATTTTGTCCCAAATTCATTTTTGATTGAATCCTATAGATTCAATTTTGTCCCATTCAAACCTCTCAGTCTTGTATTCCAATAGTCATTCTCGCAAATACAATACTATTCATGTATCCAATAAGACAATAGAATCCAAGTATACATCAAAAAAATCAATACAAAATTTGATAAGAGCTATGAATCATGCTCAAGCAAATATCCACTTGAGGTATGGTCGTGTAACATATCTATCCAATATCAAAAACAAAAGTAATAATGCTACTAATACTCACAAATAAATTAAAAATATTTTGAAAAAAACACTTCCATTGTGCCCGATAACATGATGAATTTCAGAAGTGTTTACATTTCTTTTGAGTATTGCTTTTCTAATCATTTTGTAGTACCCCTCAAAATAAAAGTACTATAAAAAATATAACTATTTTTTCATAGCATCCATTTTTTTCTGTTTTTCCAAGAATTTTTCCATTCTTCATTTGATAACTTTCTTTACAACTTTATCCTTGTTGAAAGCAGGATGACATTGATTACATGTTTCTACTTTGATTGGTCCAGGCACTGTAGCATTTACAGTAAATTCTGCTCCACAGATACATTGAACTGGTACATCTTTGAAATACTCAGTATGAATTCCTTTTTTCATTTTAATTATACAATAATTTAAAATATAATTTTGAACTAGGTGTGTTTTTTCAATTAACAAAAAACTTTTTGCAGATTATAAGATATATTTTTTATGTTTTTTTTCAAGTGAAAATCTAAAAAATTTTTCTCTTGAAATCACATAGTAAATAAGTATAAGTAGTACCAGTCTAATTTTTAGACAATTTTGTGTAATATTGGGAAATCGTCTAACGGTAGGACAGCGGACTTTGACTCCGTCAGTCCAGGTTCGAATCCTGGTTTCCCAAATTTAATGCGGGGTAGAGAAACGGTATCTCGTCGGGCTCATAACCCGAAGATAGGTGGTCCAACTCCATCCCCCGCAACCAAAAAGAAACTCCAATCAGGAGTAGTTCACTTGGTAGAACGTCTGACTCTGAATCAGAAGGTACTAGGTTCGAATCCTAGCTCCTGAATATATGCCGAGATGGTGGAATTGGTAGACACGCCTGGCTTAGAACCAGGTGCCGTGAGGTGTGCAGGTTCGAGTCCTGTTCTCGGTAAAAAACGACCTGATTGATCTTGATAAAAAAAGTGCAAAAAAGTATTGAAAATCGAAATCAAATCTGTATATATCAACTTGCTATACATTCCGGGATAGCTCAGTCGGTAGAGCAAATGACTGTTAATCATTGGGTCGTGGGTTCGAGCCCCTCTCCCGGAGAACTTAAATCTTTTTTATACTTATCTTGAATTTGAAGAGATGCCTATCACAAAATCAGCAAAGAAATCAGCAAAAAGAGCTTTGGTACTTCGCCAGAGAAATTTTGATTTTAAACTCAGAATGAAAATGGCTATCAAAAAATTCAGAAAAGCTATCGAGAAGTGAGAACCTGTGACAAAAGAACAAGTTAGCACTATCTACAAGTATATAGATAAGTGTGTAAAAGTTGGAGTTTTGAAGAAAAAAAATGGTGGAAGAAAAAAACACAACATCGCAGTTATGTTTGATAAAGTAAACAATAAATAATCTTCCACGAGATTATTTGCCAGCATGGCTCAATCGGTAGAGCAACCGCCTTGTAAGCGGTAGGTTATCAGTTCAAGTCTGATTGCTGGCTCCATTTAAGTTATTTTAAGGCTCTGGGGCGGTAGTTCAGCCGGCTAGAACGCCTGCCTGTCACGCAGGAGGTCGAGGGTTCGAGTCCCTTCCGTCCCGCCATTAAAATATTTGAGTCTACGGTTTAAAGTCCGAAAAGACATGGTCTCATCGTCTAACGGTTAGGACAGCGGACTTTCAATCCGCCAATCGGGGTTCGATTCCCCGTGGGACTAAATTATAATAAATCAGTTATTAATCATCCGTTAATATTATGGGTGATTAGCTCAGTTGGCTAGAGCATCTGCCTTACAAGCAGGGGGTCATAGGTTCGAGTCCTATATCACCCACCATTTGAATGATTATTGACTGAAAAAATGGTTTCACAGAAATGTGAAATTTTTTTTAACTTGAAAAAAACTTGCATTTTAGATAAATAACAACAAATATACAAAATACTAACAAATAATAAAAAAATTTTTATAAATATCGTCTCACTATGGATAAGACAAATGTAATGAGGATATTACAGCAGAAGAAGATTGGATTTAGAGAATATTTTTATGGAGATAGAAATGCTACAAACTGAGTCGAAATAGCTAAAATTTTGAATGAAGATGAAAATATGGTTTTCAAGACTCTAGTAACAGTATGAAAATCGTGACAGCATTATGTATTTATGGTCCCTGTAGCCAAGGAATTAGATCTGAAAAAATGTGCCACAATAGTCAATGAAAAATATGTGGAAATGATTCCACAAAAAGAATTACTGCCTTTGACTGGGTATATTCATGGATGATGTTCTCCAATTGGGATGAAAAGACAATTTCCAACGACCATCCACTCCTCTGCAGAAAAGTTGGAATCAATAATTTTTAGTGGTGGGAAAGTCTGATACCAAGTGGAAATATCAGTCAAAGACTTACCAAAAATTGTAAATTTTAAGTTTGGAGATATCGTGAAAAATTAATTTAAATCACCCCCTAACCCCCTCTTCGATAAAGAGGGGGAATTTTTAGAAGTACATCCACTTCCTTTTTCGATTGAAGGAGTATTTGATCTATATAGAAAGGAATCGGCCCGAGGATGATTTATATTATTACTTGATTTTTGGATTTATAATATCATATATAAGTGGTGTGAATACCAAGAATTATTAATTCTTAATTTTTAATTATTAATTATTTTCTATGGCAAATCAAATCACAGCTCAAGATCGTGACTTAATAATAAAGATGGCTAAACTTTTTTTGGAGAGTCCATATATGTTTGGATGAAATGGAGATCTACCTTGAGACCCTACTGATTGTAGCAGATTTGTACAAGTAATACTAGAAAATGTAGGAATCAGTGTAGAAAGGAACTCTGCAATGCAATGAGAGCAATTTTCTTCGACAGGGAATATGCATGGAGACATATCAAAAGCTAGTATTTGAGACCTGATTTTTTTCAAAAACACCTATGAGAGTAAAAATGAAATCACTCATGTGTGATTTTATATGTGAAATAATGAAATGATAAGTGCATCCGGCACCAAAGTACAGATAAGCAAACTTGATAAATATTGGGCTGAACATTTCAAATGAATTGGTAAATTAACACTCTTCACAAAAGAATACAACAAATCAACTGCACAAAAAAATTACGATAGATTGAGTAATAAAGAAGAAATAGACAAAATAAAGACATTAAAAGCTGTCAATGCAGTCATCGCTGTCCTGACTTCTACATGGTGAGATTTGCCAGAGAAATATCAAAACATGAGTGCTGACTATGCAAAACAATTGAGGACACACTATCCTGATGCTAGGAAACTTGAACCTGAACAAGCTAAAAAAGTTTATCAAAGTGTAGTAGATATGCTTAGCTATGCATGGAAGTTTGCATGATGGGAAGAACAAAAAAAATATAAAGAATTAAATCAATATTTGAGGAAAAAATTTAATTTACAGTAAAAAACTTAAACTCCATAAATTTCTTCTTAAGATTTCAGACTATTACTACTGTATAGATTTACTAATTTTGTAACAGAATTATTAAAAACTATTATTGCCTACGGCGTGTTACCCCGCCATGCGGGACTCCTTTCAGTCGCTTTTATTCGCTCCAAAAGTAACCAAAAGAGCTAGGCACAAAATTTCAGCATTCTGTTCTGCTTGGTATATTACGAACAGCTACGAAGCTCGCTCCCTAACAGGGTCGCTCGCCTGTGTTCTTGTAAAAAATCAACGAATGGCCTCATATTCCCACAATGAAATTTTGTGCACAAAAAACACTTAAATAAATTTTTTAAAAAAAGTCCTCAAAAATTTGACAAATAAATGTTTTTTGAATATAATTAGATTAGCCAATGGTCTATGAATAATAGATAATGGCCCTGTTTATCTGATTAATATTCAAAAAATGAAAAATTTATGAGCTAAATTTGTAGCAGTATTCCTATGATGAATAGGTTTTTCTATGTTGATGACTACTTTTGCAAACAATATCTCTGTGTCTACAGATTTTAATACAGCTACTCAATACTTAAAAAAGATTATTGTCACAGATTTTGCAAATAATGAAAAAGTTGTATTAGATGGGAATAGTAGTGATACAGTATCCATCGATGGTAATGCAATTATAAATGGTGATGTATTTGCACAAAGATTTTGTAAACAGTGAACTACTGGATGTGTAGATATTATACCAGATATCTTAGATAAATTTTCAGAACTTGAACGATTGGTAAATACAAAAACACTAAAATTGACGAATCATTTTGATTATAATTATGTAGAACAATGAATGGACTGTGATGTAAGCCGTGAATGAGAATTAATATATGCCTACACTGATGCAAACAAGGATGACTGATATTTATTTTTGTGCAAAAGAGTACCTAATGCACCATCTCCTCATTATGAATGGAGAAGACTGTATATAGAATAAATCAATTAACAGACAATAAAAAAAATTCCACAATTGTGGAATTTTTTTTATTTAAGTATGTAATTATTCGAATAGTCATTTTTTAATCTCATCTTTTGTCTCTTCTTGCTTCTCTTTGTCTTCATCAATCATATTGATTATCTTTGTCTTTTTTCACATCTCTTTTGCATTTTTTATCACAGATATCAGTGTAAATACAATTCATAGTAATAGTAATATCTCTACAAATATACACCATCATGATATCTGGATTGTTGATGTAACTCACGAAGATATACGAACTGCATCAATCATACCAAAATAAGATGTCGCAATAATGAATAAGAATAAGAAGTTAATTAATGCCTTGTTGTCTCTTCATCAAAAATAAGTCAAGAATATATTTTTAAATCTAAAGCTTACATTCCATCCAATCAAAATAGCTAGAGACAATAATACTATCACACAACTCTCAAATGATTTGTACAATCGAACTCCATATCATTCAGTTCATTTTAATCATGTCACTTTGATAATTGGTGTAAGTAATATGAATATCAATAATATAAACAAATATCCAATAAATATCTTTTCATTTTTGTCATATCTATCCATCTTATGCAATATTTTCATAATTGTTTTGTTGGAAGTGGCTTTACTTGGCATTATTAACTATCATTAATGAGTAAAGAATATATTTACAAAGAATAATCTTCATAATATTTATTTTTCTGCTTATCTAAATCGATGTACAACTGATCACGGTATTGATTTTGCTGTTGACTCTCCCTGATTACATCTTTAAGTTGAAAAGTCTTGCTCAGTATCTCTCATGCTTTGTTAAATATATTTTTGGCTGTATAAACCTCTGAATGATCTAGTCATACCCACTTGAATATCAATGGGAAGACAAATAAAAATGTCACAGTCAAAAATATTCACATTATCATATATCTAATACTATTCCATGCTTTTTTTATCTTATCATCTTTTCATTGAGAAAATATGAAAAAAAATATTGCACGGATGAATGCATATATACATCATGCACATATAACTATTACCACTAGGGCCAGTATAATCAAAATTGCATTTTGTATGGTACTTTCTGATGCTGTTACATTCATCCTATAGCAATATTTCTATAAAATTTATTTGGAATATCAATTATTCTGCAGGTGTCTCCTCTGCTGATGTTTCTTCTACTGGAGCTTCTTCTGGTGTAGCTTGAGCCTCTTCAGCTTGCTTTGCTTCTTCTTCAGCTTGTTTAGCTGCTCTTTCTGCTTCTGCTTTTTCAGCAGCAGCTGCTTTTTCTTCTTCTATCCTCTTGTTGTGGATCTCTAATGCTTTTGTACTTGTCCTTTCTTGGAAATATTTTTTGAATAATTCATCTTTTGTATCAGCATATAGTAATTTAGCAACTCTTTCTGATGGCTGAGCTCCTTTTGATATCCACAATTTTACCTCATCCAAATTTACATCCATAGTATGAGAAAGTGGATTAAATCGTCACAAAACTAATTTATATCCAGATTGTGCAGGTTTTGTGTGTTCTGTGAGGACTATACGATAAAAAGGTAATCCTTTTCTTCATCCTCTAGCTAATCTTATCTTCAACATTTAATTGTAAAATTACTTAATTAAAAAATATGGAGAAAATTATTTTAATTTTTCTCTTGATGTATGTGTAGTGTGATTTCTACACTGCTTACAGTATTTGCTATTTTCCAATTTTGGTGTAGCAGCTTTGTTTATGCTAGTGAAATAATTAACCTTTTTGCAAGCTGAACACTGCATTGCTACTGTAATTCTTCCTCCTTTCTTTTTTGCCATAATAATAAAGGTTCTGAATAAATTAAAATATTTTTACGAATGACGATCTATATAATTAATAATGAAGAATGAATAATTAACAATTTTAGGGAAGCTTCTCATTATTCATTATTAATTCTTAATTAAATTTGGCTTTGGGCAGATTCGAACCGCCGACCTTCCCGATTTTATCGGGACACTCTAACCGACTGGGCATTTCATAAACTCATCTACCTTTTGCCTACTCTTCCATTTTTTCAATTTCTGTTCCATTTCAAATGCTGATTTATAATCTTCATATTCTTTTGAAAACAATAATTTTAGCGGTCTATTGTGTCTTGTAGATTTACATAGTCACCTATTATGTTCTCAAAACCTTCTATCAACATCTTTTGTACTTCATATGTAGTACTTTCCATTGTTCATTTCTAATATGTAAACATATCACTTATCCATGAACAATCTTTTTGAATTAAACTTGGCTTTGGGCAGATTCGAACCGCCGACCTCATCCTTATGAGAGATGCGCTCTAACCGACTGAGCTACAAAGCCATTTTTTCTATACACTCAACCGCCGACCTTCCCGATTCTATCGGGACAGTCTATCCCGCAAGGCGGGACTCTTTCCGACTGAGCTACAAAGCTAAAAAAATGGCGGAGAGGATGGGATTTGAACCCATGAGCCGGTCTCCCGGCTGACTCGTTAGCAGTGAGCTGACTTCGACCACTCATCCACCTCTCCTTATAAAAAAATGGAACCCAAATATTTGAGTGTGAATTATATATATATAAATTAGTTTGAAATTCAAGCGAAAAACAATAAAAAAAATAATAGTTAATAGTCAGTAGACAATAGTCGCTAGATGACATTAATTATTACAAAAAATATTCTAGAGACTGAAGACTAGAGACTAGCGACTATAATTAATTCTTAATTATTTTTATGAAAGAAAAAATAATGGAATACATGACAAATATGCTCGGGAATTCTGGGTCAAGTCATGATATAGATCACACCTTGAGGGTACGCGATTTATGTATGCAAATATGACAAATTGAATGAGCAGATTTGGAAACTTTGGAAATTGCAGCATTGCTACATGATATATGAAGACCAAAAGAATTTGAGACAAAATGAGAAATTTGTCATGCTGAATATTGAGCAAATTTAGCATGAGAATTTTTGAAAAATCTCTGATTGGAACAAGATAAGGTAGACAATATAGTATACTGTATTTCCACCCACAGATTTAGGAAATGAAATCCTCCAGAGACATTGGAAGCTAAGATCCTTTTTGATGCAGATAAACTAGACTGTATATGAGCTGTAGGCATTGGTAGAGCTTTTATGTGTGCGGGAGAGATTTGAGCTAAATTGCACAATGACAAATGAGTTGATATTGAAAAAACTGAGGAATACAGTAAAGATGATACAGCTTACAGAGAATATGTGATTAAATTAAGAAAAATCAAAGATAAAATGTTTACTGAAACTGGTAAAAAATTGGCAGAAAAAAGACATAAATTGATGGAAATATTTTTTGATGAATTACTGGATGAAACACGATATAATGAATAATTAAGAATGAATAATTAACAATTTAAATGATATTAAAAGTCATTCATTCTTAATTCTTAATTCTTAATTCTTAATTTTTAATTCTTAATTAAAGGATATGGCTGATCCAAATTTAATGTGAGGAATTGATGATGGAGAACAAGTCAGACAAGATGTGAACAAAGTGACAGAAGATGCTGTCAAACGTGTACAAGATGGAGCGAAACAAGCTAAACAAATACAAGCACAAATAAAAAAAGACAAAGCAATCAACAATAATATTGCTAGTTTTTTGCAAATTTTGTTAAAAGAATTAAAAAATGAAGATCTGATAAGTTATCTCTACAAGACATTTTTTATCGTCACAAATCAAAAGACAGGTGCGAAATACTACAAAAAGCAAGTAAATAATGTAGTCATTGTATGATTTTTTGCTCCATTTTTTTGGGATAAAATCGAACAATACAAACTTCAAAATTACTTTGAAGACATAAAACCTACATGAAATATCACACTAGCATCATATTTGGATTACATAAAAAAATTATCTAAAATGCATCATGACAATATACCAGTTGATAAGGATAGTTTATTAAATTTATTGTCTCATATCATCATAGAGTTTGGTTTATCAAACAATAGTCTGACCGATCAGTCACAAGTACTAACTCAAATAAAACAATCTCTCAAAAATAATTAGAAAGAAGTAATATTATATCACATATTAAAAAAATAGCAAGTCAATTAATACAAAATATTGCTATTTTTTTTATTATTTTTGAGTTTTGGATATAATTATCATTGTAAATTTTATAACATTATACCATACGATGGCAAATTTAGATGTTTGATCTCAAAGTAAAGAATTATTTGAGACTACTGGGGCAAGAGAATTGACTGAACAAGAAATTGAAACCATGTTTGATGACAAGTTTTTTGATAATCTTGAAAGTAGTGATCCACTCATAAAAATTGAAAAACAAGAAATTGGATGAAAAGTATATTTTGAAAAACCAGATCCAAATACTAACAAAATAAGAAAAGTATGAAAAAATGGTGTATTTGTAGATAAATTTTTTGTATCAAATGAAACTTGGAACAATATCGTCAATCGCAGGAACGGTGTAAGTTGAGCTATACAAGTAGCACAAACTGAGACTCAGCAACTAAACCAAAATGTAACAAGTAGCAACACATCTCATGAATCGCCAGAGACTCAACAATTAAAACAAAATGTAACGGATACCAATACATCTTACAAATCTGTAGAATGACTTTGATCTTCTGTAGAAGCTCATGCAGATGAATTACTAAATCGATTTGATGAATTTGACAAACGACCAATTCCAAAAAGGCTGTGAGAATCACACAAAACAAAAGAAAGGTTAAAAAGTGTAGTAAGAAATGATATAGCCTATCTGAAAAGCATAAAAAGAGAATTAAAAAGATATGAATATACATATGATCCAGAGATTTTTCAAAAAGATTTAGATGAATTAGAAAATCATAGAAAAATTTTGGAAGATGTACGCCAAAGAGTCGTAAGAGGAGATGATACCTCAGACATCCCTACGATATTATGATCATTGAGAGATGTAAAAAGGGCTGATAAATTTGAAAACAAGATGGCAAAATATAATCAAAAAGTAAATGAAATCTTGAAAGATGCTACATTAAAAAGATTGTGGAATGAAGATACCGAATGATTCCAAGATTATTTGGAGGATGTCTGGTCATGAGCAATTGAGCATCCTGAACAATGCCGCTTCTATAAACAGCATGAAAGAGATTTTCTATATATTTTGAGTATAAATCCTACTTTGTATGCTACAATTACTACTTGCCAAAATCCTAGAAGGCAAAATACAGATCAATATACTCAACAATGTATTGCACAATGTACCAATGCATGAAGAGGAAATTGAGCATGACATTGTGAAAAACAGAAATGAATCTTTGATAAATGAGGAGAAATGTTTTCTGATTTACTTGTTACTACTTGACTAATCGATGAAAACGACACTACAAAAAAGGATGCATGGTCAAAATTTGGAAAGGTAGCATTATTATGATTGTGAGCTTTTGCTGTTTACAAAATAATTACTACAAAAAAATGAGAAAGATGGACATGGATATGATGAACAGCTGCTGTCGTACTATGAATGGCAAATAAAGAATGATTATACAAATGGTGGAATGATGCAATCTGAAAATCAAATCCTACACCAACTGAAGTAATGAATTATATGAACTATCAAGCAACTTGAGGTACTAGGCCTACAAGTGCAGAAACACAAGATATTTTGGATAATTTAATATCTCCATCAACTACCACAATATCAGCTATATGAGATATAGATATAAATGATTTGGTAGATGAGCATATCATATCTACTAATAATAATTGAAACTTTGTTTTTGATTATCAAAAGTATAAAGAATATGTGGAAAATAATGTAGTGGATGAAAGAGTGAAAGAGCTAAACTTACAAGCTGGAGAGAGACTAAGAGATAATCCTCAATGGCTACATATGTGATTAGCCGCTATGTGAATTACTAATATGGCAGCATTGCAAGAACTGTGAGGAAAAGATACCACACTTATACAGTGTGATTCAGCATGAAATTATTGTGAAAATTTACAATCTCCAATCAATGCTGAAATATCTAAAGAATGATTTAAACCAAAAGATAATGCATCTTGGTATCAAATCATGTACGAAAATAATTGAAAAAGTGCAATAAGTAGAGGAAATATGGCAAGATATATCAGAGAAGGGTTGATAGTACCAAAAGATAATTCTCTAGCACTATATGTAAATAGTCCACTAACTAATTTAGAACATAAATGTATGACAGATTGTGGAAATATAAGATTTGGTACATATGAAGAATTATTAAAAGCTGTAAAATTGACAGAATGGATTATGACGGAATTTAAAGGTAGAACTACTGCACGTAACAACCATCCATTCCATTTATGAGCATTCCAACCCGGTAATTGATTGGTATGAAATATCCAGTTTAATGATGGTGTAGTAATAGATACAGATGTAATCCATTCAACTATACTTAAAAATACTTTAAAAGAGATCTCACCTGCTTTGGATGATAACAAACATACGTATGTAAATTATTTAAATCAACTATGGAATTCAGATATACAAACTGTCAGAGAAAAAGTAGATTTGTGAGATTATCCTATGTTGAATGCGATGTGAATTGACTTTTATAACGATCAAGAAGCAAGAGAAGTGGAAGAATGGCTCCAAGATATAAAAGAATGAAAGAAGTTTTCAACATGACCTATCTCTGGACAACCTTTCTCTGTCAGGTGGACATTTAAAAATATGGGAAATAGTTTGGTGTTTACTGCTGTAAATGGTGACAGAGAGGTATTTTCTGAAGACATCTCAAAAAGATTTCCTACGTTGATGAACCACAAAGATAAATTTTTAGCATTTTTGAATAACCCTGCTAATAATATGTGGTGATCTGCTATAGTGTAATTAAGATTTTATATTATAATATATACAAAGATGAAAAATCTAGAAAAACAAGAAAACTGAAAAAGAATTAGGCATAACTCATGGAAAACTTATGCATTAGCTACTTTGACAGCATTATCGTTAAGCTTAACTTCATGCAAAGCACCTACTCAAGTAGATATCATAAAAGATAAACAAAAAATTGAAGTAGTATCAAATCAATTGTCACTTTTGATAGATCAAAGGAAAGAAATGGTCGCTCAGTATAATAAATATCTAAGATTGACTGGTACTCCATGATATGATAATTTAGAATTTGAAAATGAGAAAGCAAGATTATATGATGCAATCGTGAAGAAAGATAAAGAAATCGTAAAAGCAATAAAGCATAAATGAAAATTGGAAGGGAATCTAAATAAGGATCAGGTAAAAGCTCTTGAGAAATCTCCAAATCCAAATGATCCAATGGATCCTAATAAATTTAATTTTGCAATGTAAGTCATCAACTGGCAAAAATCATTTAATTTGATTTTTGATATTAAATCGCTATTATAATTATTGATAGCGATTTTTTTATAAACTAAAAAAAATCATGGACCTGTGAAAGCAGTTGAAGATTGAGGGGAAAAAAGTTTTGTTGGTTGGAAATCGATCTTACAAAAACATGTGAGATGAGTTGATACTACTTGGTAATATCAAACTTTTGATGGAGCAAGAGAAAGAAATCTACGTATCTGCATACAATATCCCTTGGTTGAAATCATTTCTATCTCAATTTATCGATATTAGCAATATAGTATTTTTGAGAGAGATCCCTAAATGAATCAGATCATTTTTTGCATTTATAACCGATAAAAGTAGTAGGACATTGAGAAAATACAAAGAAATTGATAGTATCATCATATGATGATGAGAAATATTGACTGAGGAGATACCTAGCAGTTATCGATATCGACTACTCTCCATACGGCCATGCCTAAAGCAAAAACCTTATATTTATCTGATGTGATGAATACAGATACCACAGAGAGATAAAAACAAAAAACTTTTCAATTATCTCATGAAAAAAGTCGATTATGTCTATGCTAGAGACTTGGAAAGTGTATATGAATTGAAAAAATATGGTTTTGAAAATGCAGAATTTTTCATGGATACAAGCTACTTTGCATATGACTGGAAATCTGTAAATGAGAAAAATGTGAGACAAAAATACATAGTGGTAAATATCAACAAAAATGGAGAACATTTCTTGGATGATATCATCCATGATGTACAATATTATCTAGATGAATGATATCGTATATTGTATGTACCAGTAGCAAAAGGAAAGACGGATCAATACAGTGATTCTTATTACTTCAAAAAAATCAAGTCAGTCTGTGGAAAAACTGATAAATTCGAAATCTTAGATTGGGAAGAAAATTTCTGAAAATTTGCAGAAAAATTAGCTAATGCTGAGGTAGTAATTAGTACTAGGTTACATCTATTTTTGATAAGTAATTTCTTGGGAGTAAGGACAAAAGTATATCCTTATCAAAAGAAAATTTTGAAAATGCAAGAAGTACTAAGGAATTTGGAAGGAGCAATGAATACAGATGAATAAAAAAAAGCTGTGACGATATCACAGCTTTTTTGATTAAATATTAAATTAGATTAATTTATCAAACAAACAGCTAATGTCAAATATGTTGCAAATAAAATTCGTATCATATATGGAATTTGGAGCAATCATGCTGTTTTATTTTTTCTATATAATTTAATCAAAAGTATCAAGACTAGTACGTCTAGCAATATAATCCATCCAAAAGAAAATCGTCTCCACTTCAAAATGAAAAATACAACTGATCGTAGAGCATTTACTCACAATTGAATGTAATATAAAATATTTAATTTTTTATCTGTAAGTCATTTATCTAATATGATTCAATATGATATTCACATCAAAATATACAATATCGTCCAAACAATAGGAAAAGTTGCACTTGATGGTGCTAATGATGGTAAATTTAAAGTTTCATAATCGATAAATGAATTCATGACAATTCAAACTACAGCTCAAACCACTACAGGGATTAAGATTGATTTTGCATAATGCCAAATTTTTGTTTTCATGGAATTTTCTAGTAAAAAATAAATATTGGTTATTCTAGATAAATAATGATGAAAAACAAGGTAAATTAGTTTTATACGACAAATTCAGTTTGTTCAATAATTTGAGGGAGACTATTTTATTGACTGATTTTATGAAACAAAAGTAAAAAATTGAAATTTTACTGTTTTGTTTTTATTAAATTAGAACAATATTTCTTAAAATAATAGATGAATGTAGGAAATATAATCATTTTTTACTACAAGTGAATGATGAGGTTTTCGAATTTTTTTTAATTTGATAATATTTTAAAATTTTTTAATTATTTAGTTTTATGTATTATCAATTTTCATTTTTACTTTCATTATTCTCTTCAAAAACTTTTTCATAAAATCAGAGTTGTTTTGCTTCTTCTTCAGCATTTATTATTTGTTCATACATTTTTTCTGATGATGTAGGTTTTTTATTCAAATCAGGAAAAGCATATACAGATCATTCAATTTCCATTCATCATAATAGTGCAATTTTTTTTACATCATCTATTTCAAAAATTAGATTATTTCAAGATAATTGATTAAATAATTTATCTTCGATATTAGCTCTGAGTAAATCTATATCTCAATAAATTCTTGATGGATAATTTTTTTCAAGTTCTTTTAATCTGATATTCAATTCCTTGTAATTTACTCAAATACTTCTGGTACTCATTTTAATTATTTAGAATCTAAAAGTTTATGAATATGTGATTTTTTTGTAGTGTTTCGCCAGGTTGGTGTTCCTTCTGGTGTGCTCCATTTGGTTGGTTCTATAAATTCTGCTGGGAAGAAATTCCTTGGATCGATTCACCTTGGCAATACATCTAATCAATCAATATAAGTTTCTCTGTATCCTCTGAATTTTCTTAATAGTTTTTCTCATGTTAAATTTCCATCTCTAAAATGATATTCAGTTGTAAGATTTGATAATAATATATTTTCCATTTCACTATAAGTAGTACATTTATTTAGTTGCTGAGCCAATTCGACTCCAGTATTATGTTCTTTTACCATCTCAATTTGTGGTAATTCAATTCTTCGTAATCAAGTTTCAGTACTTTTCACAACTCTAGCTTCTGGCAATTCAATTATTCACTGTCATCCTTCTAATGGTTGTCAGTTATCTTTCATTAAATCATTTATTTCTTTAGCTATTTCTTGTGCGTCAGCTTCTGTTGCCGCTTCAAATATACCATCTCGTTTTCAAACGTGTTTTTTAGATATTGATGCTGATAAAGGAGTCTTTTCTCATTGACTATTTAGTTGTATTGTCTTTCATGTAGCTCTTACCGTATAATTTGTGCGGAATCTTCTTTGATATTCATTTAAAAATATTGGAAATGAATCTCCAGATAAAGATAATGTCTCAGTTATTTTATATCAATCTGGGATAATATCTGCTAAACGTTCAAAAGCTAGTCATCAATTTTCGTTCATTCATGCATGGAATATGTATGTCTTATCTCATATATATTCCAATTTTATATTACCATATTTATTTCTATAAACGTAATCAATTCAATTTTTATTTGTTAATTTAAATATTCTATTGTTTATAAATTCAATTTTTTCATATCATTGTCAACAATAAACATCAATTATTCTTCGTGGGTCTCATCCTGTAAATTTTTGTATCATTTCAAATTGATTTTCTGAGAAATTGTTTAGTAATTTAATTGTTTTTATATTACGTAAACCATCATAACCATATTTTTGTTTAATTCAAATTAATTTACCTAATGTGTTTACGTCTATATCTGTTAAATTATTAATATCTTCCAGCCATAAATTATCACTTTTCATTAAAATATTTATTTTACTTTTTAATACTAATGCATTATCTATCTTACTTTCTGTAACGCCATCTAATGCTTTTATTTCACTTATTCTAAATGTATTTATTTTTTTTCATATAAATTCTTCTATTTTATTTTTATATTTTTGGATATTTGTTAATGTTTCTTTCAATCCTTTTATACTTGATAGTTGTTGTATTCCTCATGATGCTAGTTTTTTAGCTCATGTCAATTTTTCTATCATTAATTGAATATCGCTACAATCAAGGAGGAAGTGCAAAGAAAATAAATATGAAAAAAAGAGAGAATAATTAAGATATGAGTTGGTCAATTTATATCATAATTAATTCTCTCTAATGAAACAATACACAAATTTAAGTAAA
>Ga0310691_10002071_pt1 | contig 28003 bp, 26 predicted proteins | sample 176DNAGHGlowgp2_FD_203887 | JGI IMG/M metagenome (GOLD analysis project Ga0310691, IMG submission 203887) | Sheep rumen microbial communities from Palmerston North, Manawatu-Wanganui, New Zealand - 1766 DNA GHGlow gp2 (v2) (version 2) | ecosystem: Host-associated > Mammals > Digestive system >... | reverse complement strand
GCTCTTTATGATAATCTCTATCCCAGCCGTATCATTGTCGGTTGTGATGCAAAAACAGAGAAAAAAGCAAAGATCTTTGCAGAGCTCTTAAAGCAGGGTGCCATTAAGGAAAACATTGAGACTCTCTTTGTCGGCTACACCGAAGCAGAAGCTACAAAACTTTTCGTCAACACATATCTTGCCCTCAGAGTATCCTATTTTAACGAATTGGATACCTATGCCGAGGTAAAAGGACTAAACACCAAAGACATCATCAAAGGTGTTTGTCTGGATCCGCGAGTAGGTGATTTCTACAATAACCCGTCCTTCGGTTATGGCGGATACTGCCTGCCCAAAGATACAAAGCAATTACTTGCAAACTACAATGATATTCCCCAGAATATGATGACAGCTATCGTAGAAAGTAACAGGACCAGAAAAGACTTCATTGCAGACAGAGTATTGGAAATTGCCGGCGCATACAGCTACAGCAACAATAAATATGATTCCAGGAAAGAAAAGAATGTAACCATCGGAATCTATCGTCTTACCATGAAGTCGAATTCCGACAACTTCCGCCAGTCTTCGATTCAGGGCGTCATGAAACGTGTAAAAGCAAAAGGTGCTACCGTTATCGTATATGAACCCACTTTAGAGAATGGTTCCACCTTCTTCGGCAGCGAGGTAGTTAATGACCTTGCTGAATTCAAAAAAAGAAGCGGCTGCATAATCGCAAACCGCTATGATTCCATATTAGATGATGTAGCTGAGAAAGTGTATACGAGGGATTTGTTTAGGAGGGATTAAAGCATATAATATAGAATAAGTGAATCACTCCGTAGTGCAAAGCGTAAGCCTCTCATCTTTATACTGATTTGCTTTTTCAGTCTGAATAAAATATATTCCCATTTTAAATAGTTTGTCATAGTTATTAATAAGATTCTTTTAAAATGCATCCATAATTCTATTTTATATCACCACCTAACATACTGTCCTGATTCATCTTTACAAATAAGCATTGGAAGCATAAGAGAAAACAATTGCGTGTTCTGCGCATCCTTTTGCGTACATCGATGTTTTCTTGAGTACAATATCTGCGGAGTCATTTGATCGATTGCCATTATTACCTCCTCGCAAGATATAGGAATTTGGTGATATGAAAAGCCTCCATCTTTGGCATCTAAAAGCCACTTGATGTCATTACCCGCATTAATTGCCTGGGGTTTAGAAGAATAAAATCCCCATCGTTCCGCATATTGGAAGCTATTTTTCGATTTGTTATATATAACATCTGTCATTATTCCACCAACCGATTCATCTTTACAGCAGAGAACGACTTCAGCGAAAGCAGCTGATGTTCTATCGCTGGCATTCTTATTATTTCCACTAAGACGTAATTCTTGGAACTGACAATGTGCCAGATTCGAGCCTATCCATGCAATATTGCAGTTTGATTGAAGTTCTCTCTCCTTGATACAATGAAGTGATAAGACATCATTTTCACAACTGGCTATGATAAATTCAATATCATCTTTATCTGCGGACAGATGAATTTCCATGGCAGAATCTAACGCATCCTGTACACTAACTGTCCTTTTCTCGTATAATTTCATGAATAATTCTGACGCCAAAAATAGGTTGTTTCCCGCGTACGAAATGCATATTTCAGGACATATAATAGTAGTCTTAACAATGCCATATTTATCCGACAAAGCCATCTGCTCTTTTGAAAAAGAAGCTCCGGAATTATTATTAAAACTCATTTTTGTATCAGAATAGATGTGCAGTGATTTCTTTATTATTTCCGCATAAACAAAACTCATATTCTTAAATCCATATTTATTATCAATATTTGCTCATATAATTTTTTCAACAGAAATCCCCCTACTCCCACACAATCGTTTCTTGGTTCGAATTATAAACCTCAATCCTATTCCGAACGTCGATTTCGTTTACAATCCATCCGCGAAGCAAGCATACAGTAATAAAATCCCGTGTCCTGTTTCGACCCGTTATTTCCCTTAATGTAACCACTACTCCAAAATTCAGGTCCTCCTTCATTTCCGACTTAAGCCGTTCCTTTGAATATACTGCTAGTCCCCACATCAAGTCAGGGTATGATATCAACGGTTTATTACGTTGTTTTAACACGCTTGAAATAAATTTAGTATTTTCCCATTTGCGAAATTCACGTCTAGACTGTCTTTCGTCAGTATATGTTTTTTCCTCATCCTGAACATTTTCATTAATATCAATAATTGAATCATTGATGTAAGCCACTAGATATATTTACGCAGTTAGCGCAAAAAGCATAATTTCTCCACTCATCCATTAATCTTTCTTTATTATCTTTCACCCATTTAGTAGCTATCTTCGTCTGTTTTCGAGGAAGATTCCCATCTAAGACTTCATGATTTCCTATTGCAATAACAATTTGATGTTCCTGACATGATGCATGAATATGCGGCACAGTATGATTGCCTTCATTAGAATGTATTATAAATGTAATCTGCCCGCACTTTCCAATAGTTTTTTTGATACTACGCTTAAACAAAAAACCGTTTTCAAAAATGCCTCTATTTCTTCAGGACAATCTAAATGACAGTCTTTCTCACGTAAAAACATATAATTGATTCTTTACCCCCACAACCTCTCGGGATACACTCCTTCTTCCCTCATCCTTCTAAACTCCGCTCTCGCCATCTCCGTATCCTCCTGATACGTAATGCCAATCCACTTCTCATCCGTAGGAAGGATTTTCACACTTGCCTTGTTTTCCTTAATCAATTTGTCAATCAGCACAGGAATCAGGAATTCCGTCTTTACCGGATCCAAACTCTTATCCGAAAGGAATGAAACAAATCTATCTTCCAGACAGTCAAGGAAATCCGTATCGCATGCCCACATATTCATAGACACAATGCTCTCCGGCGAAATTATATCCGCAGACTCCAATGTAGATGTCGATGCAACCCCATCCTTGATTGCAATGTCTCTGGATTCAATCACTCCGTTTAAATATCCTTCTTCATTTCCGACGCAGACACCTCTGGTTACGGTACCGTTTTCGCTGACCGTGTTTTTCAAAACAAATCCTGCCATGGCCATACGCAGTTTCTCACTCTTTTTATGAGGTTCGCAAAGAAAATCATAAAGTAAGCGGAATGCTTTTTTGCCATAGTAATCATCCGCATTGATGATCACGAAAGGCACATCCACTTTTCCCTTGCAGGCTAAGATTGCCTGTCCGGTTCCCCAGGGTTTCGTACGTCCTTCGGGGACGGTAAAACCTTCCGGAAGATCTTCGAGTCCCTGATATACATACTCCACCGGAATCACTTTGGAAATTCTATTTCCGATGACTTCCTTAAACTCTTCTTCAATGGCATGTCGGATGACAAAAACCACTTTGTCGAATCCTGCTTCCTTGGCATCGTAAATGGAATAATCAATAATGATTTCTCCGGCTTCATTCATTTTGGTAAGTTGCTTGATTCCCGTACCGAAACGGCTGCCGATACCGGCGGCCATGATAACCAATGCTGTCTGCTGATTCATTTTATATCATACTCCAAAAACTCCGTTTTAACATAACATATTATAAATAATAATCCTAATATAACCCAATAATTACAAATAAAGAAGTTTGTTTTTTATTATATTTCTAACTCCTTAAGTAATCTAACCCGTTCTTTACTATGCTGGATATCTCCACTTATCTTCCTTCTTCTGTTAGTCTGTAATCCGTGTTGGATAAAGCGAAATAATTGATATACCCAAGCAAATGGTTTAAGCCAATGATGTTTTTTATAGGCTTTCCATGTATTTTCTCCGATCGACTGTAAATAGCGAATCTTCCCCTCTCTTTGGAATCTTGTGGAGACAAGTTGAAACATGTATCCATCTCCTAGTTTTTTCCCAAAATTTCCCGAAACCATTACATGTTGCATAAGTCGCTTACAAAGTTCATTATCTCCACTATTACACCATGTAATTGTTTTCTGTAAACCAAGATAAATTTGGCACATTTTAGTAATGGTTATTGCAAATTTATACATCCCCTTTTCCTTAACAATCATATTAAAGCCATTAAACCAAACATCATCAGAGAGTTCTCTACTTACATACATCATCCAATCTATTATTTGACGCAATCCCATCCCTGTTTTTAAATGATATTTCATATGATCCAAGAGAACCAAACCATTTGCAATACTTGGCAACATCGGAAATTCATATTCTCCTACTCTACCTGATATGCGTTTTTTGATCCCATCCATAATATAACTATCAATATCAATATCATGAGAAAAGCATTTATGTAATTCGAAAAAGAATCCGTCCTTCTTATATCCTATATGTCGCGGTTCTTCATGTTTTTCTATATAACCTTTTTGAACAAGTATATCTTTTGTTTTCTCATAATCACACGGCAAGACAATAAAATCTATATCACCCATCTTGCGTTGTTCTGGATGCTTATAGTAAATAGCTGAAGCGTTACCTTTCAGTATTACAAAGGGAATTCCAACTTCTGTCAAAACCCTATTCAATTCTTTCTCCGCATAACAATATTGGATGTAGTTCGCCTTTTGTCTTAGAAGAATCTGTTGCCATCGTTTATCTGTATCCACAATTCTCTTTGGAATCACGCCTGCAATAATTCCAACAATTGCCTGCGCAGTAGCTTCACTATAAATCTCATTCCAATCCCAATCTTCCATATAATTTACAGAATATTCTGAGAACTGGGACACTTTAATCAATTGTAGAATTTCTTGGTATTCTTTCATGTCGTACAAATGAGTATAAATCACTTTTCCCATTAAACAAATTACGGATTATATAGAATAATGTATAAATGCTAATCTTAAAGTAGAAAAACATATAATATTAAGAGACAATATAGACAAAAATACTCTTCCATTAGAATAGTAGTTAAAGATATTATATCTCCTTCATTTTCGCTTTAATCTTTCTGTGATACGTCCTAAAAGATTTAAAAAAATAGGGTTCTTTAAAACCAAAAGTACTAAAGAATATACAAAAATGGAGATAAATACAGAAAGAACCGTTTGAGTAATCATATCTGAAACAAAATTACATATTAAATAGCACGTTCCAATAATAGCCAAGCAACCTACGGCAACAGATAAGGTGTTTTTCGCTGTCTTTTTACTAAGAATAAACTTGGCTATATCTCGACAAGAAGAATAATTAAATATAGTCATAGTTAACTCAGCCAAGACAGTAGTAAACGCCACTCCAATTTCTGCAAAATAAGGAATCAAAATAAAATTCAAAGAAATATTCTCAAGTGCACTAATGGCTGATGCTCTAAGTATACATTTTTCCCTTTTAAATGGCAACAATATACACTGACTAAACAGAGTGCTAAAAATCGAGAAGAAAATAGCAACACTTAGTATTATCAGAGAACTCTGTGATTGAAGATAGTTTTCTCCACCAATAATAATTATAATATTCTTGCTAAGCATTATTAGTCCAATTATTGCAGGTGGAACAATCATCATTAAAGTATTGAACATTTTATTGAGCAGGTCTTTAAAATCCCTCATCATGCCTTTGCCAACATACATTGATAATCTTGGAATGGCTACAAATAAAGCAGCCGCAAGAAGGGTTTTTACAATGGTATAAATCCTTACAGAAAAACTATATATTCCTACGACATAATCATCTTTTAAGTAACCTAGCATTGTGGTATCAGAAGTCACGTAGATTTTTATAGCTACATTAGTAGCAAAAATAACCATAATCGGTGCTAACATTTCTCTAAGTTTAAAACGAAATGTTAATCGAATTCTACAGAATTTTCTTAAATGTATAAAATTCAGCACATTAGATCCAACACTAGAAATCACCGTAATGGCTGCATAATACAAATAATCACCAGGCTTCCTTACAAAAAGAAAAAGTAATATTATGGAAATAATCTTAAAAACAATACTTCGAATAGTAATATATGTGTATTCCTCGAATATAGAATAAAGCCATTCAGTTCCAAGTGTCGTAAAAAAAACCTCAATGCTTAGAATAAGAATACAACTGATGTATGACTTAGCCTTCTGCGAAAAAAACAAATAAAGAAAAAGTATTATATATGAAAGCAAAGTCGACACAATATTAATTGAAAAAACTCTGCTTGCAAATTCCTCAATCTTATTCTTGTCACCTCTAAACTTTGTTCCCTCACGAATTGCATACTTATCTATCCCAAGCGCTGATATCAAAAGAACATATGTTATTATAGTAAAAGAAAAATTATATTTTCCAATTTCATCAACAGTAAGAACTCTAGATATGTAAGGTACGGTTATGAGAGGAAATAATAGATTTAACGCAGTTCTAAGCGTATTTAGGAAAGCATTTAGTCCTATCGACTTTTTCCGTTGTTCCATGCCTAATCTCCGCTTTCATTCAATATTCTTAGAGAAAAAATCCAATTCTTCTATAGATTTTTTGCCTTTAATAAAGCAGATGCTATTACTTGATCCATATCATAATAACGATACTCCCCAAGTCTACCACCAAAAATCACTCTTTTTTCACTATCTGCAAGTTTTTTATATAATTCATATATTTTTTTATTCTTCTCGTCATTTACTGGATAATACGGCTCATCACCTATCTTCCATTCGCTGCTGTATTCTCGACTAATCACAGTCTTTGACAAATCATTTCCATTTTCATCTTTGCCGAACTCAAACCATTTATGCTCTATGATTCGCGTCCATGGAATATCCTTATCTGTATAATTGACAGCCGCATTTCCCTGAAAATTAGGAATATCTAGAAGTTCAGTCTCAAAACGCACTGAGCGATACTCAAGCGCACCTATACTGTAGTTGAAGTAAGCATCTATCGCTCCAGTATAAATTATCCTTTCAGCGTTTGCGTTCCAGTATTCCTTGTCATCCAAATAATCTACTCCGAGACTCACTTCAATCCCATCCAGCATTCGCTCTACCATTTTAGTGTAACCCCCAACAGGAATACCTTGGTATAGTGCGTTGAAGTAGTTATTATCAAAGGTAAACCTAACCGGAAGACGATTGATTATGAATGCTGGAAGATCCTTGCACTCACGTCCCCATTGTTTTTCTGTATAACCTTTTATAAGTTTTTCGTATATATCTCGACCAACTAATGAAATTGCTTGTTCTTCAAGGTTCTGTGGTTTCCTAGTTATCTCCATTCGCTGCTTTGCTATTATAGCCGAAGCCTCTTCAGGAGTAATAACCCCCCACATTTTATTAAACGTATACATATTAAAGGGGAGCGAGTATAATTCTCCCTTGTAGTTTGCTATTGGAGAATTGGTAAATCGGTTAAATGTGGCAAACTTATTTAAATAATCCCATACTTCTTTATCATTTGTATGAAATATATGAGCACCATATTTATGCACATTAATACCTTCTATTTTTTCCGTATATACATTGCCCGCTATATGATTACGCCTATCTATAACAAGAACTCTATTTCCGGCGTCTGTTAATTGCCTAGCCATTGTTGCACCATAGAGCCCAGCTCCAACAATTAGATAGTCATATTTCATTTATGCCACCTCCATTACTATTAACCCATTATTCAGCTTTTGTTTTTGACAAAAACTCCTTCACTTTCATTCCATGATTTGATGGAGTATCACTTATCACTTTAGCCGGAATCCCTCCAACTGTTACATTCGAAGACACATCTCTATTAACAACTGCATTAGCCCCTATCCTTACATTATCACCTATTATTATTCGTCCGAATAGTTTTGCCCCTGGACCAATGTAAACATTGTCCCCAATAATGGGGGCATTGCCGGTGGTCTCTTCTGGAGATTTTGAATAATTGCCTATATTAGCACCTGCCTGTATACGGCAATTGCTTCCTATCTGTGCACTTCCATGAACCACAAGTAAACCATAGTGTCCAATGCATAAGCCAGGTCCAAAAACATTTGGCGGTATTGTTAATCCAAGTTTCACGCCATACTGTTCAAACGATAATTTCCTAATATAGTTTAATAAACGATTAAAGATATTTTTTTTATCACAATTTAGATGATACTCATATTTTCTCATCTTAATTTGAAACTTCCATATTTTAGGAACAAATACTCCTTCCAATTTTTCCCGAAAAGATAATGGATATTTATTCAAGGCAATAAGATCAGCCTTTATATATTCAAAAAGTTCTTGTTTTGATTGTATCATATCTTAAATACCCCCTCTTTTTCGCTATATGCCCCTGTCTTATTTCATCCATCATAAATGAATACTCAAAAGCCAAGACAAACATATAAGCCGGACTATAGTGCCAAATCACAAGAATCAAAAGCACAAACGATAAAACACAAAAAATCGCCAATCCGAAATCTTTTTCTTCTATTGCGAATACAATTGATGATATAAAAGGAATAACATACAACAAACCAAATACAATACCTCCATGAACCAGAATTTTAAAAAGGCCCGAGGTTGTATTATAAAATTCCTGTCCAAGTTCGTATCCATATCCATCTATCGGTTTACTAAGCCACGAAATGAATCCTGATTTAAGAGCATAAGTATGTGCATAATAATTCCCATAATCATCATTAGCTTTAATCTTAAGGATTACACTTACTGCAATACAAGCCACTATTACAATAATAAGAGGAAAGATGTATTTTTTTAAAAAATCAATGAAGCATTTGTTGTCAGTCTCTATACTATTTATGATTCGTCTTAAAGCAAAAAGTATTGCCGCTAGCAAAACTGATGTTGCTGACATAGTTGTTATCATAGCAAATATGTAAATAATCTCTTTTATCTTGTTCCTATCTTTTTTTACAAACAAGTATAAAGCATAACCCAAAGAATATATTACATTGGTGATGGGCGCCTCAACATATATTGAGTCGTTAGTAAGGAAATTAAATCCAAAATAATTCTTTATCCCTTTCCCAACTACTTTATAACATAAAAGATAGCCGTTATATGTTTTAATCCCTCCCCAATTTATCTCAAGAGTATGAGTTGGTTGAATCCAATGGAAAATTGGTCCTATAAGCCAAGAAATGGTGCTTAATACAATAAAAACAAATATCACATCAGAAAATAGTTTTAGCCAATCCATTTTTTCCTGATAAGATAACAAAAGAAAATACAATAACATCAACGGAACAAGAATCCAATAGGAAATAATAAAAGGACCATTCGATGTATTTTTCACTATGATTGTTACTATACTTACAATCAAAAGATATACAAACATAGTTGATAATAACTTCTTACTCAAAACCGCACCTTTACGGATTGCAACACACATAATTGACAAGACAGATGAAATAGTTACAACCGCATATACAAAATAAGGGTTTGCTTGCATAAAGACAGATCTGCACCCTAATAAAATGGAAATCATTAGCATTACTTCTTCTATATGTACACGTTTTAGATGAAATCGAGAATTAAAACGTAACCTCATAAAAACCTCAAACCCTTCTCAAAACTAATCAATTCGCTTAATTGACTTTTTTAACCTTAAAAAAACATATAATAATAAACATCTTTTATGTCGAATCAGCCATAATTCCAATTTTCTTCCGCAAATGGACCAGTTTGACGCAGGCTTAACTACTTCAACATATTTTTCAAAAATCGAATAGTCTTCTTCAAAATTGAATGCCATTGAAAATAAACGATATCTATCATCTTTATTTGGATAGTATTGAGCAATATTCTTTAAGATTTCTCTATAGTATTTAAATACTTCACCATTAAATTTCTCAATTATACAATTATTAGAAGAGTACCCCAACTCATCAATCGCTTTCTTTCTAGCATTAATTAGAGTAATACTATTATTTGACAGATTATTATTATATTTAACTCCCATGCTCATAATATGATCTCTTCTATACAAATATAGTGGCTGATTGATATATTTGATATTATCAGCATAATGAAATGCATACATATTAAACATGTTATCTTGTAATCGCCTTAGATTATTATCAAACTTCAGGTTATATTTTTCTATGAATTCTCTATTATATAATTTCCCCCATGGTACACCAATTCCCGTATAGTAATATGGTCCAGGCTGACCATATCTCATTTCTATCAGTTGATAAATAAGCTCTATTTTACTTTCACTTGAAAAAAAAATATCTTTCTCAAAAAAATGATCTACCTCTTCAACACCTATAGACCGACAACAACACGCAACTATGTCTACTCTATTCTGTTCAATTTCTTTATAAAGAATTTCCAGATAATCCTCTGAAATAGCATCATCTCCATCTATAAATGCAATATATTTACCTTTAGCATATTCTAGTCCTATATTTCTAGCATGAGCCGCCCCCATATTCTCTGTATGAATAACTCTGTAATTTTGATACTTTTTATATTGATCACATACATCACCACTCCCATCAGTAGATCCATCATCAATAATAATCACTTCATAATTTGAAAATGACTGTCTACTAATGCTTTCAATGCACTCATCCAAATAAGAAGAAATATTATATACGGGAATAATAATTGATATTTCAGGTGTTGAACTATTCATAATACTATATCCTCAGTTTATTTTTTATTTCTTCAAGTACTTGTTTACAGTAATATCCATTCCTAATCCTTTCACCGGCTTTTTGCGCTCCTTCACGCAATTTGTAATAATACTCCTCTGACATATCATCAAATAGATTATTTAAGTCAGAAAGACTACTAATACCCAAACCAGCGTTATTATTGTCAATAAATGGTTTTATTGCGGCTTCATTCCAAAAGATAACCGGCATATTGGATGCAAGATATAATGATGTTTTATGCGGATTATTGTAGCGCAAATATTCACCGCTATTCCCCACACAAGATTCATCGGAATCTCCATCCCATATTAAGCCAAAGCCACCTTCCAATTGAGTCGGGAGAACATCTGGTGGAAATGAGCCATGATAAACAACATTCTTATACTCCTTATCCTCAAAACCAGGACCATATAAATGAACAGCAAATTTTCGATTTTCATCAGATAATAGTTTATAAAGGTATTTGCATTTGCCCGGCATCAAATTACCTGCAATCGTAACTGACCTTTCAAATTGTCTATTATCAGGAACAATTCCACTAACAAGATAATCAAAGATTCCCAAGTTAATAATTTTTGTCTTATCAATACCCATTCCAATTAAAGCATCTGACATAGATTCGTTATGAGAAATAACCAATTCACACTTATTAAGAATTTCATAATCTGCCACTCTGTTTCTTTTTGACAATTGCTGCTGATTTTTAAGATTCAGATTTCCTCTAATAGAGTCTAAATCATGAATAAAAGCAATAAAATGGGCATTTTTATTTTTCTTACAAATATCAATATACCTTCTAGAAACATATATACCCTCATTGGGATGCTGAATGATTATATAACTATTTTTTTCTATTAGTTTATTAATACTATGCCAATTTTTGATTCCTAAAAACATAGCCTTGATACGTTGCAAAGTAATGCTATTATATATTTTTTTACTAGAAAGGAAAACCAACGGTTCAATCCCCATGGATTCGGCTATGTTAGATATATCAGATGGCGCTTTACTTCCCGCAGTTTGTCCTTCCTTTAAATGCTTTGTACAATAGATTTTTCCCATTTCTAAATCCTTTATTCATAATAAATATCTAATAATCTTTGAGCAACTGCTGATTCACTAAAATGATTTCGTGCATAGTTTTCAATCCATTTCGAATCATATTCATTCCAACTATCCCGCATATCAAGAAGTGCTTTCTCCAGTGACTCAACATTGTTATGTTCAACCGTCAATCCTAATCTACTATCATTGTTTTCAATCATAACAGGAATTGAGTCAGTTGCTATTACCGGCTTTCCACACATCCATGCCTCAATAATAGGCACACAAAATGTTTCTAACTCGCTATATGTAACTAACACATTAGAAGAAGCCAAAAGCTCTGCCATTCTTACCCTAGTAACTGTTCCCATTAAATGTATTTGCTTTTCTCGTTCTTCTTCATCTATTATTTGTTTTAACTTACTATATTCAGCTCCTCCACCAGCTATAAACAACGAAACTTTTTCATCTTTAGAAAAAACACTAATAAAGGCTCTAATCACTTTGTCTACTCGCTTACAATCAACTAGCCTTCCAGATACAACATATCTAAAATCTTCGCATGAATTATTAGAAATACTATTATTAGTAAAGTATGGATTAACAAGATTAGGAACATTAAATACTTTTCTTTTTACTCCGGTCAACTCCAATACAGATTGTTTTAAACACGAGCTAACGCAAATAAATGAATCACACTTGTGCGCAAATTCTTTAATATTTTGAAGCGACTTTATATTTAATGTCTTGTCTTGAACCTTTGACCAATGTTCTGTCGCGACAATCTTTACACCTTTTTTTTGTATTCTTTCTAAAAACCTGTACGATCTTTGAGCAGGATAATGTACATGAACAATATTGGGCATTCCATATTTCTTTATTATTATTTTAGATAGATACTTTAAAAAAATATCAAACAGCCCATCCGTAATTTTTTGAGGAAAAAGCCTTCCAATCGGAAAATTAATCGAGAAAATTGGCACTTTTTTTTCTACTGTAAATCTATAGCCAATATGTTGAAGATTTCTGCCAGATCTAACACTCATAGCAATATAGATTACATCAACGCCCTTTTTCTCTAAAGCTTGAGCCTGCTCAAGTTCGAAACTTCCAAGCATTTTGTTCTTGGAGCTAGGTATGCCTCTTCCTATAATCCATACTTTCAAATCGATTATTTCCTCCAATAAATAAAACAGTTTTTCCTTACTAAATTATCTTAACTCTTTTTGACATCTGGCGAATTAAATCGTATCCATCCCAAACGAGTGTGAAATCCATAGATTTTCCCATTGGAACAATTCTGTCAATACCAATCGGTCGTGCATATTCAAGGAATGACTCAAATTCCCTCTTTTCAATACCATAATAAGTCAGTGTTTGACATCTTACATCACACACATCCAAAATATCTTTTAAATTAACGATATCCTTTTCATAATAAAAACCACTGTTATACTTATAATTCATTAAATCTTTATCAATTTTATCAATTTCAATTCTAGTAATGAACATATCATCATTCGGAACAAGGGTGATTTTCTTTTTAGCCGCCACCGTATATAATGCATTTAGCTTACCCACGACCTGTACTGGAGCAAGTGTATATTTTGTTTTTACCAATTCGTGAACTCTACCCCAAAAATCTAGTTTTGCATCATCCTTGTTTTTTCCCTTCCAGAAAATTATCCTAGGAGATGTACAAGCATTTTGATCAGAATAATAAGTATCATTATAAAAATTCTGAATTATCACATCCTTGTTATTTGCAGCAAGGTAACTATCTGCATCTATAACCGCTATAGAATGACGATCAGCAAAGGTTATTTCCGTGGTTCTTGCCGGTATTTTGGATTGCCGAAGTTCAGCAACGGTCATGTCTCCACCCCAGATTACTCTGACATTGCAAAGTGAAGAAAAAGTATCTGTAATCTCCTTTATTGGCGGAAACTTAACAAATACTATATATGGCTTCATATTTGCATATTTATCTGACAGGAGTTCATTTACGGCATTACTTATTATATTTACCTGTTCAAACGGTTTTCCCGGCAAACGGACAACATTGGCATTGCCTGCCAGCAACCCTGCTGCAAAACTAAACGCAAAGTTTACCGGAACATTAGATGGAGTGCTATGAAACACTATGCCTTTCCCAAATCTCTCATTTATATCATCATACTTTGCTTTTTCCTGAAGCAATGCTGCTTTTCTGCACCAAAAACCAAATGTCGCCACATCCGAGTACTCCCTGTTCTTTCGAAGTATTCCGGATAAGTCATTTAAAAAGGCAATAACCTCATCATCAAAAGGACGTAATACCTTAGCATCCATCATCTTCTCAACCACTTGAGAAGAGCCAACAACATACTGTAGTTCATTAAAATTTAGCTGCATAAGTATCACTGCACCCCCTTATTTCAGCATTTTTTAAACGACCATTTATCTTAAAGTATTTTCCTTTTCTTCCGCAAGGACAATCATCTTCTCCAAGTACCGAACCTTCATCCTCTGTCAAAAGACTATGTCCTGGGTAGGACTCTGGAATAGTAGAAACAACTTGTATAATTCCTGTTTCTCCTATATCAGCCACCGAAAAGTCAAGCGGTCTTCTAACAATCACATCCGAATAGTTGCTTGCGTGCAAATGACCATATTCACACTCCATATAAATACAACCGGTCTGTTCAACCATTCCATAATAATCGTGAATATCATGTAATCCGCAAACGTCTTCCATTTTTTTATGAAATTCGTCATGACTTACTGCTTCAGAAATCAATTTTTTCCATCCACCACCATGAATTAAAACTCCATTAGAAAGGTCAAACACAATACCCTCTTCTTTTAAACGGATTAGCTCTTTATAAAAATGCTGCCAAATCATAAACGTAAATCCAAATAAAAGAATTCTCTGTCCCTTATACATTTCCAAGAACTCTTTTACACCTTCAACATCTAACTTCATATCGTCATCCAAGGCATATATCTTCTTAGACCCGAAAATGGAAAACCCGAGAATACCTGCCCCTCTGGCACTGAACATCGCTCTGTTCTTAATCACGCTAGGACAGTCAATGATAAGCATTGGCATACGACTTGAACCAGTGAATTCCGAAACAATTTTAACCATTGCTTTTTGTTGATTTGAAGATGTTGCACGGTCAAGATATATTTTTGAGACAGCTTGTCCAGTTGTTCCAGAAGAAGTCATGGTCTTTACCACCTCATCCGAAGAAATCGATTTCAGATCCATCTCTTTAAATAGTCTAACTGGAAGAAATGGTAATTCCCTATAAGATTTAATCTTATTACAATCAAATCCAATCCCAGTAAGCATATTTGCATATTCTGGGCATTTCTGCTGATGCAGTCTAGTCAAATCAATTAGTCTTTCTGTTAATAATTTTTCCTTTTCCTCTTTGTCAAGTTCATAAGGAGAAATATTTAGGATATCATCAAATGTCATAATTTTTTCTCTCTGCCAATGCTTTTCTAATTATCTCTGCCATCTCACCATGATACTCGTGGATAAAAAAATGATTACCCGTAAATTCCTTTAAATAACAATTACCTATAAATATTTTGTTCCACTGTTCCATATCTGTTCGTTTTGTATCTGATTCCGAATAAAAAACGACAGCCGGGATATCCGAAGTAAATGAGAGTTCTTCAAACCTGTATTTTCCGATGAGTGAATAATCTGCGCGGTATAGCGGTAAATACATTCTCCAAAAACTCTTATTGTTTATCAGTCTTTCTGGCACTGCTCCAAACCGGATGGTACGTTCTTTAACCTTTTCATCCTGTTCTCCCTGCGAAAATCCAGCTAGCTCCATTTTTGTCTTTGGTTCATGCGCTGCTAGAAAAACATATCTGGGGAACGAAATCTCTTTCCTCTCTGTAATCCGAATCAAAACCTCCACGAGACTGATAGTTCCCATGCTGTAGCCAAACAGAGCATAATCTCCACCCGAATAGTTCTTTTTTATCAGGGAATACATATCATCCGCCAGTTCTGAAAAATTCTGATACAAAGCTTCCTTATGTCTTGATCCGTGTCCAGAATACTCTAGTTTAACAACCTCAAATCCTTCCAAATCATTTTCGATTTCATCAAAAAAAGTTGTATTTCCTCCAGCATATGTAAAGCAAAAAAGTTGCGGTTTATTCTGCATAATACTTTGTCAGTTCCTTATAGAGTGTCTTTCCGGAATCATTTTTGGGAATATCATCAATCACCAAAACCTTGAAAGCAGCCGGATTCAACTTTGTCTTTTCTATTACAAAATCTCGAACCGGATTTGCGACCTTTTCATCAGTAATAAAAATATACATATGATCATCCACTCCGGTACTGGCAGCTTCTATTTCAAAAGCTCCCTTAATAAGACGATCAACTTCATCAAGATTAACGCGATTTCCGTATATCTTTAAAAATCTTTTTTTACGACCAACTATAAAGAAATATCCCTCTTCATCAAACTGTGCCATATCGCCTGTTTCCAACACACCATGTCGTTCATCGCCTTTACACAAATCATCTCCGCATTCAGCATATCCAAGTGTTACATTTTTTCCTTCATAAACTAACTCGCCAGTTGTGAAAGGCTCCGTTATTTCCATTCCGCTTGCATCAATCAAATGGAATTTTCCTCCAGGAATTGCAATTCCCATAGAACCTTTCTTCTCCACTGCCTTATCCGCGGGAAGATATCCCATTCTTGCTGTTGCCTCACACTGTCCATACATAACAATAAAATTCTTGCCCCGTTCCTCTGCATACTTTGCAAATTTCTCATGAAGTTCAGGCAAGATTTTACCACCTGCTTGTGTCATAGTTCGAAGTGATGGCAAATCCATTCGGAAGAATCTTAGGCGATCCAACATCTCGTAAGTATAAGGTACTCCCCCAAAAGAAGTCGCCCCTTGTTCCTTGAAGAATGTCCAAAACTCTTTTTGCATAAGACCTTTATCAGTCACAAGTATATTGGCGCCAACCAATAAATGACTGTTAATTATAGACAAACCGTATGTATAATTCATAGGTAATGTGGTAATTGGGCGCTCCGTTTCATCAAGTCTCAAATATTCAACAATTGATTTTGCATTTTCCAAGACATTTGTATATGACTGGCGCACAAACTTCGGCGACCCAGTTGACCCGGAAGTTGTAAGAAGCAAGGCAAGCTCATCATTCAACAAATAGGCTTCTTCAAAATTAGTCTTTAACAAAACATAATTATATGCCCGATAATAAATCTCCATATTTGAAAACTGATTTAACTGATCCTGTGGTACCCATAAAAACGTGGGTTTATAGGTATCGATTAAGTTATTCAGCAATTCTTCTTCCAAATGAGCATTCAACATAACAGGAACAATTGCATTATTTATAAAACTTACATAACCAAGAACTGAACCAATTTCATTTCGGCAAAGACAAAATACCATACATCTTCTTCCGATTGATTCTGCTAAGGTATATGCCTCTAATCGTAACGATTCGTATGTCAGCTCTACTCCAAATTCGTCTGTAAACGCAATGTTTTTTCCAAACGACTCTAAATTCCAAATCCTTCCCATTAGAATTCTACTCCATATGATTCCTTTGCAAGTATTTCTTTTCCCTTTTCGTAAGAACTCAAATCAATGATATCATCTGTATCCATCATAATATCAAATGCCTCTTCCAAGGCTGCAATAAGTCCCATATGCCCAACAGAATCCCAGGCTTCAATATCTTGATATTTCAAGCCCGCTAGCTGTTCCTCTTTAATCTCAAAGGTTTCCATAAATGCCTTGTTATATTTCTCCAAATTTGTCATGTTGTTTCCTCCTTTATTTTAAATACTCTAATTTAATAAGATAACCTTTCGGTATATCCTTTTTAACAACTTTGCCTATAATTTCCTCCAATCGATTAGGCGCTATACCATCCCCTGGTCTCTTAAACTCTAAATCACCTTCAGAAATCATTTCCCCGCATCGTAAATTCCTTGCTGCCACTATACTTCTACGCATCTTTAAACGCTGTTCATCCTCTCCTTCGAGCAATATTCTTTCTCTCTTGCCCATTGCTTTATAAACATTACGACATGCATTTACAAGATTTTTCATGTCAACCGGTTCTATGGCCATGTTATTATCCATACCCATTTTTTTATTATCTAATGTAAAATGTTTCTCAATTAATGATGCACCTAATGCCACAGATGCCGCCGAAACCTCATACCCAATGGTATGATCAGAATAACCAATTACATAATCAGGAAATTCATCTTTTAGCATTATCACATTATTTAAATTGATAATTTCCGCAGAAGCTGGATATACTGAAACACAATGAAGTATGCAAAGCTGTCTGTTGCCAACTGATTCAAGGGCATGAACTGCATCTCTTATTTCTTCCAGGGTTGACATTCCTGTTGACAAAACAATAGGAACACCTTTTCTGCCGATATACTTAAGGAATGGCAAATTATTAATCTCCATTGAAGCTATTTTTATAAATGGTGCTTCTGTTTTTTCAACAAGAAAATCCACTTCCGCCTGAGAATATGGAGTTGATGAAAAATCTATTCCCATTTTCTTAGCGTGTAACGACAATTCTAATAATTCATCTTCGCTTAAAGAAAATTTAGAAACTATTCTTTTTGAAATAGGATTAGCATTATAGTATTCGTCCGCATACAAGGATTCTGCAGACCAAGACTGAAATTTAACACAGTCGCAGCCACATGCCTTTGCAGCATCAATCATCTCTTTTGCGGTATCCATATTGCCATTATGGCTAGAATTCATCTCTGCAACAATATATGGTTCAGTTTCCGTACCGATTTCTTTTCCGCCTCTAAAAAATAAAGAACTCATAGTTAGTCTCCTATCAATGAAATACCTTATTGTTCTCAGTGTTACGAGAAATCACACGCGCCGGATTTCCCATAACAGTAACATTAGCTTCTACATTCTTTAATACAACCGCTCCTGCGGAGATAATTGCATTGTCTCCAATTGTAATCAATTCTCTTATTGGTGAATTAAGTCCAACAAAAACGCAATCTCCTAACACAGATTGACCACCCACATCTACATGAGTGGAAATTTGACAATGCTTACCAATTATTGCATCATGACCAATACATGCATAAGACTGAATGGTTGTATCATCCCCAACTACAGCATCTGCACTTATGATAGCACCACGCTTGATTACCAATCCTCTTCCTAATCTACAATAAGGACTAATTTGGCTATCTGGAGATATCACACTACCAAATTTGCAATTTAAAGAACTTAATCTTTCAAATATTTTTTTCTTTGTTTTGGGTTCACCTACCGCTATTACAAATTCAACTTCTTTGAACTTCTGAATTGCTGTGTCTAATTTCATCATATCCAAACCCATAAATTGCCCTTCCGGTTTGTTATCATCGATGAATATTATTTTTTCCCATCTATTATCTTTTTTATTTTGATAATCTGCAATCTCACGAACTTCTTTACCTTGTCCACTAGCTCCAAAAATAGCAAGTACCATCATTCATTTCCTCTTGTTGTTTCGTTTCTAATATCGCCCACCATCACAATTTATAATCTGTCCGGATAAATACGAAGACATGTCTGAAGCCAAATAAAGCACTGTATTTGCAATCTCTTCTGGTTTGGCCGGACGCTTGATATTATTAGAGCTCACATACCTATCGGTCTCCTCTTCAGTTTGCCTTCCTGTTCCTAGTTTAGTTTCAGTTAACCCAGGAGCAACACCATTCACTCTAATTCCATATTGAGCAAGTTCTTTTGCTGTTGCTTTTGTTCCCCAAAGCATTGCCATCTTACTAGAACCATATGCATATGCGCCAGACCTATACTCCTGTGCTGCCTTTGAAATAATATTAATAATCACACCGGACTTTTGACGCATCATCTTACGTGATATCAACTGTGTAAGAAAAGAAGGCATAATAAAATTGGCTTCCATAGATTGCCGCATTTCATCTATTGATGTCATTCCTAATGTCTTTGCATTGACCATACCAGCGCAATTCACAAGAATGTCAATTTTTTCTCCATCAGATCCAACCTGCTTAACTGCATGTTTTACGGATACCTCATCCATTAAATCAAATTCTACTACTTTTATCCAGACACCATTTTTCGTTGATACTTGACTATACTGCTCCAATAATTCAGCAGTTGTGTTATGTACAAAAGCCCATATATTAGCACCATTCTTCGCAAAGCATTTTAAAATAGCTAGTCCAATGCCACTTCCTGCCCCCGTTACAATGCAGTTTTTCCCATGTAACATTTTTATTCCTCGTTCTTTCTTTTAAACTCTCGCCAACATTCTTCTATCGTATCAGCAGATAAATCCCCTTTTGTTTTTTTTACGTCAATAAACATCTATCATTGATAACAACATTTCCTCACTAGAACCAGTCGACCCTATTAACACACTCTTCATTATGTAGACTCCTTTTTATCTAATACTCCCATAAATTCACTATTTGTTGCTTCGCCAGCTTCATTAATACCTTCTCTTTTCAACACAATCCGAATGGTCCAAAGAATAATCTTTAAATCCATAAGAAAAGATATTTTATCTACATATTCTACATCAAGTTCAAATTTTTTGTCCCACCCCGCGCTATTTCTTACAGTAGACGTTGCCAGACCCGTTAATCCAGGTCTCACTTCATGCCTTCTTCTCTGTATAGGAGTATACCTATCAATATACTTAGTTAATAATGGGCGAGGCCCAACCACAGCCATATCCCCTTTGATAATATTGAAAAGTTCTGGTAATTCATCAAGGGAAGTGGATCTGAGTAATTTCCCAAAAGAAGTCAATCGATCCTTATCTGGCAAAAGGTTTCCGTTCTCATCTCGAGCCTCCGTCATAGTTCTAAACTTGTGAAGTTTAAATATCTTCTCTTTTCCTGTTACAGGGTCTATCATACCTGGTCGATCTTGACTAAAAAAAACTGGTGAGCCCAACTTGAATCGAACTAATAATGCTATAACCCCTATAATTGGAGACAGTACAATCAACGCACAAATAGCTAGGAAACAATCCAGAGGACGTTTAATATATTTTTCATATGGACCATAATATTTATGTTGCATATCAAATAACCCTCTAACTAAAACATCTTCTAACAATTTCTATCACTATTGCTTGTTCATCTGTCGTCATTTTATTGTCACTCGGTAAGCACAATCCTCTTTCAAAAATGTCCGCTCCAACGTCAATCATTCCTGATTCCTTAATATAGGCATTGCTTCTTGCCCTGCCGTTTCCCGCCGTGGTAACGAACGGACTCATGCGGTAAAGTGGTTGCATATGCATGGGTTTCCAAATCGGACGGCAGTCTGCATTGAAGGCCATGAGTGCTTCTAGGATCTCTGTAGGACAGCTTTTTCCCGCCTCGGTATTGTATAACGCCTTCTTCTCTCCTCTGACGGTTTCGCACATGGCATCTTCATTGATGGTAATGCAGGAAAGCCAATAGTTCGGTACAGTATTCCCGGGGATCGGATTCATCTTCACCGGAAGATCTGCAAGTCCTTCTTTGTACTTCTCGTATATTCTCTTCTTATCTGCGATGTGTTCTTCAAGGTAAGGTAACTGTCCGCGAACAACACCTGCAATGATATTGCTCATCCGGTAATTGTATCCGAGTTCCTCATGCTGATACCAGGGGGCATCCTCGCGGCTCTGTGTGGACCATTTTCTTGCCTTATTGGCATCCTCTTCGTCATCGCAGAGGAGCATTCCGCCTGAACTTCCGGTAATGATTTTATTTCCGTTGAAACTGATAACGCTGTAATCACCGAAGCATCCTGTCTGCACACCGTCATAGGTTGCACCGAAGCTTTCTGCGGCATCTTCGATAATCAGGGCATTGTGTGCCTTGGCAATCTTCTGAATTTCGGCAATCTTTCCGGGCGTTCCGTAAAGGTGTGCCACAATGATCAGTCTGACATCGGGATAAATCTCGAATGCCTTCTCCAAGGCCACGGGATCCATGTTCCAGGAATCATACTCGGTATCGATAAACACCGGTGTGCCGTTCTCATATACCACTCCGTTAATGGTGGCATCGAAGGTCATGTCGGAGCAGAATACTTTATGTCCTTCCAGCGTTCCGTGACCGACTGCAGGCTGCCCGTAAAGTTTCTCTCCGGCAAGCTTGATGGCAAGGTGAAGAGCTGCCGTTCCGGCGCTGAGCGCTACCGCACATTTCCTGCCAATCTTAGCCTGAACCATCTTCTCGATTTCGTTGATGTTTTCACCGGCAGTGGTAATCCAGTTCTTCTCGAAAGCATCGTTAATCCACTTCTGTTCCTCTCCGTGCATGGTGGGAGAAGCAAGCCATATTTTCTTTTCAAATGGTCTAATTCCTGCAAATCTTACATCTTTCAGATAATCTTTCATAATCTTTACTATCCTTAAAAATATACTCTAAACATAAGATATCCGACATGTATTCACATGCCGGTTCTTATTTTCAGTTAGTTCTCTGTTGTTCCTGACGGATTACTCGGATGATACGTGCTTACCACCCTTTGCATATATTCTCTGATTTCCGCTTTGTTCTTATATGCCACATCCATCAGTTCCTTCAACTGACCTAAGAATTCTTCGATATCGAAGGGAATCGGGCATCCAATGAAAATCTTATTATTCGGAGACTTCTTAAGCCCCTCTTCCGCCATCAGTTTCTCTTCATATAGTTTCTCTCCGGGGCGAAGGCCGGTATATTCGATTTTGATATCCACATCCGGTTTGTGACCGGAAAGCTTGATCAGGTTTCTTGCAAGAGTATCGATTTTTACTTCCGTTCCCATATCAAGGACGAAAACCTCACCACCCTTTGCATAGGTTCCCGCAAGCATAACAAGACCGACAGCCTCCGGAATGGTCATGAAATATCTTACGATATCCGGATGGGTTACCGTAACCGGTCCTCCATGCTCGATCTGCTTCTTAAAGAGCGGAATCACGGAACCGTTGCTTCCGAGAACATTTCCGAAGCGAACCGCTACAAACTCGGTCTTGATATTCGAATAATCAATCTGTCCTAGTTTCTTTCCGGCAATGTCCGAATCATAATGGGTGAAAAGCTGTGGGATTTCCTCCGCTTTCCCCTCTTTGATCTTGGCATCGAAGCTTTGAATGATCATCTCGCAAAGCCGTTTGGAAGCACCCATGATATTGGTGGGATTTACCGCTTTATCCGTGGAGATCAGGACAAAACGCTCGCATCCGTGTACCATGGCAGCAAAGGCTGTTTTATAAGTACCGATGGCATTATTCTTGATTGCCTCATTGGGGGAATCCTCCATAAGGGGTACATGCTTATGCGCTGCCGCATGATAGACAACCTGTGGATGATACGTTTCGAAAATCTGATACATCCTTCTGGAATCCCTTACCGATCCGATCAGAACTTCCAGGTTGAGTGTCGGATATTTCTCTTTCAGTTCCAGCTGGATATCATATGCATTATTCTCATATACGTCGAAGATGATAAGCTGCTTCGGATTATGTTTCGCCACCTGTCTGCAAAGTTCGGACCCGATGGAACCGCCGCCGCCTGTTACCAGAATCACTTTGCCGTTAATGAAATCAAAGACATCCTGTTCATCCGTTTTGATTACATCTCTGCCGAGCAGATCCTCGATGGAGACATCCTTCATGTTCTTTAGGGAAACCTGCCCCTTCACCAGCTGGTACATGCCGGGAAGCTGTTTCAATTCACATCCGGTCTCCTTGCATATATTAGAGATATCCCGTCTCGCATCCGCCTTTGCGGAAGGGATGGCAATATAAATCTTCTTAACCTGATATTTCTCGACATTGGCAAAAATATCATCCCTGCCTCCCACGATGGGAACATTCTCCATATATCTGCCCCACTTGTTGGGATTATCGTCAATAACACAGACAACTTTTTCTTTCAGATCTTTGGTATTCCGGATATCGCGAAGGATCATCTGTCCGGCGTCTCCTGCGCCAATCAGCATAACATGCTCATAATCGCCGTCCTTATCCTGCGTAGTGGAACGAATATACAGGAGGAAGCGATAGGAGAATCGGATGCCGATGATCAATACTGCCTGAAAGAAAGCACCGCCCACATAAGTGGACAGGGGAAATCGATCCATAACCAATGAAGTCACAATCGTATATAACGCAGAAGCAAGCACGGTGCCTGCCGCGAAACGAAACAATTCCGGATAACTTGCATATCTCCACATACTGCGGTACATCCGAAAGAGCCAGAAAAATCCGACTGCAAGGAGTGCGTACGCCGATATGGAATAGGCATAGGTCTGTAAGTATTTAAGCGGAATGGTCGAGAACTTACAGTCAAAACGGATCCAAAGTGCGATGAAATACGAAAGATGTATCGCCACGAAATCAAATGCGATCAACCCAAAAGCGATCAATGTCCAGTGTTCTATTTTCTTCTTTTTTCTAACTGTCTCTTTACTCATATATCTGCTTCTTTTCGGTCTTTGGCACATTCGTCCCGTAATCTCGACGACTTATTTCCCGCACTGCTGTTTTACCGTAAATTGCCTTGAGATTTACTATCTGTCGCTTTCATTTCCATAATAATTTCCGTAATACTTGCCATAGTACTTACCGTAATATTTGCCGTAGTACTTGCCGTAATAGCCCTTGCCTTTGGCTTCAATCTTATTTAAAACACAACCTAAAAGCTTGCAGCCGGCCACTTCCAGCTGTTCCTTGGCTTTCTTGGCAAAGCGATAGGAAATATCACCACTGCCGATAACCAAAATTCCACCATCACATTTTCTGGAAATAATAGCAGCATCGATAACACTTCCAACAGGAGGTGCATCAATAATAATCATATCGAAATTTGCCTTGGCATCTTCAATGAACTCATTGAAACGATCACTGATCAGAAGTTCACTGGGGTTCGGAGGTACCGGACCTGAGAACACCAAGTAAAGATTCGGTATGTCCGTTTCGCAGATAACCTCTTCGAAAGTATTTTTTCCAACCAGAAAATGAGAGAACCCATATTTTACACGTCCACTCTTGTAACGGCTCTTGAGTACCGACTTGCGAAGGTCTGCATCCACAAAAAGAACTCTCTTTCCGGCTTCTGCAAACGAACATGCACAGTCAAAACTTACCGTACTCTTCCCTTCATTTGGAATCGTACTCGTAAAGAAAATGGTCTGTATATGACTACCCGAAAACTCAATATTGGTTCTTAACGTCTTGAAGGCCTCCTTGGAACGAAAGTCCAATTCATCCTGCTGAATTGATAATTCCTGCATTCTTATTTCCTCCTTGCCTTCTTACGTTTCTTCTTATCCGACTCAGTTCCATCAAACATAGGGATTGTTGCCAATGTTGTCATTCCCAAGTAACGTTCAATATCTTCACTGGTCTTAATTGAATCATCCAAGTAATAACGAATAATGAGAATTGCGATAGTTATAACAGCACCAATCAAAAACCCAATTAGCGTGAACTTTCTTTTGGACGGCTCTACCGGCTGTTGGGGAAGATTCGCTTCCTCTACCACATTAACCGCTTCCAAATCCATGACTTCACGAAGATGAATCGCTGCGACTTCACGAACCGCATTGCAGATGTACTGTGCTCTCTCGGGATTCTCGTCTTTCACGGAAATGCTGACGATACGCGTATCCTGGGTGTTTCCTACGGAAACCTTTTTGCTTAGCCCCTCTGCACTCTCCTTTAATCCGCATTCATCAACAACGGTTTGCATCACCTTGCGACTCCTGATCAGTTCCTTGAAGTCCTTGGTAAGATAGGTAGCCACTTGTGCATCGCCGACCGTCAAGGTATCGTTCTGGCCATTCTTGTTTAAGATATACACCTTCGTCGTACTCTGGTACTTCGGTGTCAGCACAAAAGCACTGATTGCAAACCCGATTGCCGCGGTCAGAAGTCCCACGATTGCAATCAGCCAAAACCAGTGGAACAAATAGGGGATGAGCTCCGCGAGGTTGATTTCAACTTCCCCGTCCTGCTGTTGATTCTTTTTGTTCTCGTTCATTTCATTCTCCTATATCAAACAATTTAATTGCATTCTTAAACAGTATCCTATCCACATATGCTTCATCATACTTCGCATACAGATATTCCACACATTTCTTCATCCGTGGAGCCCGGCTCTCGTAGTGATGCGCATCCGTTCCAACGAAGTCGACAAGCCTTTGCTTTAGTAGCTTCTTGCAGAACTGCTTCGTCCCGAATCCCTGACTTCCGTCAATGCTTGATGCGTTTACCTGGATCAGGGCGCCCCTGCCCTTAATTTCTTCAATCAGTCTTGGGTCTTTGCGAAGCGGCAGGAACCGTTCCACATGCGCGAGGATCGGATGAAGTCCAAGGCTTTGAACCGTCTCAACGCCTCTTCGGATCCTGGCATAATCATCATCGGGATAGAACTCGATGAGCAGATAATTCGAACCGTTCATCGTATTGAGTTGCCCTGCCTCGAATGCCTCTTCCATGTCGGAGAAGTACATCACTTCGTTTCCGCCTAAGATGGTTAAATTCAGATTATTTTCATCCGCCAGTGCCTGTATGTCGGCTACGAGTTTTCGCACCGTAGCAGGTGATGCATTATGATGTCCTTTCTTGAAATGCGGTGTAGCAAGCATATGTGTGATACCTTCCTCTGCCGCAATCCGGATCATCTTCAGTGTTGTTTCCATCGACTGTGATCCGTCATCCACACCCGGAAGTATATGATTGTGCATATCGATAACGTATTTCGCCATATCACCTCTTGGCAAACAAGAATTTACTTCTTCGTAACTCTGTCTGCCACATCATCCAGATCCAAGAAATCGTCTTCCACAGATGCGCTCGTCGCATCCAGTGCTTCTATGTAGTCTTCAACATCTTCCTGTGACATTCCGCCAAGGTTCTCTGCTTCCTGTGCAGCTTCGGCCGCCATTTCTTCTCTTGCCATACGGCTTGCGCTCTTACGCTTGGAGAAATCAAGTTTCGGAATTTCTTTACCGTTACTACCGACCTGCGGAGCATTCTCAACACTTGCACTCTTTGTTTTGTCGCGGTCTACAGTCTTAAGTCTTAAATCCACATGACCCTGTACGGGTGCCTGCGCTTGGCTATCTTCGAAGGAAGCATATTCGAAGGGTGCCGCCTTCTCGTCAATCTTTTCCTGTCTGGCAAGTTTATCCTTGGTGCGGAGGTTTTTCACATCGGAGTGATGTCCGGTCTGTGCCGCAACTCCGTCGATGATGAATTTAAGTCCGACGATTACAATAATCAGTGCACCGAAACCGCAGAGGATAAAGAGGGATTTCTTCTCACCGCTTAGGCCGTCCTCTTTCTTCGGCTTCTCTTCCGGCATCGGAGGAGCCACATACTCGGAGACTTTCTCGGATACCTTCTCGGAAGTTTTCTCGGTCTTCTCGGAAGTTTTCTCGGTCTTGTCCGTCTTGCTGTCCTTGCCGTCCTTATCAGCGTCTTCGCTGGTTTTCTCGGAAGTCTTCTCGTCTTCGTTTCGGTTCTTCTCCATGTTGATATGGAGTTTATATACGATCGGTTCGCCGTCATTATTGGAAACCGATACTTCCACTTCGTTTCTGCCGACGTTCAGCTCATCGATGTTAGAGGTTATCTTGTAACCTTCCGGTGCTTCAATAACCGCTTCATCCGAGTAGGGAATGGAGAAGGTGTATTCCGTTCTGCCGTTGGCAAAGCCCGGAATCTGTTTGCCATTGATCAGAATGTACTCCGGAGGAATGGTGACTCCGCCCTGAATGGTAATTGGAGCAGAAACAAGTGGAGCGGATGCCATCGGATTGCCGTTGATATCATTCACTGCAACGCTTGATACACTTAATGTCGTATTGGCTGCGGTATTGGCATGGAAAGTCAGCATATGCATCGACTCGCCGCCGTTGGCGGAAGTACCGCTGACTACAACGCTTCCGTTACCGCCTGAAGATGCTCCGCTGACATAGCTGATTGCATTGGCATCATAAGTAAGCGTAACGGAGTAGGTTCCGACCAAAAGTCCGTTGTCTTCGTTGTTTCCGACATAAACGCCGATATTGAAATTCGTTCCCTGCGCAGGATTGTACGATACGGATCCGAACCGCACATAACCTGCGGCATCGACCTTCATCGCCGGAATCATGATACATAAGCACAACAAAAGCAAAGCCGGGAATACCGCCTTTGCCAATTTCATCCCAATATTCGTTCTACTCATCTCCCTAAATGTATCGTTCATGGTGCCTGGAATTCCCTGATGTCGGGCATAGTATGTCCTATTACATAATCCTATATATTGTATCATTTGCCCCTTGCAAAGTCAATCTGCAAAA
>Ga0310691_10002070_pt1 | contig 28025 bp, 27 predicted proteins | sample 176DNAGHGlowgp2_FD_203887 | JGI IMG/M metagenome (GOLD analysis project Ga0310691, IMG submission 203887) | Sheep rumen microbial communities from Palmerston North, Manawatu-Wanganui, New Zealand - 1766 DNA GHGlow gp2 (v2) (version 2) | ecosystem: Host-associated > Mammals > Digestive system >... | reverse complement strand
CAACAAGATTAAAGTAGCAAAGCGTGTTGGTTATGGTTACCGTGACGATGACTATTTCTTCACACTTGTTCGATACATATCTATTCCGAAGAATTACATGCTAATCCCACAAAAATTCTGAAGAGCCTTTTTTTGCCGCTCGGCTCCAAAGAATTCCGGAATAGGATCCTTCGCTATCAGGGGCGACTTGAGTGTGGTGGTTAGTGGCCAACGAGCATTTGTGTTGTTTATTGCTAATTCATCTGATATACTACTGCATAGCAATTTGCAGGGGGTATCCTATGAATAGAGTTAAGAAGTTAATGGCGTCTGTCTTGATGTTTGCCATCATGGCTGCTGTTTTTGCGGGGTGTTCTTCCAAGCAGATACCTGCCGGACTGAAGGTCGGGGATGTTTTCGAGTATGGAAGCTACGGCGGATCCATCGAGTGGCAGGTGCTTGATATCCAGGACGGCAAGGCATTTGTGATCGCTTCCAAGGCTTTGGATGCCAAGGTATATAACGAGGATTATGTTGATATCACGTGGAATCTCTGTACGCTCAGGACCTGGCTGAACAACGACTTCATGAACAGCGCTTTCTCATCTTCAGAGAAGAGTGCGATCGTTCTGTCCAAGGTAGAGAACAAGGATAACCCGGATTACAATACACCCGGTGGTGAGGATACTGAAGATTACATCTTCCTTCTGAGCATCGATGAGGCTAAGAAGTACTTCACGACCGAGGAAGCACGTAAGGCAACTGCTACGGAGAAGGCTGACAAGGACGGCGTTAAGGTAAGGGGCGGTTACTGCAACTGGACGCTCCGTTCACCCGGATATACGGCGCTCTGTTCCGCAGGCGTTGGTGCTGACGGATATGTATACACAGACGGAAGCTACATCAGTGTTGACAGCAACGGTATCCGTCCTGCAATGTGGGTTACTCTTCCCGCAGGTTCATAAGATCATCACAACTGACTTACACAGATAAATCTGCCGTCGATGTCCTCGAAGACGAACTGCCTGTTTGTCTTCATGTTAACGGACTCGGCGGCTTCTTTAAGTTCTTCGGCGATCCTGACACCTGAACCCTTGAGCTCGTTATAGAACAGCAGGGGTTCGGATACGTAGATATACATGTCATAGAGCACGCCGCACAGTTCTCTTACCGGCCTGACAGTCTTATTCGCCTTTGCGAGTACGATCACCGTGTTGTCTCTTGTCAGCTTGATGTGTGGCATAGTCTCATCGTCTAAGTGAGCGGCCTTGAAGCCGATCTTGCTCTCATAGAAGAGTGCGGTCTTCACAGGATCTGCACACGGGAAGACTGAGGCGTTATATTCCAGGAGATGGAGGGCATTGTCTTCTTCCGCAGTTCCTTCTTCAGGCTGCGGCTCAGCCTTGCCATCCTTCATGGTGAATCCCAGGAGGGGCTTGCCGAAAGCCTTCTCGTGTTCCTCGAGCGACTCCATCATCTCGGATCTCTTCATGATGTCCACGTGAGTCATATCCTCAGGAATGATCCTCAGAAACTCGATCTTCTCGCAATATTCGGCGAGGCTTAAGAATCTCACATAAAGTGGCATGATCTCGTCACATGACTGTGGAAGATCTGTGCTGCCGTGCAGGAACATCATTCCGTACTCCACAGCCCGTGCGGGGAGGGACGCCATAAGGCGGTTTAAGAGGTTCATCTCCTCAATGGCTTTCTCATGGCAGTCACCAACCTTGAGCACCTCTTCCATCATATCGAAAACGACATTCATGTCGTGCTTGGGATAATCCTTGTTTAACATATCCAATAACCTCTTGATCCTGAAGATTACTTTATCAATTATATCTGATTTGAACGAAATGGAGCAAGGTGTATAATACATAACTCGGGGGAGGAATCTTGCATGGCAGGTATTAAGAAAACAAACGCGATGAGGATGCTCGATTCAGCGGGCATCGACTATAAGACCCAGGAGTATGAGTTCGATGAGAACGACCTGGATGGTCATCACGTTGCCGATTTTCTGAATATCCCATATGAGGAAGTCTTCAAGACCATCGTTGCCAAGGGAGATGACGGTTATGTTGTCTTCTGTCTGTCCGTTGATGACGAACTGGATCTGAAGAAGGCTGCCAGGCTTGCGAAGCAGAAGAGGGTGGAATTGATCCACGTCAAGGAACTGCTCCCGCTGACCGGTTATATCAGAGGCGGATGCTCTCCCATTGGCATGAAGAAAAAGTTCCCGACATACATTGACGAGATGATCGAGCTGGTAGACGAAGTATCAGTCTCCGGCGGAGTCAGAGGCGTGCAGATAAGACTGAAGGCGGAAGATCTCGTTAAGTATACGGATGCAGTTGTAGGAGACATTACTTGTTGATATGGAAAAGTTTCTGATTTTTAAGTCGCTGGCGATCATCATCATCGCTTCAAAACTGTTTGGCCTCGGCGCACGTAAGATAAAGGTTCCCCAGGTAGCAGGAGAGATCTTTGCAGGCATCCTGATCGGCCCGAGTCTCTTAGGACTTGTCCAGTATTCGGACTTCCTTGGACAGATGGCTGAGATCGGTGTCATCATCATCATGTTTACGGCCGGTCTTGAGACGAGGCTGTCAGAACTGAGGAAGACGGGCATCAAGGCGCTGCTCATTGCCTGTTCGGGCGTGTTCGTACCTCTCGTCCTAGGAACTCTTCTGTATTTTGCTTTCTACGGGGCAGCTCCGTTTGGAAGTGACGACTTCTACAAAGCCGTGTTTATCGGTCTTATCCTTACTGCCACATCCGTTGGCATAACGGTCGAAGCTCTCAAGGAACTTGGCAAGATATCGGAGACGGTCGGAACGACCATAGTAAGCGCGGCGATAATAGATGACGTCATCGGCATCGTCGTCCTGACCATCGTTATCGGATTCAAGGATCCCACACAGGATGTTGGCCACACGCTCCTCATGACAGGTCTGTTCTTTGTATTCTGCATAGTATTCGGCATCATAATATACAAGCTGTTTAAGATATACGACAGGAAGCACCGCCATACGAGAAGGATCCCGATAATAGGACTGGCACTGTGTTTTGCCCTGTCTTTTGTCGCAGAGAAGTATTTCGGCGTTGCTGATATCACAGGTGCTTACATCGCCGGTGTCATCTTAAGTTCCCTAAAGGATTCTGCTTATATCACCAGGAAGATGGATATCAGCTCGTACATGATCTTCGGACCGGTCTTCTTCGCGAGTATCGGTATCCAGAACGACCTGTCCAATTTCAATACATCGATCATCCTGTTCTCCCTGGCTTTCGTTGTGGTCGGAATGGCATCAAAGGTCATAGGGTGCGGCACGGTCGCAAGGCTTGAAGGATTCAAGGGCATGGATGCACTGAAGATCGGATGCGGCATGATGACCAGGGGCGAGGTCGCCCTTATCGTTGCACAGAGAGGTTTCTCCCTGGGTATATTGGACAGCTCATATTCCACTGCGGTCATCCTTCTTATAATAGTCAGTTCCGTTGTTACACCGATCCTCTTGAAAGTACTGTATAATGATAAGAGTCAATCTAATAAAGAGGTAACGGAAAATGTCCAATCTTGATCATAACGGCATAGATCAGCTTACAAAGGGAGCAAAGATCTATTTCATAGGCATAGGCGGAATATCGATGAGCGGCCTGGCGCTGCTCGCCAAAGGATATGGCTTCAACATAGGCGGTTCAGACATGAACCCTTCCGAGAGGACTAAGATGCTCGAGAGCAAGGGGATCAGGATCTACAATTCACAGATCGCAGATAACATCATTGATTTCGGACCGGATTACATAGTCAAGACGGCAGCGATCCTGCCGCACAATCCCGAGGTTGCCGAGGCCATGAAGCGAGGACTTAAGATCTTCGACAGATCAGAGTTCCTCGGCCTGATAACCGAGAGCTATGCAAGTGTCATCAATATCTCGGGAACTCACGGCAAGACGACTACGACATCGATGACATCGCTCATGCTGATCGAAGCAGGCAAGGATCCCACGGTCCATATTGGTGCGCCTTTCGATGCGTTCGGAGGAAGTACGGTCAGGCTCGGAGGGAACAGGAACCTGCTTGTATCCGAGGCATGCGAGTTCAAGCAGTCTTTCCTGCAGTTCAGATCCACTACTGCAGCGATCACGAATATCGATCATGACCATGTTGACTGCTATCCTACATTGCAGGACGTTATCGACGTTTTTGCGAAGTTTACGGAAAAAGTCGATGATAACGGATATATTGTAGTCACGGGTTCAGATAAGAATATAAGGAAGGCTTTGGAGATCGCTTCCGCCCAAAGGGAGAAGGAAGGCATCAGCTTGCCGTCTGTGATCACATGTTCCTCAGACGGGAGCATTGCGGATTTCCAGGCGCTTAACATAGAGTTTATCGACGGACTCCCTCATTTCGATATCGAGTTCAAGGGCGAGTTTCTGGGAAGGGCGCACCTGCGCGTACCCGGAAGGCACAATATCGATAATGCTCTGATCGCATCCGCCTGTGCTTATCTGAACGGTGCAGGACCCCGTTCGATCATCAAGGCGCTTAATGAGTTCACGGGTGCTGACGGGCGTTACACGGTCAAGGGCAAATACAAGGGGTGTGACGTCGTTGTCGATTATGCTCATCATCCCACGGCTGCAAGGGCTACCATCGAGGCTGCTTCCAACATGCCTCACGGCGATATATTGGTGGTATTCCAGCCGCTTACTTTTAACCGCACGAAATTGCTCTTCGAAGACTATGTGACTTCATTGCTGCCTTGTAAGAAGATCCTCTTCGGTGAGATCTTCTCCGACCGCGAGTCTGACAACCTCGGAATATCGAGCAAGGATATCGCTGACGAGATCAATAAGCGCGGCGGAGATGCTGAATTCTTCGCGGATAAGATGGATATCATCCCGAGGATCGACGAGCTCATCAAGCCCGGTGACATTATCCTCATATTAGGTCCCGAAGATATAAGGGAGCTTGGCGACATACTCTGCGGCGAGGCCTGAAGGAATGAGATCGAGCGGTGCCGTCAAACATCGTGATCAGAGAGGGAAGCTGCAAAGACTTCCCAATACTGCATTTATTACCGGCGGCGCAGCAGTCCTGTTTATACTGATACTTTATATTCTGTTCTTCCTGGCGGGGGGCAATGCTGATCCTTCGCGTCCGCTCCTTCTGATCTACACGAGAAGTGAGAGGGAAGTGTATGTCATGGAACCTGCCATGACGCACAGCCTCAAGGCTGCAGGCTTCGATCATAGACTTGTCAGGGACAAGGAGAACAAGATCCCTGAGGACATCAAGGGCCGTGATGTGTTCATCATGGGTATAGGGCATGATTCATGGACGCTGATGCGCGACATCAACGAAGATGAGCTCGGTTCTGCCAACAGCGGTAAGAACAATATCAAAGGCTATATAATGCTCGATCCCAAGTATCCGGGCAACCTCTCGATGGAACACTATGATACTGATGAGCCGGCGTGCGATGTTGCGGTGTTCGCTTTCGGGAAGGAGGCAAAGGATACGTCTTCCATGGGAGATGCCAGGAGGATCTTTGAGCGCATGAGCGGTGTGGACACAGTCTACGGTGCTTATGCAAAAAGAGGCGTGCTCTTTGGAAGCAGGGTATATGTCTCCGCAAACCAGAGAAGGTATCTGTCCCTGTATGGCGACATGCCTTACACGATGCTCCTGAATTCCCCTTCGTTCCAGAGTGAACTTGCAGGATACCTCGGTACGACATACGGGAATGAGGTCAGTTTTGGCAGCATCAATGCCTGGTTCATACTGCTGTTTGCAGGGGTCCTGTTCGCATTGGCTTCAATATTCATGTTCCTGTTCTTTGTTCCCGTGCCGGAGCGCCGTGCGATCAAGGCTGAGAAGACCGGTGACGACGGAATGGCGGCGATCGTCAACCTGGGACTTGCCATCTGGTTCGGGGTTATCATAGTTGCAGGTTTTATCATCCCTTATACAAGAGAGTATGTAAGATATGTCATCTTCTTCGCGCCTCTGTTCATGATACTCGTAATGGTACTCATGAGACTCGGTTTTATCTTCACTAACAAGATCGTCTTTAAGGCAGACCACAGGGGCTTGCCAAGGACACTTGCCTCAGCTCTTATCCTGACAGCATTCTTTACTGTGATGTGGCTGTTAGTAAGAAGCGGCAATATAACTTGCGGAACACGTAAGCTCATTATACTTTGCGGGGTATTCCTGCTCGACTTCATATTGGCAACTGCACTTGGCTATATCGACAAGAAGAGCAGGGCAGGCGGAGAGAACGGGTGTTCTTATTACGCCAATCCCCTGTATCTTCCTGAACTGCTGATACCTGCCGGAACTGCACTTGTAATAAGCTTTATGGGAATGGGAAGCACTTTTACTGCAATAAAGGGACTGGCTCTGGTAGTTATTCCTTATATCCTGTCGCTTCCGGTGAAGAGGATATCGGCAAATGTTGTTTTCGCAGGGCTCGTTCACGCAATATCCTTTGGATTATTGCTTCTATAGTATATTTCTTCTTGACTTTATAAGACCTTCCGAGTAATATATTCGGGTGACCGCATGCGCCGGGCTCTTAAACGCGCGCTTTTTGATACAAAAAGCAGCTGCCTCGGACTAAGCAGCGAGACTGGAAGAACAGGAGGACACTTAATTATGTACGCAGTTATCAAGACAGGCGGCAAGCAGTACAAGGTTGCTGTAGGAGACGAGATCTTCGTAGAGAAGCTTGCAGGTGAAGCAGGTGAGACAGTTACTTTCGATGAAGTGCTTGCAGTAGGTAACGATGACGGTATCGCAACAGGTTCTGATGTTAAGGCAACAGTAACAGGCGAGATCGTTAAGCAGGGCAAGAACAAGAAGATCACTGTCCTGAAGTACAAGGCTAAGAAGGGCTATCGTCGTAAGAATGGCCACAGACAGCCTTACACAAGAGTTCGTATCTCAGCGATCGGCTAATGATTACTGTGATCGTTGACAGGAAGTCCGAAGACAGATCCATCAGAGGTATCTACGTTGAAGGACATTCGGGCTATGGTAAGTCCGGAAGCGACATAGTCTGTGCCGGCATATCAACTTTATGTTATGCGGCTGCAAATGCTCTTGAAGACATATGCGGATATGGCACTGACGAAGTAGCAACTGTACATGAATCTGAAGGCGATGATGTATTCTTCAGGATATCGGTTCCCGACAGGGGCACTGATGAAGTCAGGAATAACGCTCAGGTGATCATGAGAACATGTGAACTTGGTATGATCAATGTTGCAGGTTCAGTCAACGAAGGACAAAGAAGGTTTGTAGAGATTATTCATTCGAATTGACACTTATGGAGGTGTAACAATGCTTAAGTTGAATTTACAGCTCTTCGCTCACAAGAAAGGTATGGGTTCCACCAAGAACGGTCGTGACTCAGAATCCAAGAGACTCGGAGCAAAGAAGGGTGACGGTCAGGCTGTTATCGCTGGCAACATTCTTGTAAGACAGCGCGGAACTAAGATCCATCCCGGCACAAACGTTGGAATCGGATCTGACGATACACTTTTTGCTCTCATCGACGGTACAGTTAAGTACGAGCGTAAGGGCAAGGACAAGAAGCAGGTTAGCGTTTATCCCGTAGCCTGATCTTGACTGATCAAGAAGGTATTGCAGTCTGTCGTTTATAAGGCGGCAGACTGCTTTTTTGTAAAGACAAGAGGAGACAGATATGTTTATCGATCACGCTAAGATACACGTAAAGGCAGGTGACGGCGGTGCCGGCATGGTGTCTTTCCATACGGAGAAATTCGTAACCAACGGCGGTCCTGACGGCGGTGACGGCGGCAAGGGCGGCGATGTTGTATTTGTTGCGGTAGCACGTCTGTCCAATCTCGCAGCTTTCCGCTTCAAGCACAAGTTCGTTGCTGCTGACGGTGCCAAGGGAATGAACCGCAAGATGTACGGCAAAGGCGGTGAAGACTTGGAGATCGCAGTTCCCGTCGGAACAGTTATCAAGGACTGTGAGACCGACAAGATCTTAGCAGACATGACAGAAGACGGTCAGAGGGTGGTTATCGCCAGAGGTGGCAAGGGCGGACTTGGCAACATGCATTATGCCAATGCTGTTAGGCAGGCTCCCCAGTTTGCCAGAGCAGGCGTTCCGGGCGAGGAATTGGATCTTTACATAGAGCTCAAGCTCATCGCTGACGTGGGGCTCGTAGGTTACCCCAACGCCGGCAAATCAACCCTGCTGTCAGTCCTTACTAACGCAAAACCGAAGATTGCAGACTATCCGTTTACGACATTGGAACCGGTATTGGGAGTTGTGCAGAGTTATGACACATCATATGTAATAGCAGACATTCCGGGCATCATCGAGGATGCCCATCAGGGCGCAGGGTTAGGACATGATTTCCTGCGTCATATAGAGAGGACCAGGCTCCTTGTCCATGTGGTCGATGTATCGGCCAAGGACGGAAGGGACCCTTTCGATGATTTTGTTTCCATCAATAATGAGCTTAAGCAGTTCAACAGCGAGCTTGCAGCAAGGCCGCAGATAGTAGTCGCCAACAAGTGCGATGATGCTTCTGATGAAGAAGTTGAGATGTTCGTTGATTCAGTCAGGGCTGAAGGCTATGAGGACATCTTCGTCATAAGCGCCGCTGCCAGGATCGGTCTTAAGGAACTGTGCGACAAGATCACCGAGATGGTCACAAAGCTCCCTCCTGTCGTGATCCACGATCTGGCAACAGAGGATGAGAAGGTATATAAGTTCGAAGAGGAGCGCAAGTTCGACATCGAGGTCACCGGCAACGTCTATGAAGTTACCGGAAAGTGGATCGGAGTCGTTCTGGAGTCCACCAATTTTGACAGCACTGATTCGATGGCTTACTTCCAGAGAACGCTCATCTCTTCCGGTGTCATAGATGCGCTCAAGGCGAAAGGGATCAAGGAAGGCGACACCGTTAAGATCGGAGAGCTGGAGTTCGATTATTTTGAGTGATAAGATCAACAAAGGCTGCCCAGTGGGGCAGCTATTTGGTTGCGGGTGCAGGAGGATCTTGCTTTCACGTCCAGGGTGTCCCGGGTGTCATCCGGCGTTGTCGGTCTCACTGCCTGTAGTGTTTGCCCCAAATATAACTAAATATCGCCCGCACGTATGATATAATAAATCTTGCTTATTTTTATTGTAAAGGGATCATACAGCTATGGAAAAGTTTCAAGTAATTTCGGAGTCGGAGATCAATCAGGCGCTTACTATAGTCCAGCGCATCAATTCCTACTATTATGAGAAGATGGTAGGTCAGAAGGATCTTGGCACATCGCTTCTCATGACACTGATGGTCAACGGTCATATCCTGATCGAGTCAGTTCCGGGTCTTGCCAAGACAACGGCAGCCAAGACACTGACTGAGGCTTGCGGAGGTAAGTTCTCGCGTATCCAGTGTACTCCTGATCTCCTGCCGAGTGATATCATCGGTACGCAGATCCTCAACTATTCGACCGGAAGCTTCGAGACAAAGCTCGGTCCCGTACATGCGAATTTCGTTCTTCTTGATGAGATCAACAGATCTTCTGCAAAGACTCAGAGCGCCATGCTCGAAGTCATGCAGGAGCACCAGACCACGATCGGCGGAGTGAAGTATGATACCCCTGAGATCTTTATGGTAATCGCCACACAGAACCCAATCGAGCAGGAAGGAACATACCTCCTGTCAGAAGCACAGCTCGACAGGTTCTTCATGAAGGCGGTCATCGATTATCCCAACGTAGCTGAAGAACTCGAGATCATGAACAGGATCGAGAATGATGTCTTTACACAGAGCAGGAGCGTTGTAACGCTCGACGACATAAAGTATGTCCAGGATCTCGTTAAGAGAGTATACCTCGATGATTCCATCAAAAACTACATCGTAAGGATCATCGATGCAACAAGACATGCCGAGAAGTTCATTCCCAAGAATCTTGCGCAGTACATCACACTTGGATCTTCCATCAGAGGTTCCATCTGCCTTATGGAGATCAGTAAGGCCGTTGCAGTCCTCTCCGGAAGAGACTATGTAACGCCTGATGATGTCAAGGCATTTGCAAAGGGTGTATTAAGGCACAGGGTATCGCTTAACTTTGCTGCAGTTGCAGACGGCGTTACTGAAGACATGATCATCGATGCGATCATGGGAGCAGTTCCCACACCATGAAGCCCAGATCAGAGTACATCACCCAGATCAAGGCGAACGTAAGCATCTACGCCACGAAAAAAACGAGTAATGTCCTCGACGGAACTTACCCGTCTGTATTTCATGGCAGGAGCCTTAACTTTGAGGACCTCCGCGAATATGTTCCCGGTGATAACATCAGGGACATTGACTGGAAGAGCTCGGGAAGGGCGGGGACGATCCTCGTTAAGAGATATATCGCCGATAAGAAGCACAGCATCATGCTGGTCCTCGATACCGGAGATAAGATGACTGGTGATACGGCAGCATTCGTTCCGAAGAGGGAGATCGCCCTGAGGACTGCCGGTACGATCGGTTACCTGGCTTATAAGAACGGCGATACGGTCGGATCTCTTTACAACAGGGATGGCTTGATCAAGCTCAATCCCTTTAAGACCGGCATCCCCAATCTCGAGCGGATCATTGCCGAGTATGACAGGGATATTGGTATCGGGAAGAAGAATAAGATCGAGAATGCTCTCGATTTTATCATCAATAATTTCAAGAAGAGGATGATCATTTTCGTGGTGACCGATATGGAGGGGGTCGCATCCATATCTGAGCCGTGCATAAAGCGTCTCATGACGAGACACGATCTTCTTTTTGTCAATATCAGCGACCTCGGACTGACGGGCAACAAAGTCTATGATATCGATGGCAGGAGTTATGTGCCGAACTTTATCAGCAGCAACAAGAAGCTCCTCAAGTACGAGCAGGAGAAGAGGGAAGGGATACTGGCTTCCAATGCAAGGAAGCTGCTTAAGTATGGTGTATCGAGCGTGACGATCGAGAAGGAAGATGAGATCGTTACGAAGATAATTGAATTATTGGAAAGTCACAGATATGCAAACATCCGTTAAGCTTCAGGACATGATGAGTTATTCACTTATACTGACGATCATCGCGATCGCCGTTATCGTGCTGCCCATCATCATATTTATCATCCTCAAGCTCATCAAGTTCAAACCGAAGAATAAGCCGGCAAAGCCTGCGCCGGTTGTTAAGGTCCAGAAGACTTATGATCCCGTATCTCTCAAGTCTCTCTATCTCAATAAGATCAGGGAGATCGAAGTAAGATATAACGAAGGCAAGATAGATAACAGGGGAGCTCATCAGGAACTGAGCAAGGCTGTGCGTGACTACTGCAGCGAAGCTTCACAGATCCCTACGGATAAGCTGACTCTGCAGGAGATCGGCAGGCTCAATCTGCCTACTCTCTATTCGCTCATCAAGGAATTCTATGAGCCTGAATTCGCATATGAATCCGCAAAGGATATGAACACTTCATTTAACGGCGCGAGGGAGGTCATCACGTTATGGAACTGATCTTCCCGTTTTTCCTCTTTATCTGTGCCGGAATAGTCGCGGGCGCTGCCATAGCGCTCATATTCCTGATCCGCGGCAAGAAGTATACGGGCGGCAGCAGAAGTGCGAATAATGCATATGTTAAGAAACTGCCCCAGTATAAGGTCTTAATGCTCGAGTTCAATCTCCTGAGGGCATTGGCGGTCATCGGTATCATTATCGTGCTTATCGGTGCTACGATCCTTCTTTGTAAGCCGGTCAAGATCTCATCCCAGACTGAAGAGATCCACAACAGGGACATCATAATCGGTTTTGACGTATCGACCTCACTTGACAGCGTCAGTTCCAAACTGTGCGAACAGCTCAAGGACTTTGTATCAGGTCTCAAGGGTGAGAGGTTCGGCATCGTCATCTTCAACGGACAGGCCGTAAGGACTGTTCCTCTTACGGATGATTACGATTATGTAATCTCGGAGCTTGAGCATCTCAAGAGGTCTATCGATGCAGGCATCAACATCTTCTTTTCAGATGATCTTGATGAGCTGTCAGCATACAGGTTTGCAGGCACGTCTAGTGACAGGGGAAGCTCTCTCATCGGTGACGGACTTGCCTCATGTCTCTATTCTTTCCCGGACTTTGAGGAGGATCCCGACAGGTCAAGGCTCATCGTTCTCGTTACTGACAACGATGTCTTGGGCGAGGAGATAGTAACCGTCGATCAGGCCTGCCAGCTCTGTTCTTATAAGGGCGTAAAGGTATTTGGCCTTGCCCCGTTCTTTGTTGCGAACGAGGAAGAGTTCGAGGCTTCAATCAAGAGTACGGGCGGCAAGTATTACAATACGAGAGACAAGCATGCAATAGACGATATAATCGAGGCCGTACAGGATACTGACGTGTCCGCCACGTTCAAGACGAAGACAGACATCAGGGATGTTCCTCAGGTGTTTATCATACTTCTGTTTGCCGGTACGGCAATATTCTCGTTTGCGGTATGGAGGCTCAAGTTATGATGTTGATGTACTCCCTTATACCGGTGCTCCTCGCAAAAACAGATGTAATCGTCCCCGAAATGCCGGTAGGCTCCGTTACGGCTGCCCCGTTCATCCCGATCCCCATCGTGCTCATCTTCTGCGTACTCCTCTGCCTCATGAAGCGTAAGGGGATCTGGAACTTTGCAAGGCAGATCATGATCGCAGTACTGATATTCCTGATCAATCTGAGGATCGGCATCCCTACAGCAAGCGTTGATACATACAGCAATAACGTTAAGATACTCTTTGTCGTTGACAATACGATCAGCATGCAGGCAGAAGATTATCAGGGCGACGGTATCAGGATGAATGCTGTTCAGGACCATATCGGACGGATCATGGATGAGTTTGAGGGTGCAAGATATGCCGTTATGGCATTCAATGATATCTCAGGGAACGTCCAGGTTCCGTACACGACTGACAAGAAGACCGTAACGCAGGCAATCGGGGCTCTGGAAGGACGAAGCAAGATATATGCTTCGGGATCGTCATTCAATGTTATCCTGACACCTCTGAGAGACTATCTTGAAGGCACCTATTCCAGGGACGAAGACGACGAGGAAGAGAAGAAGCCCGCTGATGACGCGATCCAGCTGTTGTTCTTCTTCAGCGACGGCGAAATGAATACGGATGAGAAACTGAAGTCTTTCGATGTGATCGCAGAGAGCATAGACGGCGGCGCGGTATTTGGTTACGGCACTACAGCCGGCGGACAGATGCGCGTCAGGGAGTATTCGTCATCAGAAGAAAAGGTAGTCCTCACTTATATCGATAAGACCGGCCACCAGGTAACTGCCAAGTCGAAGATCGATGAGAGCACTCTCAAGAAACTCGCCGAAGACATGAACATCAGTTACAAGCACATCTTGAAAGATTCGGATATACTTGATATAACTGAAGGCATAAAGAGCAGGATAGACAGCGGCGAGATGACCGCAACGACGGTAGAGGGATATGGAAGGTACGAGATCACTTTCGTGTTTGCAGGGATACTGTTTGCACTCGTGATATATGATCTCGTCTATTATGGAAGGAAGATGGGTAGAGGACAATGAGACTGAAGATACTTATCGCGGTTTATGTTGTGGTAGTGCTTGCTGCAGGCAAGATATTACTGGATTATTTCTATAACGAGAGCGTCATCAATGCTTACGAGGAAGGAAATTATTCCGTTAATGATGACATGCTCCTGGCGATGAACGTGCTGGAGAGATACATCCCGTACTATAACAATGCCAACATCCTGTACAAGACAGGCGAATATGTGCAGGCGGAAGAAGAGTATCAGAAGGCAGTCGATCAGGGGATCCCGGAAGGTAAGGAATGCCCCGTCAGGATCAATATGGCTCTGTCTGTGATCGGCCAGCTTCCGAGTGATTACAAGGAACCGAAGAATATCGACGAGTCCATCAAGACGCTCAAGAGAGCAAGGGATTATCTGACGGTTGATGATTGTGCAAATGATGAAGGCACAGGTCACAGCAAGAAGGCTGAGAGGCTCAAGCGTGACATCGATGCTGAGATAGAGGAACTCGAGAATATCAAGCAGCAACAGCAACAGCAGCAGGATCAGCAGGACCAGCAGGATCAGCAGGACCAGCAGGATCAGCAGGACCAGCAGGATCAGCAGGACCAGCAGGATCAGCAGGACCAGCAGCAACAGCAGCAGATGCAGGATATGGACGAGAAGACAAAGCAGCAGATGGAGCAGTATCAGCAGCAGTCTCAGATAGACCGCCAGAACGATATGGATACTTACAGCAGGATCAACAGCTACGCCAGATGGAACAGCGATTACAATAACATCTGGTAAGTCAGGTCGTTATCATTTTTGTGTGGAATCAACATCTCTTTTAGATTATAATTATCTCAAAAATAGGATTGAGATACATTAACATGATGCTTACAAATAAGACATGGAATGTATCGGAATTAGGTCAGTCTGGCCATTCCGGTACATTGCTTGGTGTCCTTCTCGAGAGCAGAGGGATCACAGATCAGAAGGATATCGATGACTTCCTTACGGATAACCCGACTTTGTGGTATGATCCGTTCCTTTACAATGACATGGACAAGGCTGTAGATATGATCAGCTCTTCCATCAGTGCGGGTGAGAAGATCCTCGTTTACGGTGACTACGACTGTGACGGCGTTACGGCAACTGCCATTATCGTCAGGTATCTTCTAAGCCACGGCTGCAATGTGGAATACATCGTTCCTCACAGATCAGAGCACGGATACGGATTGACGGAGAACATCCTCGACAGGGTGTTCGAGATCGACCCGGCACTTCTCATTACGGTTGACTGCGGTATCACGAATATCGAGACGGTGAAGGATATCAAGGACCGCGGGATCAAGGTCATAGTTACTGACCACCACAATGTCAAGGGTGATGAGATACCCGATGCTGACTGCGTTATCTGTGCGAAGCGACCTGATAACACATATCCTTTCATCGACCTTTGCGGTGCCGGTGTTGCCTTGAAGCTTGTCGAGGCCATGGGCAGGAAGAGCCCTTACAAGGTGTCCAGGAATATCTGGAGACAGGCTATCGAGATGGCAGGGATCGCGACGATCGCGGATCTTGTGTCTGTCGTGGATGAGAACAGGACGATAATCAAAAAGGCTCTTGAGAGCATGAATTCCGGCAATGTTGCAAATCCCGGCGTCCGTGTAATGAACAGGATGCTCGCAGACGACGGCAAGCCGATCGACGAGACATATGTATCATTCAATTTTGTGCCGAGGGTCAACGCGGCAGGCCGTCTTTATGATTCTTCCGAGGCTCTGAAGCTCTTCCTTGAAGACGATGAGGAACTTGCCAGGAAAGCTGCAATGGAACTGACACGGGAGAATGACGAGCGCAAGGCGATCGAGTCCAAGGTGTTCGAAGAAGCTGTTAAGCAGATCGAGAGACCTGACAGACCTGACTGCTGGAGCCTGACCAATACTTCCGGACCGATCGTGGTATACGGCAATAACTGGCACCAGGGCGTGCTCGGCATAGTTGCAGGTAAACTGTCCCAGTATTTCAGGAGATCTGCGATCGTATTTACAAACGATTCGATCGAGACTGATTGTGCGAAGGGGTCCGGAAGGGCATACGGTGATTTCGATCTGTTTGGCGTGCTTACTGATGTGTCCGATACCATTGTGAATTTCGGCGGCCATAAAAAGGCGGCAGGCGTGGTGGTCAAGAAGAGCAACATGGCCGAGTTCATGAGAAGGCTTGAGGACAGATCCAGAGAGGTCATGGGACAGGATAAGCAGGGCGGAGCACCTGATGACGATGATGTCCTTAATGTCGATCTCGAACTTCCTTATGAGGATGTGACATTCGATACATATAAGACTATCTGCAGGCTCAAGCCGTTCGGGATCTCCAATACACGTCCGGTATTCGTGACGAGGGGGCTTGTCATATCTGATCTTTACACGATGTCTGACGGTGCACACTTAAGAGTTGATCTTACATCTCCCGACGGAACGGGAAGATCAGGCAGGAATGATTCACTGTCAGCGGTGGGATTCGGCATGGGCGATTATGCCAGCTGCTTTACGGCAGGCGACATAGTAGATGTGGCTTATACGCTGAATGAATATACATACCGTGGCAATACGACCTTGAGCCTCCACCTGGAGGATATCAGGCCTGCGGTCAGCGGCTTTGCATGGATGCAGTTTGACACTGTTGAGAAGCTTTACAATTCCGGCCTTGCAGTCGATCAGATAATCAAGCTCAATAGGGATCTCAAGAGCGAAGACATGATCCCTGACAAGGAAGATTATGCGAATGTGTATACTACAATAAGAGACAAATGCGGCAATAAGAATTCAACAGCTGATTGCGTTCTGCTTGCCAAAATGATAAATATAGGCTATAAGACTGATATCACGCCTTTCTGCGTGAAAAGATGTCTTGAGGTATTTGCGGAGTCAGGTCTGATCAAGCTTGGCTGTGCGAATCCCGGAAGACTGTGCTTTACCGTCCTGGCGGTGAAGGAGAAGGCAAATCTTGCCGATACTAAGACATATAAGAGGCTGATGCAAAATGTCGGAAGAACTTAAGAGCGAAGAATACAGATATCTGGCCGATATGACTCAGGTGCCGGATATTCCTGAATTCATTCAGGAACGTTACGAGGAGGTTGAGAGGATATTCCGTAACTACCTCGTTAATTCGCACGCCACTGACGAAGAGATCGACAGGGAGTGTAAGCTCCTTCACGATGCTTATATATTTGCTTACAAGGCACACCGCAACCAGAAGCGCAAGACGGGCGAGATGTATATCATCCACCCGATCGCCGTTGCAAGGATACTTGCAGATCTTGAAGTCGATGCGGAGACGCTGGCAGGTGCGCTCCTCCACGATACGGTAGAAGATACGGAAGCGGATTCAGAACTCTTAAGATCGATCTTCGGTGATTCTATCGCGAATATGGTCAATGGCGTTACGAAGATCAATTCGAGCCTCGAGATGGTGAATTACGATTCCAAGGAAGAACTCCAGGCAACTAACGTGCGCAAGATGATGGTTGCCATGACGGACGATATCAGGGTTATCTTCATAAAGCTCGCTGACCGTCTCCATAATATGAGGACGATGAAGCACCAGACTCCGGAGAAGCAGATCGAGAAGGCGAGGGAGACACTTGATATCTATGTTCCTTTCGCGGGGAGATTCGGTATATATAAGATCAAGTGGGAACTTGAGGACTTGTGCCTTAGGTATCTCGATCCCGATGCCTACTATGAACTCGTTGGACTTGTTAACAGCAAGAGGTCTGACAGGGAAGCTTTCATGGAGAGCGTGGTAACGCAGCTCAACGAGAAGCTTACGGAATACAACATAAAGAACTATGAGATCGAGGGCAGGCCGAAGCACTTCTACAGTATCTACAAGAAGATGAAGGAGAAGGGTAAGACCATCGACGAGATCTACGATATGTTCGCATGCAGGATCATCGTTGAAGAGGTCACGGACTGTTATACGGTATTAGGTATCGTTCACGAGATGTATACCCATATTCCGGGCAGGTTCAAGGACTATATTGCGATGCCTAAGGAGAATAAATACCAGTCGATCCATACTACGGTCATAGGTCCGAGCGGAATACCTTTCGAGGTTCAGATCAGGACTTATGCGATGCATAAGATCGCAGAGTACGGCATCGCTGCGCACTGGCACTACAAGGAGTCCGGGGATTCACAGGAGTTCAGGGCTGACAGATATGATGAGAAGATCACCGAAGTCAGGCAGATCCTCGATTCACAGAACGAACTTTCCGATCCTACGGCATTCATCGAATACCTGAAGACGAACATCGCTCCCGAGGAAGTGTTTGTATATACTCCCAAAGGTGATGTCATTAGGCTTCCTATCGGTTCATGCCCGATCGACTTTGCTTACCACATCCACAGCGGCGTTGGCAATCACATGCACGGTGCAAAGGTCAACGGAAGGATCGTGCCCCTGTCTTACGAGCTCAAGAATGCTGATCAGGTCGAGATCCTGACAAGCCAGAAGATCAAGGGACCTTCAAGAGACTGGGTCAATGTTGCGCGTACTACGACTGCAAAGAATAAGATCAATGCATACTTCAAGAAGGAAGCAAGAGCCGAGAATGTTGAAGTCGGCCGCGTTAAGCTGGAACGTGAGATCGAACGTAACGGTTTTAAGCCTGAAGATCTCATCGTTGAGCATGCCGTGGAGCCTATCCTGAAGCGCAATTCCTTTGCGGGACTCGATGATCTGTATGCTTCCATCGGATTTGGTACGACCAGTGTCATCAAGGTCTTCGGAAGACTTCGTGACGATTATATAAGGAGCATCTCGCCTGAGGAGAGACAGAAGCTCGGATACAGGATCGCCATAGACGGCCAGGTGATCTACCGTCCTGAGGAGATACCCATCGAACTCGGAAAGTTCGATCAGGAATCCAATACCGGAAGGAAGACAAAGTCGAGTCACACCAAGCCTGAGATCGATACGACGAACATAAGGATCCCCAAATCAAGGAAGTCATCTTCCGAGTCGGTAGTAGTTGACGGTCTTGATAATGTCGCGACACACTATGCAAAATGCTGTCACCCTGTCTATGGTGACGACATCGTCGGATATGTGACGCAGGGCAAGGGAGTTGGCATCCACAAGTCTAACTGTCAGAACATCGCGAATGTCATTAAGTACAAAGACAGGTCACAGAAGGATCTTGAGAGGTTCAGGAGGATCGTGAACTGTCACTGGCTTTCGAATGCGAGAGATTCAGTCTTTGACATTGCAATCGTCATTACTGCAAATGACAGGCATGATCTTCTGTTCGATATCCTCGATAATATCAGGGAAGAGAAGGCGAGCATCGTTAAGGTAAATACACTCGTTGGCGACGATTTCATCGCTCATATCAATATCACTCTGACGATAGTGAATAAAGCCCAGTACGACAGGATAGTCGGAAGGATCAAGGGCGTAAGGGACGTTATCAGCGTATCAAGAAGATAAGCCCTGACGGACCTTCTTGCTGTCCAGTATTTTGTATTCGCCAACCTTGAGATCACCCAGTTCTATGTTCATGAACCTGATCCTCTTGAGCTTTACCACGCGGTAGCCCAGGTATTCGCACATCCTTCTTATCTGGCGGTTGAGTCCCTGGTGAAGTATTATGCTGAACCTGCGCGAAGACAGGATCTTTACTTCGCAGGGGAGTGTGATCTGACCAAGTACCGGAACACCGGATTCCATCTTCTTTTTGAAATCTGCAGCCAAGGGCTTATCGACAGTTACGATGTATTCTTTCTCATGGTTGTTCTCCGCCCGGAGCATCCTGTTCACGATATCACCGTCATTTGTTAGCAGTATGAGTCCTGATGAGTTCTTGTCAAGCCTGCCTATGGGGAAGATCCTCTCGGGATATCCGATGTAATCGATGATGTTTGTGGGATCGCGCCTGTCAGTCGTGCACGTGATGCCCAGGGGCTTGTTGAAAGCCAGATAGATCCTGTTATCTTCAGGTATTACCGCGTTGCCGTCAAGCTCGACAACATCGCCGTCGTTTACGACGGAACCGAGCTGTGCAGTTATCCCGTTGATGGTAACCCTTCCTTCTTCTATGAGCTTATCTGCGCCGCGGCGGGAACATGCCCCTGACTCTGCCAGATACTTATTGATCCTCTTACTTCCATCGCTCATAAGAACCGACCACCTTCGTAAGCGTGAAGCTGAACGTCGTGCCTTCGCCGTAAACGCTCTCTACGGTGATATCCTCGCCCATATAGTTCAGAAGTTCCTTGGCGATGGACAGACCCAGTCCCGAGCCCTTCTTGCCGCGGGCACGGTCAGCCTTGAAGAATCTGTCGAAGATATGATTGATATCATACTCATGGATGCCTTGTCCGGTATCCGCAACTGAGATGTTTACCTTGTTGGAACTCTCGATAAAGTCAGTGTAGATGGTAACGCTTCCGCCTTCAGGCGTATACTTCTTGGCATTGTCAAGGAGTATGATGAGGACCTGTTCAACACGGTCCGGGTTGCCCATTACCGTAGGGAGCTTGCCTGAATTGAACTTGACCTTGAAGTTGATCCCCGACTCCTTCATGATGGGGCGGAACTTCGTCTCAAGATCCTTGAGGAGTGTGTTGAGATCGAACGGGAAGCTCTTGAATGCAACCGCCCTTGACTGGAGCTTGGACAGCTCGAGCATGTCATCGATGAGCCTCGACAGTCTCATCGTCTCGTTAAGGATGATGTTGTAATACCTCTGCTTGTCCTCTTCCTTCTTGACCATGCCGTCAGCGAGAGGCTCGATGAGGCCTCTTAATGTCTGGAGCGGGGTGCGGAGCTCGTGCGAGATGTTGGATACATAGTCTCTTCTTGTCCTCTCGAGCTTCTGCTCGTCGTAGATATCACGGAAGAATCCGATGGCGCCTACGCAGTTGCCATCCGGATCGAACTTGGGAACGATCGTTGAAGAATATGCGTACTCCGGCCCTTCGACCGTCCGCTGCTTATTCACGCCGTCAATGAGACACTCATCAAAGTCGTTCCATATCTCATCGAAAGGTATGAGCTGCAGCCTCTCGGTGAAGAGGTTGCTCCTGTGGGCATTTGTAAAGATCGTCCTTGCCTTGTTGTTGACAACTATCGGCACTGACTTCTGGTCTACAACGACGATACCTTCCGAAATGACGTTAAAGATGTCTTCGAGCCTGTTACGCTCGATCGTGAGATCATTGATGGACTGGGAGAGCCTGTCAGCAAGGATGTTGAATGACGCACCGAGCTCACCGATCTCACCCTTGTGTGACTCGTCGGCACGGACTGACATATTGCCCTGACCAAAGAGCTTTGCGACTTCGTTGATGTTCTGGATAGGGAGTATGATCTGGTTGACCATGATGTATGAAGGAATGAGCATCGCCATGGCTGCAAGGAGCGTTGACAGAGCCAGGATGTTAACAAATGACGTGATGACCGCGTCGAAATCCTGTACTATGGATACCGTGCAGAGCGTCAGGGGCTGATCCGTCTCCTGGAGAGCGCAGAGCGTGATAAGTATCTGCTCGCCGCTCTCACTGGAATTGATGAGCACATATCTGATGCCGTCGGATTCGTCTTCGAATTTGGACTCGCGGATGTACTGGATCGCAGTGTCGATCTTATCCTTGGCTACGATCGTATTCTCGGGGCCGGGAGCCTGGATGACTTTGTTGTCCTTGTCAAGAAGGAAGACATCCTTATCAGCCATAAATGTCGAATCGATAAGGACATTCCTGAACTGCTCGCTGTCCATGATCTCGGGAGCTGAATTGATGGCGTTCGTGATGCCTCTGGTCTGCTCCAAGGTCCTTGTTACCTCATTGTTGATGGTAACATTACGGCCTGCAAGAAGGAAGGCGACAAGTGTAAGGAAAGTTGATGCAACGAGCGCACCGATAACCAGCGTCATGGTCCTTCGAAGCAGCGTGCTTTGAAACATTACTGGACCTCAAACTTGTAGCCGACGCCGTAGACTGTCTGGATATTCCATCTGGCGCCTTCAACATTGACCTTCTGTCTGATCCTCTTGATGTGGGTATCAACCGTTCTCGCATCACCTGTATAGCTCTCGCCCCAGATCGCTGCGATGATCTGTTCCCTGTTGAATACCTGACCGGGATGGGAAGCCAGATAGTGAAGGATCTCAACTTCCTTCGGAGTGAAGGGGATCAGTTCATCCCTGATCTTGACGACATAGTTGCTGACATTGATCTCGAGCTCGTAATACTTGAGCACGGACGAGTTGTCAGTAGTGTCACCGATCCTGCGGAGAACGACCTTGATCCTGGCAATGACTTCCCTGGGTGAGAAAGGCTTAACGATATAATCGTCTGCGCCGAGTTCGAGACCTAAGATCCTGTCGATCTCATCGCCCTTTGCAGACAGGAAGATGATCGGGGTGGAACATGTCTTCCTTGCCTCCTTGCAGACATCGATGCCGCTCATCTCGGGCATCATGATATCGAGAAGGATAAGATCGGGATTTGTCGTAAGTATAAGATTCAGTGCCTCGGCACCGTCATAAGCGTCAGAATGTGTAAAATTCTCGTTATCGAAATAGAGTGCAAGCGACTCATGAACGACCGGATCGTCGTCACATATCAGGATATGTGGTGAAGACATCAGATACACCTCCATTGATCAAATTTCTTGGGCTATTGTCTATTATAGCCTACTATTGCGTTTTTTTGTAAAATTATTAAAATAGAATTATTGCTTTTTTTGGAGGTGTCTGTATGGTTAGAGCAAAAAAGATCTCCGTAGTGTTGCTTTCATTTGCTTTGATGACATCACTTGCTGCCTGCAGCGGCGTGAACAGGGAGGATGTGCTCAAGAGAGCCGAGACTTTCTCTAAGGCTGTGGCGAATCTTGATCCCACAAAGCTGCTCAAGAGTGTCGAGAAGATCGACAGTGATAAGGCTGATAAGATCGAAGATAAACTGTCCATGACAGCGATGGATTATGATGAGGCCAAGGTCAAGAAGACCATTGCCGATACGATCGAATATAAGGTGATCGAGGACTCTTTCGAGACAGGGAAGAAGGATAAGACAGCTACTGTCGATGTGGAGTTTACGCTCGTTGATTATGAATCTGCCCTCAAGGATGACGGACTTAAGAAGAGTGAGGATATGGTCGATGCGATCAAGGACTGCACGCAGTCGAAGACGTGGCTGGTATCTCTCGAGCTCGTACAGGACGATGAGAAGTGGCTGGTAACAGAAGATACCCTGCCTAATCTCGCTCCGGTCTACAAGTTCCTTGACGGTGATATCAAGTTCGGTAATACCTCTTCTGACGCGGTCATGATGGTCGATTACACGAAGTGGTACATGAGCAATAATACCGGCATCTATGATAATGTTGACAAGATCGAGCTCGACCTCTACTTTACCGGTGACCTCGGAATGGATCTGTATTACGTTGTAAACAAGGATGGTGCCGAAGTCTACAGGAGCAGCAGTTTCAATGTGCCGAGCTATTTCGCAGAGGCTCCTTACGGCAAGGATCAGAATGCGAAGATGGACGGTGAATACCTTGCAGCAGGTTCCTATACGATCTCTTTCTACAGTGCCGATGACGATGCGTTGATAACATCCAATACTGCTACTGTCACGGTAACAAGGGCAACTCCGACGCCGACCCCGGCTCCTTCGCCTGATTACCCCACTACGACAGCTTACTATAATGTCTACAACACGACTTTTGCAGATATCAAGGAGCTTAAGTGGTATCAGTATGACAGCGATAAGGGGCAGCTTAAGGAAGAAGGCAAGGGCATCTATTACAAGGGCGTAAAGACTCTCGCATTCTCCATCCAGATCGAGGGAGACGGACCTGAGTTGTACTACGCTTATTTCTATCTTGGTGATGACATAAACGCTATCGATTTCTCGTCATTTGATTTTGCAAATCCCGATTATACGAATACTGTATCACCCAAGACTTATAACGACGGCAGTTTTTACGACATCGATTACAAGCCCGATAAGGTCAAGCCCGGTTACTATTATGTGATCGTCGGAAGCGACAAGACCATGGCATATCTCAGTCCCTACGTGGCTGCAATGTGCGAAGTCCTTGACAAGAAGGCTCCCTGATAACAGCTCTTAACGTAGATTACGGAGAAGCTGTCTCATGTGAGGCAGCTTCTTTTAATGTCACGCGAAATTGAGTATAATACCCGAATGAGAATGTTAAATAAGATCAGTACGACAGCTCTTATACTTGTCCTGATGCTGCAACTTGCGGGATGCGGCTCTTTTTTGGATTCTCTGGCATCGCAGGGAATCACAAGGTTCCTCGATACGGTCTTGGGCGAACTGATCCAATCCGGCGGAAAGGCAGACCTTAACAGCTACAGCGACCGCAGATATGACATGAGCAATGTCCTGGATCAGCAGAAGGAACTATATCAGATGATGTTTAACGGAGTGATGTTTGAGATCCATGAACCGGATGTGTATAACAACAGGGACGAGGGGAAGTGCAAGGTTACATTCAGGAATGTTCCGGATGTTGCCTCCACCGGCCTTGAGAAAGGAACGCTTGACGATTACAAGGCGGCTCTCAGGAAGAGTGATAAGACCAGGGTAAATGTTGTGTTCAATGTCGTAAGAGATAGCGACGGTGACTGGATCTTTGCCGATCTTGATGATTTTTACAGGGAATTCCTGGAACCTTTCGGGCAGTTCTGCTTCCTGGATGAGGATAACAATCCTCTCAATATCACTGCGGAATATGTAAGATCAGTCGTAGTCGACAGCGTGTGGTACGATCCGGAGATGGGCAACCCTTTGGAGGGGCTGTTTATAAAAGAACCGGTAACCCTGATCAACGTGTTCTATCTTGAACAGCCCGTCACTCTTGAACTGACTGCCAAGCTCTTCAGGGATAACAGGGAGATCCGGGAGATGGAAGTAAAAGTTGACAACGGTACGACTGCAATGTTTGATTTCTATGGCGGCGGAGGCGAGAATGCCGGGACTATGCAGCCGGGCAAGTATCATGTAGAGTTGTACTATGACGGAGAGAAGATTGAAGGATCAGATGTCCTGACAGTCAAGTGACAGGGGAGATAATATGTTTATTGCAGACAAATGGAAGGATTATGAGGTGCTGAGCACTGCATCCGGCGAGAAATACGAGCGCTGGGGCGATGTTTATCTGAGGAGGCCCGATCCGCAGGTCATCTGGCCTGATGACAAGTTTGAAGAGAAATGTAATCCTAACGCCGTATACAGCAGGTCATCTTCGGGCGGCGGAAGTTGGACAAGGCTTAAGTCGATGCCGTCATCCTGGAAGATCGGATACGACTCTCTCGGCAGGAAACTGACCTTTATCATCGAACCGACTTCATTCAAGCATACGGGACTGTTCCCTGAACAGGCAGCCAACTGGGACTGGTTCGGAGGTTTGATCGAGAATGCTGTCAGGCAGGGGAGGGATGACATCAAGATCCTTAACCTCTTTGCATATACGGGAGGTGCGACGCTCGCAGCTGCTGCCCATGGTGCGGCAGAAGTCGTCCACGTTGATGCTTCCAAGGGCATGATCGCCAGGGCTAAGGAGAATGTTAACTGCTCAGGCCTGTCAGATCGCTATATCAGGTTCATAGCCGAGGACTGCCAGAAGTTCGTGGAACGCGAGATCAGGCGCGGACGCAAGTATGACGGGATCATAATGGATCCTCCGGCGTACGGAAGGGGACCTTCAGGCGAACTCTGGAAGCTCGAGGATTCGATCTTCGGATTCGTATCAAGGGCAGGTCTCCTGTTATCAGACGATCCTCTGTTCTTTATCATCAGCTCCTATGCGACGGAGATCACGGGAGAAGCAGTATCGCAGGTAGTAAAGCTCGCATTGCCCAACGGTAACATCAGCTGCGGTGAGCTCGGACTCCCCGTAACTGACAGGAACATCTGCCTCCCGTGCGGCTTTACCACAAGGTGGAGCAAGTGACATGGATGTCATATACGAAGATAATCACATCATCGTAGCGCTAAAGCCTGCAGGTGTATTGTCACAGGCCGATTCAACAGGCGGCACCGACATGCTCTCGCTCCTCAAGGATTACATCAGGAAAAAGTACGACAAGCCGGGCAACGTGTATCTCGGGCTTGTTCACAGGCTCGACCGGCCTGTGTCCGGCGTCATGGTCTTTGCGAGGACGTCAAAGGCTGCATCAAGACTGTCTGAGCAGATAAGGACGCATAAAGTCGATAAATCCTACCTTGCTGTCGTGACGGGGACTCTTAATGAGCCTTGCGGCACGCTTAGATCCTACATTGCCAAAGACAGCAGGACAAACAAGGTGACCGTGTATGACATGGAGCAGGCAGGCGCGAAATACGCGCAGCTCGACTACCGCGTCATCTCATCCCGTGACGGCATGACACTGGTAAATGTTGACCTTAAGACCGGCAGGCCGCACCAGATACGTGCCCAGTTCGCTCATATCGGACACCCTCTCTATGGTGACACCAAGTACGGAAAGGCAGCAAGCGGCACTCAGCTGGCCCTCTTCTGCTGCAAAATGGCTATAGACCACCCGGTCAAGGGAGAGAGAATGACTTTTACCGCAACTCCGCCGTCATGCTCCCCGTGGATTTTGTTTAACGGTGAGTAAAATATCACTTTTATTATTCCCGATTTATCGTTACAATAAATCTATGCAATTCGGAGGTTTTTATAAATGTCAGACGGAGTAAAGTATAAGAGAGTCCTTCTCAAGATATCAGGAGAGGCTCTCGCAGGTGAGAAGAAGCTGGGCATTGACGATTCTGTTCTCAAGGAGATCTCGGCAAATATCAAGGCAGTGAGCGATCTCGGCGTTGAAGTCGCCATCGTTGTAGGCGGCGGTAATTTCTGGCGCGGAAGGTCTTCTGAGAAGATGGACCGTGTTACGGCAGACCATATGGGCATGCTCGCCACACTTATGAACGCGCTGGCCCTGTCAGATGCTCTGGAACAGCAGGGTGCCGTGACGAGAGTCCTGTCAGCCATCGAAGTAAGACAGATGTGCGAGACTTACATAAGGAAGAGAGCAGTAAGGCATCTGGAGAAGGGAAGGATCGTTATTTTCGCATGCGGAACGGGCAATCCGTACTTCTCCACCGATACGGGAGCGGCACTAAGGGCAACCGAGATCGGGGCAGATGTATTCCTCAAGGCTACGATGGTTGACGGCGTTTATGATAAGGATCCCAAGAAGTATCCTGATGCCGTTAAGTATGAGACAGTCACTCATGATGAGGTATTGAGGCTCAAGCTCCAGGTAATGGATGCGACGGCAGCAGCTCTGTGCAGGGACAATAATACGAAGATCCTTGTATTCTCGATGGAAGATCCTGCAAATATCGTCAGGATCGCCAAGGGAGAGAATCTCGGAACACTCGTACAGTGATCAGGTAATAAAACAGCAAAGGAGATATGAACATGATCGAATTAACATCTAAGGACTATGACGCAGTTGAAGCTAAGATGCAGAAGGCTATTGAGAACCTTCAGGAGAATCTCAATGCCATCAGGGCAGGAAGAGCGAATCCTCATGTTCTCGACAGGATCACCGTTGATTATTATGGTGCTCCGTCACCCCTCAATGCTGTAGCTAACATCCAGGTTCCCGAGGCAAGGATGATCACGCTGACACCCTGGGATCCTTCAATGCTCAAGGAGATCGAGCGTGCTCTGCAGTCTTCCGACCTTGGCATCACTCCTTCCAACGACGGCAAGATCATAAGACTCGTTTTCCCCGTGCTCACAGAGGAGCGCCGTAGGGATCTTACAAAGCAGGTTAAGGTATATGGTGAGGAGACGAAGGTCGTTATAAGGAATAACCGCCGTGAGTTCATTGATAAGATGAGAGCTGCAAACAAGAAGAAGGAACTGACAGATGACTCTCTCAAGGAATATGAAGAGAAGGTTCAGAAGATAACAGATAAGTTTACAAAGGAAGTCGATTCCGTCTGCGATAAGAAGAATGCGGAGTTGATGGAGATCTGATGGCATCTGATAAGAAGTACAACAGACCGGATCTTAAGATACCGGTGTCTTTGGGTGTGATCATGGACGGCAACGGAAGATGGGCCAAGAAGCGCCTTCTTCCCAGAAGTGCAGGTCACAGAGCCGGCGGTGAAGCACTCAAGGAATTATGCAGGAATTGCGGCAATTACGGCATCAAGTACGTGACCGTATATGCTTTCTCCACTGAGAATTGGTCAAGACCTCAGGATGAGATCGATAACCTGATGAAGCTCTTTGTCGAATTCTTCGGTAAATATGATAAAGAACTTGAGAAGGAAGGCATCCGTGTCAGATTTACAGGTGATATCGGAGGCATGCCTGAGAATATCAGTCAGTTGTGCAAAGAGATAGAGGCGAATTCTGTTAACAGGAACAAGATGCAGCTCATAGTTGCACTTAATTACGGCGGCAGGAGAGAGATCGTCAATGCC
>Ga0310691_10002069_pt1 | contig 28029 bp, 18 predicted proteins | sample 176DNAGHGlowgp2_FD_203887 | JGI IMG/M metagenome (GOLD analysis project Ga0310691, IMG submission 203887) | Sheep rumen microbial communities from Palmerston North, Manawatu-Wanganui, New Zealand - 1766 DNA GHGlow gp2 (v2) (version 2) | ecosystem: Host-associated > Mammals > Digestive system >... | reverse complement strand
CTCCCAGATAGTTAAGACGATCGGTTAAAGCAAGCGTCTGGGGATAAGTCATATTCTCCCACATCTTCTCGATACCACGGTGGATATAGCCGAAGTGGGGATAGATACGCTTCACGGTCTCACCGTTGAGCACCGTCTGCAGACGGAGCACACCGTGCGTGGCAGGGTGCTGAGGGCCGATATTGATCACATAGTCGTCCTGGGCGAAGAGCTTGTTCTGCTTCGACTGCAAGTTGCCGTCCTTGTCGAGATAGTACTCCAGGCCATAGTCGGGCTCCACGTCATCTTCAAGCGTGTACTCGTCATTGAACTGCCAGTCCTTGCGGAAGGGATGCCCCTTAAAGTCATTGCGCAGGAACAACCGACGCATATCCTTATGGCCAAGGAACACGATGCCGTAGAAATCATATACCTCGCGCTCCAGAAGCTCAGCCACTCGCCAGAGGTGCGACACGGTGGGGATATACGGGATTCTCTCTCCGTCGGTATCGCCTGTACCATTAGAGGCAAGACCGTCTCCGCAGACCTGCGTCCTGGCCATCATCTTCACAGAGCAGCGCTTGTGGTTCACCGTATTCTCAAGGATATAGATACATCCGAGGCCACCCTCATCAGAAAGACCATCCTTGGGGAAGTCCTCACCGACGATCGTCACCAGATAGTCATAGTGGTTCTTGTCCCTCAGTTCCTGCATCTTCTGCTGGAACTTGTCAAACTCAAATTCTAAGGGAATCAGTTTCATACGGCAGCCTCCTTTCTTTCTTTAGCATCGGATTGACACGGATTCTCACGGACTTCATTATTCCGTGCGTCTCCGTGTTCTTCTGTGGCCAACTTAAAGTCTTCTGGAACATCCGTGATGACCAGGGGTTCTCTGCGATGGTCACCCAGCTTCTCTCGGAAGATGAGCTCCTCGTTGCTGACGCCCAGCTCGCGCTCCTCCTTGGTCTGCTTGTGGTTGGCACCACCGAAGAACTTCTCGGCCTTCACCTTGCGCTGCAGCTGCATCATGCCGTACATGATGGCCTCAGGACGCGGAGGACAGCCAGGGATGAACACATCCACGGGCACGATCTCCTCGATGCCCTTCACCACATGGTAGCTCGACTTGAACGGTCCACCGCTGATGGCACAGCCACCCACGGCAATCACATACTTCGGCTCAGCCATCTCGTCGTACAGACGTTTCAGGGCCGGAGCCATCTTGTGGGTGATCGTTCCTGCACACATGATCAGGTCAGCCTGACGGGGGGAGTTACGCGTCACCTCGAAACCGAAGCGCGCAAAGTCGTAACGGGAGCAGCCACAGGCCATGAACTCGATACCACAGCACGAGGTGGCGAAGGTCAGCGACCAGAGAGAGTTGGCGCGCCCCCAGTTGATCAGCTGGTCGAGCGAACCCGTAATCACGTTGACACCACCCTCATGGAGCTCGTCAATGATCTTCTCCAACGAGGCATTGTCTTTCCACTCCTCGTATGGAATACTCTTGATGTGAGGCTTTCTTACTTCCATTCCAGATCTCCTTTCCGCCAGGCGTATGCCAAGCCTAAGACAAGAACTACGAGGAAGAAGCCGATCGACAGCAATGCCATCGCACCGAAGTCCTTCACCACTACTGCCCATGGATACAGAAACACCGTTTCCACATCGAACATGAGGAACAAGATGGCGAAGAGGTAGAATCCCACCGAGATGGGCAGCCACGAGGTGCCTCGCGTGGGAATACCACTCTCATACGGCTCGCCCTTCACCTTCGCGTAGGACCGCGGTCCTATCAGCTTGGCTACGACGTAAGCCGCCACCACCAGTGTAATAGCCGTCAACAAGACGGTAATTAACAAAGCATAGTTCATAAAAACGATTAATATAATGTTATAACAATATTGTTCTCATTCTGAAGCGGTTACGTCACTAAAAAAGTACCTTCGCCGCTATCATGCTGCAAAGGTACGAATTTTTTTTGTAATTCTATACAATCTTCTTAAATTTATTCTCGATATTCCCAGATAGGCCGTTAAATAATCTTAACGGGTTTCTTCACCACCAGTTCCCTCGGGAGTCTGATCACTTTCAGGCGCTCATACCAGATACGGTTGGAGCCGGCTATGTGCTTCTGGGTGTGGCTGCTGATGATGTAGTAGCTGGCCGTGTATTCGTCCATCAGTTCGAGGAACACCTTCTTGATGCGCGAGCACTTCTCGTTGATGGCGTTGTCGAGGGGATCCACCAGATGGTCCACGCCCTCCATCACCTTCTCCTTGTCCATCAGCTTTGCCGTCGCCATATAATAGCCCAACAGCTCCTCACGATACTCTGCCAACCGTTTGAACTCGATGCCCTCGGGATGCGCCAGGAAGAGCAGATAGACCGCCTTATGCACAGGCTGCAGCTCCACCTCCTTGTGATAGTCCTCGAGCACGAAACGATAGTCCTCCGTGATGACCAGCCTGCTCAGCCTGCCCTTGGCAGCCTCTATGCGGAGCTCCTCGAGCAAGGGCACGCCGATGGCATGCAACAGCAGATCCTGGCGCCCTGCCTGCAGCAACTGCCCTGCCAGAAGCCTGATCTGCCTGGCCATCTCCTCTGGGGAATACTGTTGGTCGCTCATTCCGTCACTTCCTTCATCAGGTTATTCAACCACACCTTCCACTTGCTCAGCATCGTAGGCTCCTCAGGCTCATCTTTAACTTTCGAATCTGATTCAACTTCTGGCTCATCCTCATCCTCCAGCTCTGTGTCCTCCTCCACGACAGGAGCCGTTGCAGGCTCGGGCTCTGGAGCCGGAGCAGGTGTGGGAGCAGGCGCAGGCTCGGGCTCTGGAGCAGCCTCCACCTCGAAAGGCAGTTCCTGGGCGATCACCTCCATCACTTTCCTGGCAGGCTTATAGAGCCTCGGTATCAGGTCCTCATAGAACTCATCCTCATTCCGGTGCACCTCCTGACGCGTCTCCTTGCGCACATCGTCCTCCAGGCCAGTAGCCAGGATTGTCACCTTCGCATCCTCGCCAAGCGTGTCGTCAGTCGACGTACCCCAGATGACGTTGATGTTGGGATCCAGCTGGTCGAAGAAATCGTCTATCTCCTGCATCTCACGGACGATGATGGGGTGCTCGTCGCTGGCATAGATATTGAACAGGATACGTTTCGCCTTGCCGATGTCGTTTCCATAGAGCAACGGCGAGTTCAGCGCGTCGATGATGGCCTTCTCCACACGATGCTCACCGCTGGCGCGCCCCATCGCCATGATAGCCCCACCACCATTCTTCATCGTGGCCTCTACATCACGGAAGTCAAGATTGATGCTACCCTCACTGTGGATGGTGATCAGTTCCGAGATGCCCTTCACGGCATCCTTCAGGATATTGTCAGCACGTCCGAAAGCCTCTTTCAGAGAGATCTCCGAATTAGAATACACGTCGCACAAACGTTCATTATTGATTATAAGCATCGCGTCGACATATTTCCTCATCTCGTCGACACCCTTCAGCGCCTGGATGATCTTCGGCTTCCTTTCGAAAAAGAAGGGGATCGTCACCACACCCACAGTCAACAATCCGAGTTCCTTGGCCACCTGTGCCACCACGGGCGCAGAGCCAGTGCCAGTGCCTCCACCCATACTGGCCGTGATGAAGACCATCTTCGTGCCGTCGCTCAACACATCCCTCAGCGAGTCGATGCTCTTCTCTGCTTCAGACCTTCCGATCTCAGGGTCGCCACCAGCGCCAAGGCCCTCCCCCATCAGCACCTTCACAGGCACAGGCGACCCCTTCAGCGACTGGCTGTCTGTATTGCAGGCCGCATAGGTGACGCCTGCCACGCCCTCATTATACATATTACGCACGGCATTACAGCCGCCACCACCAACGCCAACCACCTTGATGATGCCCTGCATCGTATCTTTAACTTCGTTAAAAAACGGAATCACTTCTTCGCCCATAACCATATTTTTGAATTCGGCTACAAAGGTAGCAAACTTTTCCCACATCTCCAAATCTTCACAAGGCTTGCGACACGGCAGACATATCAACCTATCAACCTATCAACCTATCAAATTGAAAATGAAAAATATCAAATAACTTTTCATTAAATTTTATATATTATATATAATATAATATGTCTCTTTCGTTGCTATTTTGAAAATGCCTTTTGATAGGTTGATAGGTTGATAGGTTGACATATTGCTTCATTTTGAAATATCTTTACATACATAATCCCCTTATAATATGTCCAATATCACCCTAAAGGAGACTGGAGGTTTCCTGCCATGAAACTCAAAGTTTCAATAGTGGAAAGTCTGAGTTTCCTTAGCCTTTCGTGCAGCGGACTAAAAGCACGAGAAAGAGCTGCTCAAGGCTGCCCGAGGTGTTGGTAAATTATGTTTACTTATGCAGTGGAAACAAGGCTTGTGGAAATGAAAGATTATTCCCAGACCACCAAGTCACGTGGCAAATCAATTTTCTTAACATCACCACGCAAACCATCGATATAATAATGCCTTGCCATTTGGTCATCAAACTGACCTACGAAAGCCCCACGAATACGAGCACATTTCTCATTGATGGAATTAAGCAAAGGATTTGTCACATCCTCTATGCTCTGTAAAGCTCTTTCAGTTAAGCCATAAGGCCTTATCCTATTATATATCTGAGCCAATTCCTCCCGATAGTCTGGCAGACACTTGAACATAATCCCCTCTGGATGCTTCAGGAAAAGCAGATACACAGACTTCACCAGCGGCTCCATCTTAATCTCCATATTGTTATAGTCAGGCAACAAGATCCGATAGTCCTTTGTGATGACCAGCCGGCTCAACCTGTCGTCTGGGTGTATCAGTTGTTCCAAGATGTACTGCGCGACACCCCTCTGTCTTAGTTTTGCTATCCTTTCCCTCACCTCATCCAGTAAATCGTTGATGTTCTCCTCCCCTATTTGAGAGTTGAAGTGGTCATCGGCACTACAACTATCAGAAGCTCCCAAATCATCATAACCACTCCTTCCTTCAAGCAGCAACTCATTCTGGCTCTTCTCGGCAGAAATCTGTTTTCCTATTCTGTGCAACTGATCTGCTATAGGCTCTGGACTGTTGGAAGATAGCGGATAGAAACGGTTAATCGCCTTATCTTTCCCATCACTCCCCCTGTGGATATCCTCTGTGCGGATGAAGCCATGCTTAATGCGCCCCCTTTCGCCTGGATGTTCCAGATATTGCAACAGGAAGTCATTGCCTATCGTCGTATTGGCCAATTCTGCTTCTGAAAGATAAGGAGCACGATACTGCAACACTCTCTTATCCGACAGCCGTTTCATCAACAAGGGAAGATAGACGATATGGACCCCTATCATCTGCCCCCACCCCTCAAAGATCTCTGGCTTAGTCTCAAACAGATCCGTTAAAGCCTTATCCTCCTCACTGGCCACATAGATCAGTTCTTTGGGAGCCAACTTACCTTCAAGTTTGAATGCTATCCGATTGTCTGTCGTGCCATTTATCTTTACATTGTCGTCAGGAGAAATGGGCTCATTGCCCCTTCCTGTTTTTTGTCCATCGTTCCTTTCCCAGAAGAAAAGGATAATCATCCCAATGGCGACAATCACGTCAATGATGTTCCAGATCTCCCTCCCCAAAGCGACCTTTGCAAATGGTTGAAACAGCAATACCAGTGTGACAAACGCCCACGTCAGTCCCCCTTTCTTCGTCTGATAGTACTTATAGGCATAAATGCCAAACACCAAAGTTGCCATGAACCTGACAAGGGTGAAATATCCGTATGGCATTGGAGCCAGGCAGAGCAGCAACACGGCTGCAAGATAGATAGGTATGTATTTCATAGAGGGAGAGACATCGTAATATTTAGTTTCTTACAATAACAACCTCAGCCCTACGTATTAATCGATCACCTCGTTTATAGCCATTTTTTTCTATTGATAAAACAATATCATTTTCTTTTTCATTGTCTGGCTCTGTTTCAACGACAGTACAAACGTCTTCATTTAAAGGCTTGCCAATAATATCGATTTGTGAAACTCCATGCTTGGAAAGAACAGACAATGCTGTTTTCTTTGGTTGCATCATTCGTCTAATAACTTTCTGGATGATTTCATCCTCAGGAGGATCCATCTCTTTTATTTTTTTCTCTACCTTTTCGTAGGCATCAACGACACTAATAAAATCATTCAACAAAGAATCAACTTGACGCTCATAGTTAAGCAACAATTCTTCAATGTCGTTCCTTTTTTTAAGATTATCTTTTTTTAGTTGAGTAATCTCGTCTTGTACTATGTTCAGTTCTTCAATCAAATTCATAATGAGTTGTATTTATTTTCATCTATAGAATTTATATCAATAGTTTCCAGATTAACTTTTGCTTGTAATGGGATTAAGTTGTCAAACGGATCAAAAATAGGGAATGTAAAGTCTGCCGCTAACCTTGAGGCAGGCTTTATCAATTGGTTTCTTGCTTGAGCAATTTCCGTATTTGGAAATTGTCTTTTCCTCATTGCTATAGTCATTGCTTTCAATATTTGAGCATTATTTGCATTTTGAGGCACTTCCAGTATATTATATGGATTCTTCATAATTTTATATTTTAAATTAGAAAGGACTATTGTCTATATCAAGCCAAGGTGCTTTTAGGTCCCAAATGTCATCAACAGGACTAGTGGATGGGAAGCCACCTAGTGATACAAAATAGTCAAGGCCTACTTTAAGGGCTATTCCTTGAGAGTTTAATGAGGCATGAGGATTATAACCTTTTATTGCCATTTGAGCGTCAACTGGTAATTTATTCCAAATAGAATTATAGGCCTCCCTAAAATGACCACGATGACTTTTAAATGTTGAACTCATATTACTCTTTAATCTATTTAAAATTGTTGTTACTGATGAACCACCTGATTCTTGATGAATAATGTACTTCATAATACATGCCACGCACAATTGAGATAAAATCTCACAAACCGCATCATTATTAGGATTACTTGAATATAAAGAATATATCTTTTGTAATGCAGCTGAATCTGATAAAGATTTTCCCTTGGTTAACTTATCAACGATATCACTCAATTCCTTATCAATTTTGGCATCTTCGTTTATTTGAGTGAATTGCTTGTAAAGAGTGGCATCAAAAGATCTTATCTTATCAAGTACAATTGTAACAGCTTTTGAACTGTCTTTATCCTTATCACTTGCAAGCATTTCAAATAATGTGGTTAGATTTTCTTTTACTCTTGTGTTATTTTTGTCTAATTGGAAGATTGACAATATATAGTCTGCAGCTAAAGATTTTTTCATAGATTTTGAATTGACCTCGCCAACTACATATTGCATAACGTAATTTGAGAACACAAAAGACAATGTCTTGTCTTTAAGAGAGTTGCATAGAACAAGATAGAAATCATAATTACATTTGAATGAAGTTTTTTCCTTTGAAGAAAGAGCAGATATTTTACTATTTGAATATGACGTTAAAGCAGACGATAACTTTCTGAAGCGTTTAACAAGGTTAATTCTTGACGACACGAAAACTTGCTTCACGTTATTGGCATTTAGGGAATCTATAGATGCTATACAATCTTCATAATAAGATTTTGCTTTACTATAATCGGTATAAATAGGTTGGGGCATTTGATAGATAGCTCCAACAGAAAGGAGATCCTCCCAATTGTCATATTCCTTTTCCCTATCTTGTTCTAAAGCTTCAGAGATATCTTGGAACAAATCATCATCTTTATGGGCTAAATATGGAGCAACAAGGCGACACTTGTCATCTAGATTCAATGCAATAAAAGCGTCCATTGCATCTTTTTGCAATGTAAAAAACTCATGGAATTGCTGATTATTACTAATTGCCGCCTCAAATCTGTCTAAAAGAGCACGTTGTACATCCTTGATAAAAACATTATTATCTTCTTCGGAATAATCAATATTTACATTATCTGGTAATGTTCCTACAGATTCTTCATCAAAATGGCCATAAGCTTCATACAAAGAGAAAGTATATTGATCATCCCAAGAAGTATAATCCAAAGACTTAACAAATAGTTTCTCTTGATAAATAGCAGTTAGCCAAATTGAAATTACATCTTTAAAATTATCATCTGTTATTTGACTTGCTTCCGCCATATTCAAACATGTAAGAGCGATATTCCGAAGTGCAGTATAATCATCAAGATAGTCTTTATGTTCTTTGACCATCTTCTCAAATGCGACATCATAACGTTCTTCATCAAACAATTTGAAAATAGCATAGTTTTTTAGCTTGTTTCTATATTTGCTTAGCGTAGTACGAGACAAGTCTAATACAGGTTTGATAATATCTGCATACTCCAGCATGTGGTTGATGAAAGAAATGGCATCAACAGAAGAGAGTGTTTTATTCTTAACAGAATCAAGTTTGTTGTTGAATTCTTCAAGTTTCGCAAGCGCTTTTATAACGGCCCCTTGTTCACAAGCTTTTTTCAGATATTCTTCTCCTGGCAAGAATTCTGCCAAAACAGAAAGAGCTTCTTGATCATCTCCTGCCTTGAGTAGTATCAATGCAAAACGGTAGGCAATGTCTTCTTTTTCAGCTTTAAAGGCTGCAGCAGATTTTCTTAATATCGTATATATGCGCTCACGATGTTCCAAAACATCAGAGTTGTTCTGCATCTTAAGTTTACAAATAATAAATCTTATTGCAGAAAGAGTTGGTGCCCGTCTTGCCTCTAGAATGTTTATTTCCTTGTATATATTTGATGCAGCCATCAAATCCATTTTCGACTCCAGTTCCCTTGCGATAAGATACTTTTTTTCTATGAGAAGCTTTTCAATAATTCCCCTCTTTGCTTTTAGAACTTCAGCATGGAATCCTATTGAATCCAACTCTTTCAATAGACATTCATATGTATTTATTGCAGTTTGGTTTTCGTAATCTTTACAGTTTTCTATTTGTGATGATATTTTTTCGTCCCACAAAGCTATATAATCTTTATTATCAACCAAAGAAGATATACCAAAATTGGAGATTTCATCAATAGCAGCAGAAATAGCTTTCAATTTCTTTTCTTTGGATTTTATCTCACGAATTTCTGAAAGGCGAAAAACAGCAATCCTTGAAGCAGCTTCTTCAGAACCATAACTAGCTAAGCCTTTCAAAATAGAATAAGCATCATCTTCACGCTTTTCTTGATATAAAAGATTGGCTGTTAATATAAATGCGTCAATGATACTATCCTCAATTACTTTAGCATCAGAACCATGATAAGAACTCAAAACAGATTGAGACTGTTCAAGAAGTTCTATTTTTTTATCAACATCAGTTTCTATATTTGCTACATTTAATAAAGCATGTGCTTTAATCAAATAAGCATTCTCACATTTGCCAATAATAGAATCTGATATTGTTATCGCTTTCTCGTTGTCATTATTTTCAAGATATTGTTGTGCACAAAGTCGTTTGTCTTCAATAATTACTATCGAATTCGGAAATAGCTTTTGAGCATGATCAAGATAGGGCAATCGCTTATCAAGTGGTAATTTGGATATCAAAGCATGAGTTTTATTTGTGAAATATCCCTCAACATCATATCCTAACAAGTGGACTCTTTCTAGAAGTTTTAATGTTTCATCTCCTTCGAACGAGCCATATATCCATTTCGTAAAATCTTTAAAAAGACCGGTTGAAGAAAAGTATGTATTGTGCTTTTGAATGATTTCATCAATAAAAGCATCTCTTAATGCTACTTTATGAGCACTTTGTATGACATCCATCATAACCATGCTATCTGCCGATGCTTTCCAACATGCTTCAAATATCGTTACAGCCTCTTCTAACGACAAGCCTTCTTGAAGGATTAAAGATTTTGCATATAATGATGCTGTGTTTTTTACGATACCAGAAGAGGCTTCAGTATCATTGCCATTGATGATGTTAAGGGCATTATTTAAGCATTTGGAGTCTAAGGGATTATTAATAATGATATCAAACAATAAGTTAGAAACATAATAACGTTTAGAGTCTATCATTTCCTGACAGAATTGCATTGAAGAATCTTTCGCTCTGATCCGATTCCTACATATAGCCCATGCCTCTTTGAATGAATCTATCAAAGTATAAAAATAAGGATCGTTTACTTTGGTAGATGTAATGTCCCTAAACAAAAGCCTTATCTTTGATTCTGCACATAAAACAGCTATATCCGTCGGAATTGCATCCGAACCTTTAATAGCATTAGTCAAATTATAGCAATCCTCATAAGAACCTGATTCAAAACAAATAATAGCTCTTTCTTTTAAATGATTAGAAAATTTCTGAAGGACAGTATTGTAAGATGAAGCGTCATAAACATTGGTTCCACTGTTTTTTAGTCCAATAGCCTTATTGAACAAAGAAACATCATTCTTTACATCTCCTGCTTTTGACATAGAATAGTAAAGATCAGCAAGCTTACATGCGGCTTGAGGATGCTTGTCGACGAGTGACATATATATACTTTCCGCTTTGGAAAGATTACCCTCGTATAACAGTTTGTCAGCCTTTTTCAGCCTATTGTCATAATAAACATTCTGAAAGTAAGATATGAGTCCCATAGATAAAATTACTTAGTGTTATGGATTTTAATAATCTGCCCCGGATGTATTTGCTTCCATGTACCAGTATTGCCATTCCAAAGATCATTTTGTTCCGCAATCTTTTGAGATATGCTTTCCCAGTCTCTACGAATTCCATAAAACTTGCGTACAATTCTCCAGGGAGAATCATTTGACAAAACCGCATATTCAATATAGTTCGAGCTAGAGGACAAGCCTGCTGTCTTAGTTTTTTCTATTTGAGAAGAAAGAGTATTTATACTATCTCTCAATTCCATGACAACATTATTGGCATCTGTCAATCTCTGATCATATTCATTCAATTTACTATTGGTATAAAAGAAAGCGAAAATTCCAATCAATAGTACCGCCAAAATAGGCAGTACTATTGATAGCATTTTATACTGATGAACTTTCACGTTGGAATTATCATTGCCCTCAGCTATTTTGTGAAGAGTTCTATAAACTCCTAAGTTGCTATTACAATTAGGACAAACAACATTTTCATTCAGGTAATCTGGAATACCCGCTTTATCACAAACTGGACATTTATACATAACAGTTATATTAGCGAACTAAGAATGTGTATTATTTCCCAAAGCAGTAGAGAACGATAGCCCGCCAGGGAGTGTACCTCCTTGATTTTGGAGCAAATCTTCATTTTCACTTTGAATTCTTCGTACAGCAGGGATGTCTCCAGTATTTAATGCCTGCATCATTTCATCAAATGCGCAATTGGCTCTTGCAGCATCTTGAGGTGTTTTAGCATTATTAGCAACTATCTTATACAAGAATACATTCAGAAGAATTCCATATTGATTGGCTATATCTTCAAGCTCTTGGTTTAACGACTCTTTCTTGAATTTATCCGTAGTCGAATGTAACTGATTGAGTTTGTCCTTCATTTCCGAATAATCCGAAGGCTCAATGTACGGCTTGAAATTATTAACAAGGACAGTAGCAAGTATCTCACCCAAATGGTTTTCTTTTTCTTCTGGCTCCGCAGCAAACTGCTTTGCTGTTTTTACTTGCTGCTCAAGTTCTAACCATTTATTATCATCAGATTTCAACCTACTCTTTTCAATAATATCTATGATAGTTTGGATTTTGGCTATAAATGCAGATTTCTTGTTCTCAGATATATTCTCATCTGACATTATGTCTTCAATTGAACTCGATATTTCACTTAGGCAACTTGAGTCCTTATTTCCTCGTCCCAATACAACTTGTGAACTTTTTCCTGTGTCAACGATCTTAACCTTAACCCTTAACGTTTCATCCTCATCAAGATTGAATGTAAAATTCAATTTACTACCTGCATGTAAATTATCACTGATAGTAAAGAATCCTGATGTGATTTTTTCAAAAGTACCGTCTTCCGCATCGTTGAAAAGTTTAACTTCTACAATCTTTTGATCATTAACTGTAGTACTAAATTGGCGACTAATTGAAAACGGAAGGGGTGTTTGGTCTTCAATAAACCTCTCGAGTTCTTTTTTACCATTTCTTTGCAGCTGAATCAAATAGTTATGTTTTGCGGTATACACAACTGGGCCCTCTGATGGAGCCTCATTCTCATCAAAATCACCATCTTCATCATCTTTCCACTTTGTAACATCCATCGAAGCTGCTAATATAGCTGCGCCTTGTGCTATAGCAAGCATAGGTTTTTCAGATGACAATACCTTCTTTTCGCCAAATTTTTCAACCAACATTCTTTTAACAAGTGGTATGCAAGAAGAGCCTCCTACCAAAAGGATATTTGACAAATCATCTGCCGTTATACTAGTCTTTGTTAAAAGTTCTTCTATCAAATCTATCGTTCTCTTGATTAACGGTCGAATCAATGCTTCAAATGTATCTCTTGTAATATCAATATCATCAATGGGGTCATCATTCTCGTCTTCGAGATAATCAGAAAGGGAAATTGTAGCCACTGTGCTTTGACTTAAAGTTTTTTTTGCATTCTCAACATCAGCCTTAAGGCCTGCAGTGAACTCTTTTACCTCCTTTTCAGTCTTACTATCAAGTAAATCTTGTAAATTTAGATTATTTTTGTTCTCGATCTGCTCTTTAATATAATCAGAAAGTAGAACATCAATATCATCACCACCAAGCCAACGATCTCCACCAGCTCCAGTCTCGACGAACTGTCCCCCTGCGGATGTTAATATTGACAAGTCAAATGTACCTCCTCCAAAGTCGTAGATTAATAGAGTTTTATCATCATCATCATTCAAATTGTCAAATCCATAAGATAAGGCTGCGGCAGTTGGTTCTGATAATAATTGAAGGACTTTTAACCCTGCGAGTTTTGCAGCCTTCTTTGTTGCAGACCGTTGTTTTTCATTGAAATATGCAGGTACTGTAATCACAGCATATTCAACATCTCCTAATTTATTATTTGCATCATTTTTTAAAGAACGGAGTATTTCTGCACTTATCTGTTCTGGAGTATATTCTTTTCCATTTAGTAAAATGGCTACAGAGTCTTCCGTTCCACCAGACAATTTTTGAATTCCAAAAGGATAAGAATGCTTGTCTGCTTTCATTTTCTGCACATTAGAATCGGTAATAGAAGCACCCATTAATCGTTTGGCAGATACTACGATATTAGGTGCATGTTTTTTCCATGCATTATAAACAGAGTTTCCGACAATAAAATTACCATTTTTATCCATTGCCACACATGATCTACATAGATCTTCATTGTTAGCGCCTGTCTGAATAGTTCTGACTGTGACATCCTTAAAGGCAACTACCGAGTTGGTTGTGCCGAGGTCTATACCAATTGCTTTTCCCATAATATTTAAGTTTTATAATAAAAATTACCAGTTTGTATAATCTATCTTATTGTTCTCTTCAGCACTCGATTCACATTGTGCTGATTCCAATTCTGCCATTTCATTTTTGACAGTAAACTTCCAATTATCAAAATCAGATTTCTTTTTCAATAAGTCTGACTCCAAATTGTCTATTTCATTTTTGAGGACATAAACAGATTGATCCAATTCTTGGACTTCTTTCTCTTTGTCTCTCATTTTCTGTCGTATTTCATCCAATTCCACTTGTTTATTAAAACGGTTATTTTTCGCCCGTTCATATTTGATTTTAAGGACATCAATCCTTGAACAAATGGCTTCTATTTCATTCTTTTTACTGCGATAATTATTACGAATGCTCCTATTACGTTTACTAATTTCCAACCTCTTTCTAATGAGCTCTTTGTCTATGCCAGAAAAGGAAACTATGCCCGATAGAGAAATATCATCTTTATTTCCAGATTCACTTAAAGTAGGAAGATAGCTTTCGAGTTCTGACTCAACATCATCACCGTCCATACATAAACTTATTATTTGCTCGTAGAAATCTTGAAGATTTTCATTAGTCCTTAATGAGCCATCTAATCCATCCGAACATAACATAAAAGCTAAAGGACAATCATCCTTTCCATTAAACGAATAGCGGAATTCAACAAGTGGATTGCTATCGCATAATGACGTCGTATAGTTTAAAAAACATGCGCAGTCTTCTGGGACTGGGTTGCTCCAATTCAATGACTGGTCACAGCACATTATTTTGCCATCTCCAATATGAAATGAAAGCCAATAATCCTTAGTCCGTAAGAAAGCTAACAATGTGCAGCCATACGCTTTTTCGATTCCATGTCCATGAAGAGCTTCTTGTTCTTTCTTGCTCAACGGGTTTTGCTTATAGTCCATCTCTATCCTAAAAAGCCATTCTTTATAAATAACAGACAAAAGATCTCTAACAAAAGATTGTTGTTGAGGGTACAATCCTTCTGATTCTACAAATGACTGAGCTTGTCTTGCGTATTTCTTCTGTTCTTCGCTCAATTCTTCAAAACGGACTTTATTTCCATCTGGATCTATAAAAGGATTTTTTTGAGGTCGCGCCGTAATTGAAAAAGATGTACCTATGAATGTCGATGGCGGGACACATCTTGCAAATTCTATCAGCATTTTTTTTGTTATCTCCGTTGCCATCTGGGCACCTAAATCACTTCGGAAATACGTTTGCCCGCCATGCCCATCACAGACAATAGCAATTTGCATTCCGTCATCTTGATAGGCATCAGAAAAATCTTGACATGGCTTCCCTGTCGTAAAATGACTTGCCCCCTTTATAGATTTATGAAATACTTTTGAATCAAACATATACTACCAATTCGTCCAATCGTCAGATCCTTTATTGTCATCCACATCAGCTCCTACATCGACCTTTTTTAAAGAGGAATCTTTCTTTATGGCCTGCTTAATATCTTGCATCACTTCATCTTGTCTTGATTCTGGAGCATCTGTACCTACAGAAACGCCCTTCGAAGCAACCTGAGAGGCTGTGACAGAAACAAGATATATCATCTTTTTCAGATCGTTGACATTATGTACAGTCAAAACAGCTTCACTATGATTGTTGACAAACTCTTTCAAGATATCCTTGTTTGCATCGTCGCCTATCGCAACGGCAATCTTAATTGCTGCCTTATACCAATTATTATCTTTCAAATGTTCAAGACCATGCTTTGCGTCATCTGTAGGAACTCCATCAGAAAAAAGAATCATTACAGGAGCACAAGAGGCGTTTGCTTCTTGCATAAAGCCTGATGTTTGAGATAATTTCTTCAATAGTTCCTGATAGGCAGCGCCTAAACTTGTTAGACCATTTGCTTCTAAGTCATTCCATTCAAAATCATCAACTGGGAGGGGACTAGGATACATCCAATCGCAACCACTTGCAAATTGTAATGCTGCAATTTTAATTTCTGTATCAGTATTTTCCGATGAAAGTTGTGAAAGCATTGGAAGAGTATCGCGAATAGCGACATTCAGACTTGATATTTTACCACCTGCCATACTACCAGATGTATCTATCAAGAAAAATACTGTAAGAGTCTTTCTTGGAAGTTTTTCAATTGGTGCGTTAAGTTTACCCATAATTATCTTGTTATTAATCCGTTAATTCCCATTTTGAACTTTATTTTCATCTCATTCTTAATTGGCATCCCAGATTCAGGAGCAATATTATGTGCAGTCCCTATGGGATCTAAAGCCTGCCACGTAAACGTAGAATAATTCTTTATTCCCAATTTCCCTGTTCTGGCCCTCAAACAATGGGACACGATACTTATCTATCTTTAAAACCATAGGTTTGTTAATAGGAGACTCGCAGTCTACACAAGTTTGATTTGAAACATCTGGTTCAATAAATGTTTCTTCTCCGCAGCGTGGACATTTCCCTAGTACAGAACGTAATTGAATCATACAAGTCATCCACTCGCGATCTATTACTCTTTTCTCTGGGAAAAGTATTGATTGTTTACTAAATGCATGTACGAAAAGATTCTCCATAAATTGAGGAAAAAGTCCCCATCTCCTAATAATGTTTGTATGCAAGCCTGGAACTGGTCGATTAGAACTATCATGAGGATCCATAATAAAGACTGCCTTATGACCAAATAATTCTTTTTCCAGATCCTCTGTCAGACATCCGCAAGATGCAAATTTTTCACCTTCAAAAGGTCGGTTGAAATAAAAAAGGATAAAAAGAATAACAGCCATTGAGAAATAATCAGAATAGCGATTAGGCATGGTCTTCTTATCTACTATTTCTGGAGCCAAATAGCCTGCCTTTCCTATTATTCCAAGATTAGTTCTATCAGGAGCGACATTATCATTGTCACATATCAAGACATCCCCATTTCGAGGATTAATGAAGAAATTGCCATCATTCATGTCTTGATAACTTAAGCCTCGAATATGGAGTTTCTGGAAAGCATCACAGATATTAATGGCTGCATTGATATTTGCAGACATTGACGCGAATTGAGTTTTTGCTAACATGAATTCTCCAAACTCACGGTATCCACGAGGCCTTAGGCGCATCACATATCCAAAACTCCCATATTGCCATTCTGTAATTGCCAACGGCCACAAAAATGCTTTACTGGGCGGACCTGCATCAGCATTCTTTTTCAGATTGTTGTAGAAATCGGAAGAATAATCTTTTGTATACCATTTTAAAGCATAATCTCCTCCACAATAATCTACGAGATATACTATACCTTGACCACCCCTGCCCAATTCTTTATCTATTGTACAGGTTTTTCCATTTAACAACTTTATCTCTGTCCCTTTTCGTAATTCCATAACCACAACTTAGAATCCTATTTTTCTTCGTTCTTCTTGCTTATTGCCTAAGGATGAAGGTCTTCTATTAATAGACTCCTCAAGCATGGCCTGATCGATAGGAGAATCTTTAAAAGCAGCAACTAATGCAGCATCATTTACAATAAATGCGATATCGCTTGAAGAATAATTATCTGTCTTGTCAGCAAGAACATCAGTATCAATCCCAACACATGGGCGCTCTTTTAGATACAAGTCAAACATTTTCTTTCTTGAAATCTTATCTGGTGGGCATATTTCTACGTGAATATCCATTCTACCAGTTCTTAAAACAGCTGGATCTATCAAATCTTTCTGATTTGTTGTTCCAATTACAAATATTCCCCTTTGCGAGCAATTGTTCATCTGACTGAGAAATTCATTAACCTCAGGGTTTATCAAAGAACTCGCTTCGGTTGATGAGCGCTTAGGAACCATAGCATCGAATTCGTCAAAGCAAATAACCGATGGAGCCTTAGCCTCTGCCTCAGAGAAAAGTTGTGCAATTTTACCTTGTGAGCCGTGTATATATGTACTGCCAACATCGGAGGCCTTTATAAAAATGTAGTTTAATGAGGCTTCTTCAGCAAATTTTTCTGCAAAAAATGTCTTTCCACATCCAGGAGGACCATAAAGAAGCATTCCATTAGGTGGTGACAGTTTGTATTTCTTTGCTTTTTCCGGATTCTTTAACAAGAACAGAACTTTCTGCTGCAACATAGCTTTAACATCATCCATACCAGCCACATCTGCGAAACCATTTCCATCTTTCTTGGCAATACCATATGAACCTTTCTTTACATTAATTTCTAAAGGAGAATGTTCCGTATTAAGACGGCTTGTAGGAATTTGTGGAGAATACTCTTTCTCTAATGCATCAAGGAAATCCTCTGCCGATGTAATACGACAATCTGGATCTGAAGACAAGCATATTTTCAATAATGCCTGAAGCCAATTAGGGCACTTATCAAGACCACCGGAAAAACTAAGTCGCTCAGACATTGCTTTTTTCATTATCTTAGAATTGAATTCATGGGACTCGTTCAGTTCAAAATACCAAGGGGCTTTTCCATATAGCATTGCATACATTACAGCTGCAACAGAATAAATATCGGAACGTTCGTCAAAAACTAAATCATATGTTTCTGGCGCACGAAAGAAAGGAGTCAAATCAGACGTTTCAAAAGTAAGAATACCACTACACGGCTTTGCGACATGTCCTAAATCGATAAGAGATGTTTTGGACAGGTCATTGGGATTAAATATAATATTTCTTGGTGTTACATCATTGTGTACAAGACCTAAAGAATGAATATGCGACAATCCTTTCAGAGTATACTTGATGATTTCTATAGTCATCTCTAATGAGAAAATGCGTCCTTTTGAAAGAGGATTTGCAACAAGATTACCTTTTATATAATTTGTTACCAAATAAGGATAGTCGTTTCCTTTATTTTTATATACACCCTTCTCAACATAACTTATAACATTGGGATGCTTCATCTTTTCACAGTAATCAATTTCTGTGATAATTGAGTCTGAAATAAAAACCTCATTTGTTATCTTTTGTGGATTATATATTTTAAGGAAATAGATTTCTCCAGAAGAATCTTTTACACAATAAGACTCATTAAATCGGCCTTCTTTAATAAAAGATTGCACTTTATACTTTCCTATACTTAAATTTTCTTTCAATATCATATAGACTGTCTACTGTTTAATACCTGGGTACAAGACACATTGTGTTTTATCCTCATTTTTATGCCTAAAGAGCTCCCAAGATTTGGCATTTATAGTTTTAGTAATAAACATAAAGACGTGGGAGTCACTACTTCTCGCTTATCCCAGGTCCCAGGCTCTCGCATTGCCTCTCTCTTAGGACAAGCAACTCGAGTTAGCCCACGTCGTGATATATTGCAACTTGTGTACAATACACCCAACGCGGACGTTTCGGTTGCGTTCCTTCGAAGAGAGTTCAAATTTGCGAGATTTGGACCTCGAAGATAACGTTCGTAAACGTCCTTTTACCAATAAGTTATGACCCTCTCGCCCTTGCGGACTAACTGAGTCAAGTGCAAAGATAAAGAGTTTTTTTGAACTTTACAAGCTTTTGGGGGATTTTTTTATAAAAATGTGGTTTCACAAGCCTTGTGGAAAGGAAAAAGCCATTACTTGGGATGGAAGTAATGGCTGACAAAACGCATCACTAAACCATTCTGATTCTGCAATTATGTGTTTCTTTTACTAGTAAATTAACCACAATCATTCATCAACTCATCAAACCTCTCGCTAACATCTACCATCCATTCTGTAAAGCAGATGATGGCTGGGCCAACATTGGCGCATTTCCAAAGATTCATCGTCATATCGAGATGGTCGATGAAGGCTTCTGCATCTAAGAAAGTAGGCACCTTTCTCGAAGAAAGTAGGCACCTTTCTCTGAGAAGGTAGGCACCTTTCTGGCAGAAAGGGCTAACCTTTCTCTGAGCGAACAGATGATGTATAACGAGTAAACATGTTATTCTTTGTTAAATAAACGAGCAGAAAAGGACAAAGGCCGCCAATTAGGTTTTTGGATTTCGTAATTTTGCTGTCACGAAGCCGCCGGGCTTCAATCCAAGGGGGCAAGGGACAGCTCATGCTGGTGGCCACAGCCCGCCCCGTTAGGGGGGGCGGCTGGTGGGCGCACCGACCTGCATAGCTTTCCTTCCCCCCCTTGGATTGAAGAATCACAAAATGATGGTCAGACTACGGCATCGACGGGGATGTCGTAGGCGTCATTGGCGCGTTGGGTCGAAGACATCAGTTGAGGCACACGTGCTATCAGCGTCTCATGGTCGCTCATGCTGACTTCAACATCTACAATAGCCCAATAACAGTTACTTTGTATATCCTCCATTTTCTCACCCACTTCGAGGAGTTTTGCCAAGATAGTTAATTATCCTCTACTCCATCATCCTTTATATTCTTCAGTCGCTTCACAGCCTTGTCGAAGTCACTCTCCAGCAATCGCATCTCTCGCTCACGGTAGATTTCAAACTCCCGCTCTGCCTTCTCAATAGCCTCTTCGTGTGATACGGTTCCTGTACCCTCGAGGATGTTCTTCCTTAGGCGCAGTATCTGGTCATCCAAGGCTGCGATCCAGTCGGCCATCGACATTGGGTTCTGCTCCAAAGCCTGGAATTCAGCATAGTCCAGGAATTGCGAAGTCAACAGGTTAAGGCGCTGTAGTTCCAACTCTGTCAGGTAATTCTTCGCTATCTTCACATCATCGCGAGTCACATAGTTGCCCTTGAAGTTGGTCATACCTACAAATGGTTTCTCATTGTCCACCCGCTCATAGATTAGTTCTGCTGCCGTATGCTCATGCACGGCATAGTGCATCTTATTCTGCACCGTTGCAAAGAACTTTTTTGTCATTTTGGCCCTTGGATCATAGTCTGTAGCAGTGGCATAGATATCCGTCACCTGCTGATAGAAGTTCCGTTCGCTGCTTCGGATGTCACGTATGCGCTGCAGCAGTTCACGGAAGTAGCGATTACCCCCCTGCTTCAGACGTTCATCATCCATCGTAAAGCCTTTCTGAATATATTCGTGCAGCCGCTGTGTGGCCCATCGACGGAAACGAACAGCTATAGGCGATTGTACACGATAGCCTAGGGCTATGATGACATCAAGGTTGTAGTGTAAAACCTGATAATTCTTTCCATCTGTAGCAGTTGTTCGGAATTTCCGAACAACTGCATCTTGATCAAGTTCTTTATCTGCGAATATGTTAGTTAGATGTTCACTGATATTCGACTTACTCGACTGATAAATCTCCACCAGTTGTGCTTGGGTCAGCCACACATCCTCATCAGCAAAACGCGTATTCACGCTTACTTTACCATCATCATCCTTATAGAGTATCAGTTTGTTTTCCTTGTCCATATCATTAAATGTATAAATATCCCATCACATCAGAAGAACATCGTAGGCAACGTGTTCTTCCGCTTTTGGGCCAGTTCGGACTTCATGCGAGTGATGGCGGTCTTGAAGAAGAAGGCGATCAGGAATTCGTCAGAGCCTTCTGTCCGAATCTGTTTGAGAGCAGAGATATATTCTGATCTGTCCTCGAGTTTGACAATCAGGAGCGGGTGGCCAGCACGAAGCAGAATGAAGTTGGAGAGCAATCGGCCTGTTCTGCCATTACCATCGCGGAAGGGATGCAGATATTCATAATATCCGTGCCACTTGGCGGCTACAATCATCGGATGCTGTCCATTGTCAATGGCGCGTTGGGTCGAAGACATCAGTTGAGGCACACGTGCTATCAGCGTCTCATGGTCGCCAAACACGGTATCACCCGCAGCCATATCCTCGGTAGTATATTCGCCTGCGACAGCACCAGGAGTACGATAGGCCAGAGTATGCTCAGTCACCAAACGGTTCACCTCTTTTAAAAGAGTCTCATCAAACGGATGATCCAAATGGCTCACCATGTAGTCGAATGCTCGGAAGTGGTCTGCCATCTCTGTACACTCCAACAAGGAACGGCCAACAGGGATCATCGCCATGCCCTGTTCACGTAAGATCCTCGTATCATCGACGGTAAATGAGTTCCCCTCAATGGCACAAGAGTGCGCAGAGAACAGAATCTCGTTGTATTCCATCCACTGCTTCTCGCCCATCTTGTCAGCAACCTTCTGCTGATATTCCTGACGGACGCTCTCATATTCACTTATCTCATTCTCAAACATCAATGTCCTCAGAACCATCGTGCTCGAAATCGAACGCAAACTTCTTCTCCGTATCGTTGAATGTTACGCCCATATCATTAACATCTCGTTTGCAAAGATACAACAAATAATTGAAATAGGTACTATATTTAAGTAGTTTTTGCATTTTCACAAGGATCAGATGCTTGCAAACATATCATAGCAAAACGCCAAAGTACGCTCTTTGTAATTCAACATATACGTGAAGGAGGTCTTCTCGCTCTTGATGACTCTGGTTACTGGTCGCAACAACTGCCGGAACACCTTATAAGAATTCAGCTGTTCGTCGGATTCTGAATGCTGAACGATGAACAAGTACTTGTTGAGCGGATGCCTCCGCATGATCTCAGTGATCTGAAGGGCAAGCCTCTCCGTAAAATGAGCTGTGACATTTGAGAAGAAATAGGACATGTTGAAAATGATCAAGGATGGCAGTTCCGAACAGCCTTCCCAATAGGCCATGCCCATCTCACTAACAGAATCCAGCATCTGGTAGTGCAGTTTTCCACTGAACATGTCATCCAACATTCTTTTGCCCATGCGTTTCATCTCTATGGATATATCGATGCCGGTATAGACCATGCCAGGCACTGTTTCTTCAAAGACTTCACAGAACGCGATACCACAGGTTGCAGGTCCGCATCCGATATCAACCATCTGTACCCTTCCATCAACAGAGGATATCTGAGCCCTCATCCAATCCTTATAGGTGGAGAACAGATTCAGGCTGCTACAGTAGTGTTGTCGCATGATATAATAGCAATATATCAGCACTTGCCGATCTGGAGACACCTGTTCGTCGAACATCTGGAGTTGATTGGAGAAATTGATCCTGCCATAGCCGATGGCATTCAGATTCGTGGCCATATCATGCCCAAAGACCTTTGAAGGCCATTCTTCGCCTGAAGCGTCCTTCACTGGCTGGAAGACGTGCTTGACAAAGGCCGCATTGAATGTCCCTGATACCGAGAATGTCGCCAGACTGAGATTCAACTCTTCTGCATCATATTGCGGTACCTCAAAACGGCCTGCCACAAAGTCATCTTTCTGAACACGGAAAAAGCCATGCTTGCTTCGTACGAACTCCAAGAGCTTGAAGAAGGTGAAATTGTTGGACAGCAACTCGGCATTGCCAAACATGACCAGATGCTCTTCTGCCCGAGTCATGGCCACGTTCAGCTTACGATCGACAATGCTTCCATCGATTTTGTCTTCAAAGACATTGTTTGTAAGGAAGTTCAGTTGATAATACTTCTGGACGGTGAAGCCATACACTATATACTTACGTTGCGAACCTTGATAGCGTTCCACAGTGTCTATCGTCATGTCATGCAACAGGCCTATACCGTATCTGTCAATGGCCTTGCGGACGGTAGCTATCTGATTCCTGTAAGGAACTATCACTCCAACGGTCCTGTTGACATCGAACCCATTGGTCTTTTCCATCTCATAGATCTTCACCACCGTAGCTGCTATCATCTCTGCTTCCGTCTGATTCACTTTGTCGGATATGGCATCCTTAGGGGCATCAGTAGCAACAAAGACAATACGTCGTGTCTTCAGCAAATCGATGATGCCGTTCTTGCCTTCTCCCTTGTAAGGCAATACGACATTCTGATGGGGGCGAGGCACCTCTTCAAGCTGGTTGTTGTAGAATGCGAAGTTGGGGAAGATGGCTATATCATGGTGCATGCGTCCTTGCTTTCGGAGCATATAAGTGACACTCTCATTCCGTGCATATCTTTTGAGTAGGCGTTCGAACAGTGACAAACGGCAGTCTGTAAGATATATCTCATTCAAGAGAACATCCTGCACACGACTGACATCCTCTGTTTGTTGTACGACGGCTGGCAACTGCTTGTGGTCGCCTATGAGCACGATCTTCTTGATGGCAGGCACCCCATTCGTATGGGCACTGAGCAGTCCTATGAGATGTGGTTCAAGTATCTGGGAGGCTTCATCGATAACGGCCAGTGAGAACTGCTTCAGTTGGAACAAGGCAATATTGCCGTTCATCGCGGTTGTGGTTCCCACAAACACCTGTGTACGGAGCAGAGCGTTTTGGAGGGTTTCCAAGTTCGCACTCTGCTCTACCCTCGTGCTGAGCAGATTGCCTTTGTACTCTTCGCCACAACTGAATGCACCTCCGATTCTGATGTAGTCTATACCCTCTTCAGCCAACTTGCTGCAGATCTCATCGACAGCCCTGTTGGTATAAGACAGAAGGAGGATGCTGGCATCAGGCTCCAGCAGCTCTTCCTTGACGGTGTTCAGCAAGCCGTAAGATGTCTTTCCTGTTCCTGGGGGGCCAATGATCAAGAACAGATCCTTCGCCTTTTTCACATGCCATGCAAGGTCGTTGAATGCTCCATAGTCGCCCTTTACCGTTGCAGACTCATCCGTCAGAGGCTCTCTCTGCAAGAGCAGGAGGTCTCGTCTGTCTTTAGGGGCTGTAAGGAAGGCTTGCATGCCCTTGTAAAGCGAACTGTATGATGACTCCATGAAATCATGCTCGATGGCCCAGGGCTTGTCCATCTGAGCTACGAAGACACGGTTGTCTGCTTGTGTGGCTCTCAGCGTGAGTCGGATCGTGTCTGTACCGATGTGCTCAATGGTACAACGGAACACCATGGTCTTGCGGGCATCTGGTTCCTTTCCTTTGATATATGGATACAGGATGACAATGTCGCCAACACGGAAATTGGACATGTCGTTATCTGCGTTTTCAGAGAACCCCAACTCGACATTCCTGATTCGCCCTGTGGTTTCTTTGCCTGGCGACAACAGGGTCAGGCCGTCATAGATGTTGCCAGCCTGTCGTTTCTCTTCCAGAGAGTCGAGCCATGTGGCTGCAAAGCCGGAACTTTCCTTGGTCTTGTTGCCAAGCTTGGACATGACATGCTCATTGGCGACAAAGGTCAGGAAACGGAAATAATAGGCTTTCTCCAAGGCTGATGCCTGCTGTATGGGGTCAAGCACACTGGCTATTTGCGGACGTATCCATTTATCCCAGAAACTGCCAGTAAGATTCTTCTTGTTGATTCGCTCTGGCGTAAGTTCTTCAAGAATCCTGTAGCCATCTGGCCGTGTATAGAGCATTTCAGACCATGCCAGCTCGTTTCTCACCTTAATGGCCTTGAAGATAAGCTCTGGTGCAAAGCCAAGTCCTAACAGGCTTTCAGTATACTTGGAATAGAGCAAGAAGGCATAGAGCTTATTGCCATTGTGCTCGTAGGACTCCCTATAGTTATACCTGATAAGCGCCATATAAAGAAGCATTTGTATATAATGTTCTTCTGTCTGCCTTGGCGTTTTGTAGTCATCATAGGGGTATGCACCCTTGCCGGACTTCTGCTCCATAAGAACCTTATAATCCAGCTGAAGGAAGTCCATACGTCCTTGCAGACCAAGCATCTCCGAGAAGAAAGAGGGCTCCACGATACCATTCCTGGAGTTGAACTGGCCTACCTTCTGTGGCAACAAAGTATGGATGGCCTTGGCGATATTCTGCTTTTGCTTTTGTGCTTCTTGGTGGAACTGAGGGGTGATTCCTGCTGTCAGAAGACTGATGGCGTTGTCTTTAAAGAAAGTCTTTACGCTCTGAGAATATGGATAGGTATTGGGCAACTGATGGATGGACTCATCCAACAACTGTCCTGCCAGGTTACCTAAGACGATGGCTTCCGTCGTTCTCTGAGGCTCCAGCTTCTTTATCAAATCCACAAAAGGAGAGTCAGCGTAGCCAGTGAAGCAATGGGCTACGGTCGAGATGTTGACGAGATAATCTGGCTCGAAAATGATCAGCTCTGGATATATGATGCCGTCATCTTCCCTGGGACGAACAAGATTCACCTGGGCGTCTTTGTAGAACAAGTTCCTCAAATAGGTCCAATCATAGTCATAACTCCTATTCCCACGGGCATAGCATACCTTTGCCAAGTCACCGTCATCAGACTCCTCTGTCCTGACATAGACATATTCCGCATCCCAACTCTCCACGATGCCCCTCATGCATTCGCCAACCAAGATGGGGGTGTAGGAAGGGACTTTCTCTGTTGGGAAAAGACTGATGAGTCGGGAAGGGATATCTATATGATAGATGAAAGCGATGAACTGGCAAAGGTTCTTCACATCAAAGAGGCAATACTTCTCCAAATCCTCGTCTGACAACTCATAGCGTTTTCTCAGACGGACACGGGTGTCATTGGTCGTCTTAACCAACCTTTTCGATGCACCATACTCTTTCAAGAGATAGTCTGTCTTGGCAAAATTGCCACCAAAGTTGATACGTGTTTCCTCTGTCTTTTGCCTCAGACATTTGTTAAAGACCATATTCAGCCCATGATACACCTTACGATAGTCAGGTCTCTGGGCAATGGCGCCTTCTATTTCATCAAAGAGATTGGTGGAAGCCTCAGGTTCGTATATCTCGTTGATGGGTACCTTTTGGACATGATCGGACTCTGTGGAGAACTCTTCTATTCTCAGTTTCCGGGGAATCAATCCCACATCGGCTATGGTCTTGGTTTCCAAGCCTTTCAATATGCATGACAGATGTCGATTGTCGCATACCGTCAGCCAGGACTTGACAGTATCAGAGAGACCCGAGGTATCGATTTCTGCGTCTTGCCAGAATATGATGGCCGCACTGATCATCTGTGGCTGAGCCCCCAGAAGTTTTCCGAGTCCTTTGGTTACACGGCTTTTGTTCAACCTTATCTGCTCGTATGGGGTCTTCTCCCGAGTCCCTCCTTCTATAATGAGTTCGCGAGAAGTCCAGGCACCATTTTCACGGGCTACAATAGTACCACCCCAGTTCTTGAACTCCAATATCCGATAACCACCTGAGGTGATGAGAAGTGCGTCGAGCTCCACGCCTTCGATATTGTAGTTTCCAATGATGATGCACTCTTCCGTGGAATGCTCATACTGTTCTTTTAGCATCTGACAGACAGACTCGAATTGTCTTGTCTCTGCCAGATGATTGTATTCTGATATCTTGTAGATCCGTAGTGCCATATTACTTCCCTGTTATTGTTTCCGACTCCTTGTTCTCGATATGTCGTTTCCAATTGCTTAGAGCCTCATCTTTACTCGTATTGGCATAGCAATACTCGCACCTATGCGGACAGGTGTTATACTCACCTATATCCTTACTTCGCAAACAGCCACAGGCATCTCGCTGACCACTGTCCTTCATCGCATATCGGTCACCAGGCAACAATATTGCACTGGCAGGCAAAGGCTCTGGTTCGCCAAACAGATCATATCCTCTCTTCTTGATCATGGCCCCAATGAAATCCATCAGTCTTTCATCATCGTGCGCAAGCCTCACAATAAGGTCGTAGTCGATGCAATGATTCCTCTGTATACCAAACTGATGCAAGTCGACTTTCTCGCCACAGGTTGCAAGAGTGTAGCCCCATTTCTTGTTCATTTCGGCAAGCCGCCCAGCAAATTCCAACATCTGTGGCTCTGTCCATTCGTGATAGGGAATCCTGATCTTCTCCAGATTGGCCTTTACCTTCCGATAGCCAAGGATATCCGCATAGCTGAAGACCAATTTCTCCGTGTATCCCTGCAATTGGTCACCTATCGACTCTATCTTAGACAAAAGGGTGTCTATGCCAATATCATCTGTCATGATAAGAGGATCGAAGCGCCAGATGACATGTCCGATGCCCAGTTTGTCCACAAGTCTCTTGAAGGTGTCTATACGTTGACCTATTGGGGGAACACCTTGTTCTAATCTGTCTCTTTCGTAATCATTAAGGGTATATTGGATATAACAGCCTATATTCCTTTCCTTCAAATCATCAAGATGATTCAGCAGAGGCTGGGGATTCTTCGACCAAAACACGATAAAGCGTGTGTTTTGATACGACACATAGCTCTTGACCCCATTAAATGGGTTGGTCCATGCCGAATAGCCCACCTTCAGACGATGAAAGAACCAATCGGCATAGAAGGCAGGAATATCCGTACTTCTACTGGCAGAGACAATCTCAGGAACTTGCATTTGCACAAGTTCACCGTTTTCTCGTGGTAATATTTCCTTATCCCAACTTGCCATAACAGTCAGAAGAACATCGCCACAAGAAGAGGGATGAATGCCTAATCCACAACTTCGGTGATGGGTTCGCCAACACAGGCATTGGGCTGCTGGATATGGAGCATCTGGGTGACGGTGGGAGCAATGTCGGTGATGTGGACCTCACGGCTGGTACTGCCATGCTCGACATTCCAGCCAAAGAACAACAGGGGGATGTGGGCATCATAGGGATTCCACACTCCGTGGGTTGTGCCGACAGGAGAGGAACCACCTGTCCAGAACTCATACCACCCAGCCTCTAACACCAACAGCAGATCGCCTGAACGCTCCGGATGATACCCCAACAGCGCACGACTGCGAAGCACATCGGGAACACTCCAGGTATTCACTTTCTCAAAGTCCATCACAAATTGTACATGCGGCATCTGGCGGGCATAGTCGATGAGCACTTCCTTCACCTGACTCA
>Ga0310691_10002068_pt1 | contig 28036 bp, 19 predicted proteins | sample 176DNAGHGlowgp2_FD_203887 | JGI IMG/M metagenome (GOLD analysis project Ga0310691, IMG submission 203887) | Sheep rumen microbial communities from Palmerston North, Manawatu-Wanganui, New Zealand - 1766 DNA GHGlow gp2 (v2) (version 2) | ecosystem: Host-associated > Mammals > Digestive system >... | reverse complement strand
CCATGCTGATGGCTTTCTTGATGTCGCGGAGCATGCTGATGTCCTCGAAGTCGACGGTAAGCCTGCCTGGCTGTGTCGGGATTGCTCTGTTTGCTGTAGCCATAATGATGCGCGTTTAAATTGTGATAACGGCTACAAAGGTACGAAATATTTGGGAATTACAAGCGCTTTGTACCCAAAAAGAGAAAAAAAGACGGGCGAAAGTGTTTTTATAACGAAAGGCGGCATATCCAATGCCACCTTTCATTATATTATTCCTTAAATATAGGGTCGAATCCTGCTTACTTGTTCACCTGGAATCGGGTGTCGCCGTTCTTGAAGAAGGCGTTAATCTGGCGGGCGGCGGCAATGCCGGCGTTGATGTTGGCCTCGGCGGTCTGGGCACCCATCTTCTTCGGGGTGGCGAAGTAGCGGCCCTCAAACTGCTTGAAGTCGGCATCGGCATCGGGCATGATGTCGGTGACAAACTTCAGGTCCTGGCGCTCCTGCATGAGCTGGATGAGACCGGCCTCGTCGATGACCTCCTTGCGGGCGGTGTTGACGAGTATGCCGCCCTTCTTCAGCTTGCCCACCAGGTCGTGGTTGATGCTCTGCTTGGTTTCCGGAGTGGCGGGAATGTGCAGGCTGACGACGTCGCACTGCTCGAACAGTGCGTCCTGGCTCTTGACAGCATGTACGCCGGCCTGCTCGATGACCTCTGCGGGGCAGTAGGCATCGTAGGCATAGACCTCCATGCCGAAGCCCTTGGCGATGCGTGCCACGTTGCGGCCCACGTTGCCGAAGGCCAGTATGCCGAGCTTCTTGCCCAGCAGCTCCGTGCCGCTCTTGCCGTTATAGAATCCACGGACGGCCATGACCAGCAGTCCGAACACCAGTTCGGCCACGGCGTTGGCGTTCTGGCCGGGGGTGTTCTCGGCGACGACGTTGTGGGCCGTGGCGGCTGCCAGGTCGATGTTGTCGTAGCCGGCACCAGCGCGTACCACTATCTTCAGCTGTTTGGCGGCATCGAGCACCTCGGCATCCACCTTGTCCGAACGGATAATCAGGGCGTCGGCATCCTTGACGGCCTCTAACAGCTGTGCCTTCTCGGTATATTTCTCCAGCAGGGCCAACTCATTGCCAGCGGCCTCTACCTCCTTGCGGATGCCCTCCACAGCGGCTGCTGCAAACGGCTTCTCTGTAGCTACTAAAACTTTCATTTTCTTTCATTGAACATTGAACATTGACCATTGACCATTATTTCTCCGCTGCCGTCTTGGTAGTTTTGATGATTTTGGTCAGGGTTGCTACCAGCTTTCCACAGTCATTATATATAGAGTCAAATTGCTTGTCGTTGATGATGTCGGATTCATGCAGCAACTCCAGCCAATATTCCGTTTCGTTTGCTTCCTTTAGAGCAATGTTTAGTTTGTTAATAAAATCCATCCGACTTTGAGCATTGACACTCTCGCGAACATTGGCACCAATGCCTGTACCGCTTCGTAATACCTGCTTAGACAGAACATAAACCTGCTTTTCTTCCTTTAAGAACCTATAGAGGTTTATGATTCTGAGGGCAAAAGCCTTGCTGTCTGTCAGTATCTGATTGTCGGCCCGCATAATGTTCAATGTTCAATGTTCAATGTTCAATGGATAAAGGTTAGTGGTTGGCCTCAAACTCCTTCATGCAGGCCACGAGTGCCTGGCAGCCCTCGATGGTCTGGGCGTTGTAGCACGAGGCACGGAAGCCGCCTACGGAGCGGTGGCCCTTGACACCGACCATGCCCTTTGAGGTGGCAAAGTCGAGGAAGTCCTTCTCCAGCTCCTTGTACTCGTCGGCCATGACGAAGCAGATGTTCATCAGCGAGCGGTCCTCCTCGTTGGCGGTGCCACGGAACAGCTTGTTGCGGTCAATCTCGCCATAGACGATTTCGGCGCGCTGGTGGGCCAGCTTGTCCATAGCCTCCAGGCCACCCTGGCCCTTGAGCCAGCGCAGCGTCTCAAGTGCCGAGTAGATGGGCACCACGGGCGGGGTGTTGAACATAGAGCCCTTGTCGACGTGAGTGCGGTAGTCGAGCATGGTAGGTATTTCGCGGGGTGCACGGCCCAGCTTGTCGTCCTTCAGAATGACGATGGTCACGCCGGCCATGGCCAGATTCTTCTGTGCGCCGGCATAGATGGCATCGTACTTCTTGACGTCGACGGGACGTGAGAAGATGTCGCTTGACATGTCGGCTATCAGGGGCACGCTGACGTCGAGGTCCTTGCGAATCTCGGTGCCGTAGATGGTGTTGTTGGTCGTGATGTGCAGATAGTCGGCATCAGCGGGCACCGTCCAGTCCTTGGGGATGAACGTATAGTTGGCATCGGCCGAAGAAGCCACCTCTACCACCTCGCCGAAGAGCTTGGCCTCCTTCATGGCCTTCTTGGCCCACACACCGGTGTTGAGGTAGGCGGCCTTCTTGACGAGGAAATTGTAGGGAATCATGCAGAACTCCAAGCTGGCGCCGCCGCCGAGGAAGATGACCGAGTAGCCTTCGGGGATGTCGAGCAGCTCCTTGACCAGCGCAACGGCCTCGTCGACAACGGGCTGGAAGTCCTTGGCACGATGGCTAATCTCCATGAGCGAGAGACCGGAGCCATTGAAGTCTAAACACTGTTGAGCGGTCTTCTCTATCACTTCGCGGGGCAGCATAGAGGGACCGGCGTTAAAGTTGTACTTCTTCATTTGCTTGAATGTTTTTAAGTTGATGTTTATATCTTGTTGTTTGTTCTCGTGGTTTGCGTTTCTTTCCCAGTGGGCCCTTTGTGTCATCCGGACATTAAAAGACGGCGCGAAGTTACGCTTTTTTCACGACACGGCCAAATATTTAAGCATTAATTAAGCAAAAACGCACGAGGCTGTTGCTTATTGTCAACTCGGCATGGCAATTGGGTGTTGGGTGATAGCTAATAGTTTGATACCCACAAACTGGTAGTTTGATAGCCACAAACTGGCACGAAATGCCGGATGAGCCTAAAAAAGTGGGACCGAAATGCCGGTATGTCGAATTTTTTGTTGTATCTTTGCAAGTGAAAACCTAAAAGCAAACTAATCAAAGACAAAAAAGATGAAACAGAACAGTCTATGGATGCTTGCCGTCATCCTGATTTGCGGCTCGGCCTTGGTGCTCGCATCATGTGCAAGAAAGAATAAACAACAGTTGGCAGCGCAATCGGATGGTGAGGAACAGAAGATGCCCGATTACAGCAATAAGAACAACTGGATGCAGCAGCCCGAAGCCACAAAGGACGTTGATGTGTTCTTTGTCTATCCCACAGAATATGTCGACGACTCACCAGGGGCACCGACATTTGCCGACATCAACGAAAAGAAAATGAGAGAACCGGCCCAGGAGACCTGCCAGCTCCTGGCGACGGCATTCGAGGAGTCTGCCAATGTCTTCATTCCTTATTACAGACAGGTCAATATGGCCGTAGCGACAAGCATGACCCGCGAGAAACTCAATGCCGCCTTTGACAGTATTCCGAAGATGGATGTCTTTGCCGCCCTGGACTACTATTTTGAGCACCTGAACGGCGACCGGCCCTTTATACTCGCTGGTCACTCCCAGGGGTCAGCCATGCAGAGCCTGGTGCTTGCGGAATATATGAAAGCGCACCCGGCATATCTGCAGCGCATGATAGCAGCCTACCTCATCGGCTATTCAGTTACCGACGATTATCTTAAGGCCAATCCACATCTTAAATTTGCAGAGGGAGCCGACGATACGGGTGTTATCATATCGTGGAATACCGAAGGACCGGCCAACGAAGGCAAGGAAAATCTGGTGGTGCTGCCAGGGGCTATCAGCATCAATCCCCTGAACTGGAAACGAGACGAGACATACGCCCCGGCCGAGGAGAATCTGGGCGGGAGGCTCTACAACGAGAAGACTGGCAAAATAGAGGAGGTGCCTCAAGCTGCCGATGCAAAGGTCAATGTGAAGCGTGGCGTAGTCATTACCACCACAAAGGCTGCAGCCCCTGTGACTTATACTGACGTATTCGGACCTGCCAGCTTCCACGAGCATGACTATGCTCTCTACTATAACAATATCAAAGCCAATGTAGCCACGCGAATCGCGGCTTATCAAAAAAATGAGAAATAAACATAATTAAGATATTGCTATGAAGAAGAATCTATGGACGCTTGCCGCCATCCTGATATGCGGCATGGGAATGGCTATGACAGCCTGTAAGGGCGGCAAACAGACCGCAGACGAAACCGGTGATGACTCGACCGACTATAAGAAGATAATCAGGAGCTGGTATGGCGAGAACAAAACCATTACCGACGGCAACTACGACCAGTCGCTGGCCGCGAAGTGCATCAACGGCACCTTTGTGGGCAAGAAGAACGGCGATGTCATTGCCTACAGGGGCATCCCGTATGTCGGACGGCAACCCGTGGGCGACCTGCGCTGGAAGGCACCCGTGGATGCTACGCCCTGCGACAGCGTCTACGAGGCTTACTACAATGCCAAGACAGCCCCCCAGCCCGAGGCTGAGCTGTCGTCCATGTACTATCAGGATGAGAACTGCCTGTACCTGAATGTGTGGAAGGCAGCAGCCACGCCAGCCGGCAAGAAAGCCGTCATCGTGTGGATACATGGCGGTGCCTATTCGTATGGCGGTACGGTAGACCCGCTCTACGACTTCAACAACTTTGTTGAGGAGAACCCCGATGTCATCGTCGTCAGCATTGCCTACCGCCTCGGCGTGCTCGGTTTCCTGCACCTGTCGCACCTGCCTGACGGCAAGGACTATGCCGACGCGCAGAACCTGGGACTTATGGACCAGCTGATGGCCTTGAAGTGGGTGCATGAGAACATCGCAGCCTTCGGCGGCGACCCTGCCAACGTGACCCTCATGGGCGAATCGGCCGGTGGCGGCAGCGTGACGAGCCTCACACTCATCAAGGGCTCGCACCAGTATTTCAACAAGGTCATCGCCCTGAGCGGCAACCCCGGCCTGTCGATATCTACAGAGGCCGCCATTGCTTGTACCAACGAACTGATAGAGGCGCTCGGCTGCAAGACCGTGGCCGACCTGCAACAGGTCGATGCCCAGCGGCTCGTGAGTGTAGCCACCGAACTGCTGCCCATGCGCCTGGCTCCGGAGAGAGACGGAAAGCTGCTGCCCCAGAATCCGTGGGAGGCCGTGGCCAGCGGTGACGTGAAGGATATCACGTTCCTGCATGGTGTCAACAAGGACGAGATGAACTTCTTCCTGGTAGAAATGGGCGGTCCGGAGCCCTTCAACGAGTGGGCCGCTGCCCGTAAGGCGAAGAAGATAGTGCAGCTGACTGACGAGGAGAAGGCCCTGACAGAAAGCTTCTGCAACGATGTGAAGGGCGAGAGCTATGAGCCATACTGCAAATGGTTCAGCCAACTGATGTTCAACGCACCATGCATCGCCCTGGCCGAGCATCAGGCTAAGGCCGGCGGCAAGTCGTACACCTACTACTTCACCGTGGAGTCGGCCGTGCCGCTGAGAAAGAGCTGTCATGGCATCTCGCTGGCCCCCCTGTTCAAGCATCCGGACATGGACGGCGATACGGGGCGTCCGTTCGACGAGACCTTCTCGAAGACCATGCGTCAGATGTGGGTACAGTTTGCCAAGACCGGCAACCCCTCGCTCACGGCTGACCAGTCGCCAGACGGCAAGGCCAAGACCTGGCCGCTCTACGACCAGAAGGACAGACAGGTTATGGTGTTTGACGAGACAAACATACATCCCGAAAAGGAGTCACAGCGAAAGATAGTTGACTGGGACAGAACCTATTTCCTGTTCAAGTATTATGGCTTTTAGTCTACACATCGGTGCCGATGCACAGGTAATTCCCGAACGCGGCGTCATCGTGACAAAAGCCACAACAGAGGCTGCCTCTGAGGAGGTGGTGCGGGTAGCTACCGAATTCTTCGGCCCTGACGGTCGTCACAACGAGGACTACACCTACTACTTCAACAACATCAAGGACAACGTAGCCAAGCGTATTGCTACCTATAAAAGCATCAAATAAAAGGCCGACATCGGGCCCGTCTGTGGTGCGGAACGGCACTATCGGACGGGCTCGACGATGGTCTTGAGACCCTTGATTTTCTCGCCCTTAACTTGGCTCACCACCTGAGCGGCGCACTCGCGGCTGACGGCTACATAGGTGTAGCGGTCGTTGATGTCGATGCGGCCGATGTCGGCTGTGGTCAGACCGCCTTTCTTGCAGAGAAAACCGACGATGTCGCCCTTTGAGAGCTTGTCTTTCTTGCCCTTACCGATGTAGAGGGTGGCCATGCGGGGCTGGGGAACCGTTGAACTTTGAACATTGAACATTGAACATTGACCATTGACCAGTGACCATTGGGCGGTGGTGGACGGCGTATGGGCGACGATGTAGTCGGGTATGGACTCCATGGCGTTGAGGATGAAGAACGTGCGGCCTGACGACTGCCAGCGGGCCGTGCGCCCAACGCGGTGGATGTAGCCCTCGAGACTTTCGGGCAGGTGGTAGTGGATGATGTTCGCAATGTCGGGAATGTCGAGGCCGCGCGATGCCAGGTCGGTAGCCACGAGGATGTTGGCCGACCCGTTGCTGAAGCGGTAGAGCATATCCTCGCGCTGGCGCTGCTCCATGCCGCCGTGCAGATGGCTTGTGGTGAAGCCTTGTCGGCGCAGGTAGTCGTCGACACGCTCCACGGAGTCGCGATAGTTGAGGAACACGATGCTGCTGGTATCGCCGAGGCTGAGCAGCAGCTGGCGTAGCGTGTCGAGCTTGTCCTTCTGCGGGCTGCGCACCTCGTAGAGGGTGACGCGCTCGGAGGTCTGTGTGTCGTCAGGTAGGAAATTGATGAATGTGCCCTTGCGCGAGAGGTTGACAAACTGGGGCAGTTGCTCGGCATTGGTGGCCGACAGCAGCACGCGGCGCTGCAGGCCTGGCAGGCTTTTAATGAGCCGCTGCATCTCAGCATGGAAGCCCATGGCCAGACACTTGTCGAACTCATCGATGACGAGGATGCGCACACCGTAGGGCGAGATGTTCTGCTTGCCCAGATGGTCGTTCAGCCGGCCGGGTGTGCCGATGACAATGTGGGGCCGTGTTTCGCGCAGTTGGCGGTGCTCGTCCATGGCAGGACGGCCGCCGTAGCAGGCCATGGAGCGCAGATGGCAGCCCGTGCGCTTGAGCACATCGTCGGTTTGCAGGGCCAGTTCGCGGCCTGGCGTGACCACGAGAGCCTGCACCGTGTCCGTCGTACCGTCGATGAGTTGCAGCAGCGGCAGCAGGTAGGCCAGCGTTTTGCCCGTGCCGGTGGGCGATAGTAAAACAACATCACCGTCGGTGCCCAGCAGGGCCTCGGCGGCGTGTTGTTGCATTTCGTTGAGCGCGCTGATGTGCAGCTTGCTGAGCGTGTGTTGCAGGTCTATGGACATGGACTACTTCTTCTCGTCCTGCTTCTCGTCCTTCTTGGCCTCGGTCTTCTTGCCCGGCTTGTAGTGCTTGTTCAGCCCGTTGATGACATCCTGGGTGATGTCGAAACGCTTGGCGGCGTAAAGGATGTTGTCGCCCTGCTTGGTCAGGATGAAGTCGTACTTCTTGTCCTTGTTGTACACAGCGAGGAAGTGCTGCAGCGAGTCGCTGAGGGCTTGGTTGAACACGGCAGTCTCGTTGGCCAGCTCGCTCTCAAGGCGCGCCTGCAGCTCCTGCAAGCTCTGCTGCTGGCGCTGGATGGCGGCCTGCTGACTCTCGGCCTGCTCACGGCTGGTGAAGCCGTTGTTCTGCAACTTCTGCTGGAAGTTGGCGGCGGCGGTCTGCAGCTGCTGGCCCTTCTGGTTCAGCGTGTTGCGGGCGTTGTTGCTCTTCTTTTGCAGTTCCAACGACTTCTCCTTGCAGAACTCGTACTGCGTCATCAGCGAGTCGACCTCGACGTAGGCTATCTTCAGTCCGCCCGTGGTGCCGGCATCGGCCGTGGCGGGTTGCTCGTCCATCTTCGGACTCTCGTTGTTGCAGGAGGCCAGTGCCACTATGGCAGCTGCGGCCAGGAAAATGTACTTTTTCATGTTTGTAGTATTTGTTGCTTTGTTTTTTGATTACATGTCAGAGGCACTCCGCGTGCCGGGCCGACGGTCGGACTGCCGCTCTGGCACGGCATAGCGGCTCTGGCGGCGCATTTCGCGGTCCTGGTCCATGACGCAATGGATGCCCCGCTGGCGCATGGCCTTTGAGTCGTGAATGTGCTGCGAGCTGAACTCGCCGTCCTTGCGGAACACCAGTTTCACGCAGAAAAAAACCATGGCGATAGCAATTATTAACGTGCTCGATAGCAGTATTTCCGTCATAAATGTTTAACTTTGCGGTCAAATTCGGCTGCAAAGGTAAGCATTAAACTTCAAATAAAACGCATCAAACCTATAAAAAAGCATTAATAATGAATAAAAGTGAGTTAAAACCTGCGGTTGTCTTCGAGCAGTTTGCCAAGATTAACCAGATTCCCCGTCCCTCGAAGCGTGAGGACAAAATGATTGAGTACCTGAAGAATTTCGGCGAGCGCCACGGACTGGACACCCATGTCGACGAGGTGGGCAACGTCATCATACGCAAGGCGGCCACCAAGGGCTATGAGGACTGCAAGACAGTAATCCTGCAGAGCCACATGGACATGGTGTGCGACTGTCTGCCCGATGTCAAGATTGACTTCGACCGTGACCCCATCACCGCCTATGTCGACGGCGAGTGGCTCCGTGCCAAGGGCACCACGCTGGGTGCCGACGACGGCATCGGCTGTGCTATGGAGCTGGCCATCCTGGAGTCGGACGACATAGAGCACGGTCCTATAGAGTGTGTCTTCACCCGCGACGAGGAGACCGGCCTGACCGGTGCCATGGGCATGAAGGCCGGATTCATGACGGGCGACTACCTCATCAACCTCGACTCTGAGGACGAGGGCGAGATATTCGTGTCGTGTGCCGGCGGGCGCACCACCACGGCCAAGCTGGACATGCAGCGGCTGCCGGCTCCTGAGGGCTATTTTTTCATTAAGGGCTCGGTCAAGGGCCTGGTGGGCGGTCACTCTGGTGACGACATCAACAAGAAGCGCGCCAACGGCCTGAAAATCATTGCCCGCTTCGTCTATCAGGAGATGGAGCGCTACGAGGGCATCCACCTGGTGCGCCTGCATGGCGGCAGTCTGCACAATGCCATACCGCGCGGCGGCTACTTTGTGCTGGCCGTGCCCAACGCGCTGAAGGAGAACATCCGTGCCGACTGGAACGTGTTTGCCGCGCAGGTTGACGAGGAGTTCCACGTCACCGACCCGAATATGGTGTGGCGCATGCGCAGCTACGACCCCGAGCCCGTCATCGACGACGACGTGGCACGCCGCTTCGTCTATGCCCTGCAGGCCATCGACAATGGTGTCTACAGCGTCTGTCAGGACGAGGCACTGGGTGGCATGACCGAGACGTCGAGCAATCTGGCACGCGTAGAGACTAACGAGTCGGACATCGAAATCTTCACGTCGCAGCGCTCGAACGTCATGTCTAACCTCGACAACATGTGCAACACCATCGACGCCGTGCTCAAGCTGGCCGGCTTCCAGGTGACGCACTCCGAGGGCTACCCGGCCTGGAAGATGCGCCAGAACAGCGAGCTGCAGAAGATAGTGACCTACACCTACCACAAGCTGTTCCAGAAGGAACCCGTGGTGCGCGGCATACATGCCGGACTGGAGTGCGGCCTCTTTGCCGAGCGCTATCCTGACCTCGACATGGTCAGCTTCGGACCGACGCTGCGCGACGTCCATACGCCCGACGAGCGACTGCTCATACCCACCGTGCAGATGGTCTGGGACCACTTGCTACTGACCCTTAAGTCGTTGCCTCACCAGCTATGAAGCACCAGCCTATATATATAATAATAGGTGTAGGCGTGCTGCTGCTGTTCGCCGCGTGCGGACGGCAGCAGCAGGCCAAGTCGGTGGTTAAGGCGTTCATGGCCGAACAGCTCCACCGCGAGGATGTCAGCTACATCGACTTCTCGAGCGTTGACTCCACGCACACCTTCAACGACTCGCTTATCGGCGCTTTGCGCCAGCATGGGCCGAAGGACGTGAGCTATCAGCCATGGCAGGGGCGCACGCTGCTGCACATCCGAGCCAAATACCGTGTGGAGCAAGACACGTGCAGCACGACCTTCTACCTCGACCCGGAAGCTACGGGGGTGGTAGCTTTTAAGGATAACTGACGGATAACCTTTCAAACAACCAATGGATATGAAATTAACTTGTCACCCCGTCAACTACTTTACAGCCTCTCCACCTGCTTCACCCCCTTCACGGTGCGAAGCTTCTTGAGGAGTCCCTCTAAGCGCGCCTGGTCGTCAATCATGATGGTCAGGTTGCCGCTGAACAGGCCGTCGTGCGAGTCGATGTTGATGCTACGGAGGACGAGTTTCTCGTCCTTCGAGATAATGCTGGTCAGGTTGTTGACGATGCCGATGTCGTCGTTGCCGATGACGCGCAGGGTGATGGCATACTGCGACGAGCCCTTGCCGCTCCACATGGCCCGCACGATGCGGTAGCCGAAGCGCTTGCGCAGCTCCGGTGCGTTGGGGCAGTCGATGCGGTGAATCTTGATGCCACCGCTGACGGTGACGAATCCGAACACCTTGTCGCCATAGATGGGCTGGCAGCAGTGGGCCAGCTGGTAGTCGATGCCTTTCAGGTTGCGGTCGATGACCAGCACGTCGTCAGCGAGCTGGCTGCCTGGGCCTGCCCGGCGAGTGTCGTCGAGCACGAAGTTGGCAGCACTCTCGGCCACGTTGTTGCCCGTGACCGGCTGGTCGCCCTGCTGCAGTTCGGTGTAGCGGTCGATGACGTGGTTCACGTCAAGCGTCCCGTCGGCTATCTGGCGATAGAAGTCGCTGACCTCCTTGAAGCCGAGCTTGCGGATGAGCACCTGCATGAGGCTGTCGTCCAGTTCCAGCTTGCGGTTCTTGAACTTCCGCTCCAGCATCTCCTTGGCAAAGAGGCCCTCCTTGACTTGTGTCTCCTTCAGGGCCAGGCGTATCTTCGACTTGGCGCGTGAGGTCTTGACAATGTTCAGCCAGTCCTGCTTGGGCTTCTGGCTGTTAGAGGTCATGATTTCCACCTGGTCACCGCTCTGCAGCTGCTGGCGGAAGGTCACCACGCGTCCGTTGATGCGGGCACCGGTACACTGGTTGCCGATGTTGGAGTGGATATGATAGGCGAAGTCGAGCACCGTGGCACCCTTGGGAAACTTAAAGAGGTCGCCCTTGGGGGTGAACACGAACACCTCGTCCTCGTAGAGGTCCATCTTAAACTGGTCCATGGCCTCCAGGCCGTCGCTGGTCTCCAGCATCGAGCGTATGTTGGTCAGCCACTCGTCCATGCCGGCATCGCCCTTCACGCCCTTGTAGCGCCAGTGGGCAGCCACGCCGCGTTCGGCCACCTCGTCCATGCGTTCTGTGCGTATCTGCACCTCCACCCATTTCTGCTCCGGTCCTAAGACGGTGATGTGCAGGCTCTCGTAGCCGTTCGACTTCGGCACGCTGAGCCAGTCGCGCAGCCGCTTGGGATTGGGCTGATACATCGACGTGACCAGTGCAAACGCCTGCCAGCACTCCATCACCTCCTTGCGGTGCATGTCTCTCTCGTTTCTCTTTCCTCCTTCCTCGTCAGCGTCTTCTCTCTTCTCTCTTCTCTCTCCACTCTCCTCTAAAATAATCCTTATGGCAAAGAGGTCATACACCCCCTCAAAGGGGCAGTGCTGTTTCTTCATCTTCTGCCAGATGGAGTGTATGGACTTGGTGCGTCCCTTGATGTGGAAGTGCAGTCCGGCTTCGGCGAGGCGCTCGCTGATGGGCTTGATGAATCGCTCTATGTAGGCATCGCGGCTTTTCTTCGTCTCGCTGAGCTTGTCCTTGATGTGGTAGTAGGCATCGTGCTCCAGGTATTTCAGCGACAGGTCCTCCAGTTCGCTTTTCAGCTTGTAGAGACCCAGCTTGTGGGCCAGCGGGGCATAGAGGTAGGCAGCCTCCTGGCTCACCTCCACCTGTTGTTCGCGCAGGGTGGGGGGCACGTCTCTGATGAGTCGCATCAGGTTGACGCGGTCGGCTATCATGATGAGGATGACGCGCATGTCCTCGGCGAACGACAGCAGCAGGTTGCGGAAGTTCTCGGTCTCCACGACGGGGTTCTTCTTGTAGAGCTCCTGTATGCGCTGCAGGCCGTGCAGTATGCGTGCCACCGACTCGCCATAGTCGGCGGCCACCTGGCTGGTGCTGACATAGCCATCCTCGACGGCTGGCCTGAGCAGTATGGCGACGACGGCATCGCGCTTCAGTCCTATCTCGTCGACCACGAGCTGTGCCGTCTGGAAGCTGCACAGGATGGGGTTCAGTCCGAAGACGTTGCGCTTGACGCCATGCTCCTCGATGGCACTAAGCAGAAAATGGCGCAGGCGCTCCTCGTCGCCGTCCTGCAGGGTGTCGCTGATGGCGTCGCGTATGCGCTGATAGAGCAGCATTGTCTGCTCGCGTTCCTCTGGTGTAAACAGCTCGTCCATAGTGAAAATACGTTCTTATGGTGGGAACACAGAGACACAGAGTCACAGCGTTCTCAATAGATGGTGGTACGCTCTCTCTCCACACTCCACGCTCCTCACGACAGGAATCCGAGGAGTGCTCCGGCGGCTACGGCCGAGCCGATGACCCCGGCCACGTTGGGTCCCATGGCGTGCATGAGCAGGAAGTTGTGGCGGTCGTACTCCAGTCCAAGGTTGTTAGAGATGCGTGCGGCCATGGGCACGGCGCTCACGCCGGCATTGCCGATGAGGGGATTGAGCTTCTTGTCCTTGGGCAGGAAGATGTTCATGAACTTCACGAACAGCACGCCGCTCATGGTGGCGATGATGAATGCGCCGGCACCGATGGCGAAGATGTAGATGGTGTTCATGGTCAGGAACTCAGATGCCTGCGTCGAGCAGCCGACGGTCAGTCCGAGCAGCATGACGACGATGTCGTTCAGGGCGGCGCCGGCGGTCTTGGCCAGTCGGGTGGTCTTGCCGCTCTCCTTCAGCAGGTTGCCGAAGAACAGCATGCCTAACAGGGGCAGTCCGCTGGGCACGATGAACGTGGTGAGCAGCAGTCCGATGATGGGAAAGAGGATGCGCTCCGTCTGGCTCACCTCGCGGGCGGGCTTCATCTTGATGAGTCGCTCCTTCTTGGTGGTCAGCAGTCGCATCAGTGGCGGCTGGATGAGCGGCACCAGTGCCATGTAGCTATAGGCACACACGGCGATGGCTCCCATGAGGTTTGGCGATAGCTTCGACGACAGGAAGATGGCCGTCGGTCCGTCGGCACCGCCGATGATGGCGATGCCTGCTGCCTGGTTAGGCTCGAAGCCGAGTGCCAGTGCAAACATGTATGCGCCGAAGATGCCAAACTGTGCTGCGGCTCCGATGAGCATCAGCTTGGGGTTGGCCAGCAGTGCCGAGAAGTCGGTCATGGCACCTATGCCGAGGAAGATGAGCGGCGGGTACCATCCCTGCCTGACGCCCTGGTAGAAGATGTTGAGCACGGAGTTGTCCTCGTAGAGTCCAATCTCCAGTCCGGCGTCGGCGCGGAAGGGAATGTTGCCCAGGATGATGCCCAGTCCGATGGGCACGAGCAGCAGTGGTTCAAAGTCCTTCTTGATGGCGAGCCAGATGAAGAAGGCACCCACGGCTATCATGATGAGGTTGCCTGCCGTCACGTTGGCGAAGCCCGTGTAGGTCAGGAACTCATTGAAGTTGTCTATGATAAATTGCCACATAGTTAAAGGGTAAAGGGAATAGTGTAAAGTGAAAAACTTAGCCGATGGTCAGCAGCACGGCACCCTCCATGACGGAGTCGCCGGGGTTGACGCTGATGGCGGTGACGGTGCCTGCCTGCTCGGCCTCGATGTTGTTCTGCATCTTCATGGCTTCGAGCACGACGACCACGTCGCCCACGTTCACCTGGTCGCCCACCTTGACATTGATGGTGGTGATGGTGCCGGGCAGGGGGGCACGCAGGGCGCTGCCGCTGGCGGCGGCTGCCGGCTGCGGGGCGGGCTTGGCGGGAGCGGCGGGCTTGGCGACGGGCTCTGCGGGCTCTACGGGCACGGCGGCCACATTGTTGTATCGCCTCGTGGCGGCCAGCTCGGGGTGCTTGGCAGCGTTGATGGGTTTCTGCATCTCTATCTCAAAGGGGATGCCGTTGACGTTTACTTTGGCTATTCTGCCTTCTACTTCTGCGATTTCTACTTCGTAGTCTACGCCTTGTACTTTATACTGATACTTTTTCATATCTTTCCTTGGGTGGTGTGGTTAGTGCAGTTGGGGGGTGGTGGGAATGGTGGGAGCGTTGTGCTTCGTGGGGATGAACGCCTCGTGCAGATGGGTCATCTGGCTGTACTCGTCGTCCCAGTCGGTGTCCTTGGGCTTGATGGTGATGACGCCCGACTCCACGTCGTGTATGTCGTCCTCATACTGGCGCAGTGCCAGCCCGATGACGGCCATGTAGACCTCGCGGTCGATGCCCTTCGACTCGATGCCGTCCTTGAGGATGACGCCCGTCTTGTGGCCCACCTCGATGGTCTTCTCTACGGTCTGCGTGATGGGCTTGATGGGCTGATGGTGGGCCACCTTCTTGGCGGTGTCCATGTGGCGCATGAGCATGCCGAAGACGGTGAACGTGAGCCAGAGCAGTGCCAGGCAGAAGAACACGATGCCCATGGCCATGACGGCCATGCCGATGCCGTAGGGGTCTTCGCGCTTGAACTTTTCAATCTTCGACTCGCTGACGGTGGTGACGTTGCTGATGCCGGGGGTCACGCGGTCGGCCGACTTCACCTCCCAGTCGTTGGGTGTGCCGTCGTGGGCGATGCGTGCAAACGACTGGTTGGCCTGCAGCACGGGCACGGTGACGGAGTCGATGAGCTGGGTGGCGTTGCCGTTGTAGAGGCCCACCCACAGGGGCTTGTCGGCTGTTACGGGCACGGCCAGGTGCATGCTGCCCAGGTGGGGCTCACTGGCCAGATAGAGCACGAGCATCTGCTGTCCGCTGAGGTTGGTGCGCACGTCGCCGTTGGGTAGGGGGCTCATGCGCTTCTGGCGTTCAGGCACGCTCATTTTGGGGTCGAGTACGCTGCGGTCGGTGGTGATGTACATGCCACGGATGTTGTAGGTGGAGTGCGACGTGTTGGCTATCTCCACCCACGGCCGGTGTGTGCCGTACTCGTCCTCCAGGCTGGCTTTGTTGTCGGTCATGACCTCGTTCAGCTTGATGCTGGCATCCATCTGAGCCAGCATGGGCTGGGCGGCCGTGGCTAACAGCAAGCCTGACAGGAAAGCGATTTTCTTCATTGTGTGTTGTGTTATTATTCTTTGTTAGTCGATTGTGGCGTGGGGGCTTCACCCGCAGAAGAACAGCACCACGAGCTGGGCTGTCAGTATGCGCAGGAACATGCACAGCGGGTAGACCGTCGAGTAGCCCACGGCCGGTGCCTCCTTCGAGCAGATGCTGTTGGCGTAGGCCAGTGCGGGCGGGTCGGTGTAGGTGCCGGCCACCATGCCTGCGATGGTGAAGTAGTTGAACTTGAACCTGAGGCGTGCCACGGGGCCTACGATGAGTATGGGTATGACGGTGATGAGGAATCCCGTCAGCACGTAGAGCAGTCCGTCGCCCTCGACGACCGTCGAGAAGAACGATGCGCCGGCCTTGATGCCCACGGAGGCCAGGAAGAGCACGAGTCCTATCTCGCGCAGCATCATGTTGGCCGACGTGGTGGTGTAGGTCACCAGGTGTATCTTGTAGCCGTAGCGGCCTATGAGTATGGCGATGATGAGCGGTCCGCCGGCGATGCCGAGTTTCAGGGGCACGGGCATGCCGGGAATGGCGATGGGCAGCGAGCCGAAGATGATGCCGATGATGATGCCCACGAAGATGGTGGCAATGTTGGGTGCGTTCAGGCGGCGGATGCTGTTGCCCATCTTGTTGGCCACGCGGTCGACGGCATCCTCAGGGCCTACCGCCATGATGCGGTCGCCCACCTGCAGGGGCAGCGAGGCCGATGCAAAGAGGTCCATGCCGTGGCGGGTGACGCGGGTGACGTTGACGCCATAGACGCTTGAGAAGTGGAGCGAGGCCAGCGTCTTGCCGTTGATGTTGGGGTTGGTGACGAGTATGCGCTTCGACACCAGCGGCTGGTCTGACTGCTCGAAGTCGATGTCGAGCTTGGGGCCTATGAATGCCATGATGGCCTCCTGGTCGGCTTCGGCGCACACCACCAGCATCTGGTCGCCCAGGTGGAACACGGTGTTGCGGTTGGGTATGCTCAGCTCGCCGTCGTGTACCAGGCGCGACACCACGAAGTCGCGGTTCAGGAAGTTGTGGACCTGCAGCAGCGTCTTGCCCTCCAGGTATTTGTTCGACACCTCCAGGTGCATCTTGTAGGGCTTCTTGTTGGCGTTGGTCTCCTCCATGGCCATCAGCTGCTCCTCTTCCTCCTCCAGCCGAATCTTGCAGATATACCTTATTAATATGGTGGCACCGATGATGCCCAGCACACCCAGCGGATAGGCACAGGCGTAGGCCGAGGCTATCTGGGGCGCACCGTTGGGAAACACCGACTGCAGGGCCTCGTTGGCGGCACCCAGACCGGGCGTGTTGGTCACGGCTCCGTAGAGTGTGCCCACCATCATGGGCAGGTTGGTCGTGTTCGAGGTGTCGAAGAAGATGAAGTAGCAGGCAAACATGACGGCGATGTTGAGCGCGATAGCCGTGGTGGCCAGGGCGTTGAGCTTGATGCCTGCCGTGCCGAAGCTCTCGAAGAAGCCCGGTCCGACCTGCATGCCAATCATGAACACAAACAGGATGAGGCCGAAGTCCTGGATGAACGTCAGGATGTCGGTGGGTGCCGTGAAGCCGATGTGTCCGGCCACGATGCCGGCAAACAGCACGAAGGTGACACCCAGCGAGATGCCGCCGACCTTGATTTTGCCGAGATACACGCCAGCGGCAATGACCACGGCATAGAGCAATGCAATGTGGGCCACCGAGTCGGTGGCAGTGAACAGATTAGTTAGCCATTGAAACGATTCCATATTATACTATCTTGGAAAATTTCCGCAAAGGTACAAAGAATTTTGCGCAAACCAATGGTTTCTGTGCACCTTAATCATCTCTTTTTTGGTTTTTTCACCTTTCCACCGCCGTCGCAGCCGTGAGAAACTGCAAACAGCGCTTGGCGGTCTCGCTTTTTTTTCGTAACTTTGCAACATAAAACGAGGCTTGCTCGTCGCCGTGAGCCAACGGCCCGCCACAGAGCCCACAGGGTTTTCGCCGCCCGCTACTGATATCAGCACCGCCCGCTGCCGATATCAGCAGCGGGCGCTGCTAATATCGGCAGCGGACGCTGAAACCTCGACACCCCCGCCCAAACTCCCCGCTTCCCCCGCCCAAACTCCCCGCTTCCCCCGCCCAAACACCCCGTTTTCCCCCGCCCTTCCGAGAGGCTTCCCCCGCCCTCCGGCCTGCCTGCTGCCGCCCGCCCGTCAGCCGCCCTGCACCCTGTCGGCGAGTCGGCCCGTGTGTGATGCCCGTCGGCTTGTCGGCAACCGTGGCGGGTGGGCTGAACAGATGGCCTGCGGATAAGAATTAAATAAATATTAAAAAGTTCGTCTGTTAGGAAATAAGTTACTACCTTTGCAGGACATTTCGTAACCAAACTCATTTTATCATATTATTAACATCAAACTTTTATGGCTAACAAAGAAAAACTCTTCACCGAGTTTCAGGCGCCGACCACCCAGGAGTGGCTCGACAAGATAGAAGTGGACCTGAAAGGGGCCGACTTCCAGAAACGACTCGTGTGGAGAACCAACGAAGGGTTCAACGTGCAGCCCTTCTACCGCCGGGAAGACCTGGCCAACCTGAAGACCCCTGACGCACTGCCGGGCGAGTTTCCCTTCGTGCGGGGCAACAAGAAGGACAACAACGAGTGGTACGTCCGTCAGAACATCAAGGTCGACGACCCCAAGGCTGCCAACGCCAAGGCCCTCGACATCCTGAACAAGGGCATCGACTCGCTGGGCTTCCGCATTCCCAAGGCGCTGGTCAGCGCAGAGACCATTGAGACGCTGCTCGACGGCATCTACTGCGAAATCGTCGACCTCAACTTCCGCACCTGTCCGTGCCACGCACTACTGCTGGGCGAGCTCGTCGACGCCTACTTCACCAAGAAGGGCTACGACAAGCAGAAGCTGTCGTTCACCGTGGGCTTCGACCCCATCGAGAAGCTGCTCACCAAGGGCAAGGACGTCACACCGCGCCTGGCCGACGGTCCGAAGCTCGTGGAGCTGCTCAAGGACTATCCGAAGGCCCACGTCATGACCGTCCACACCGAGACGCTCAACAACGCCGGTGCCTACATCGTCCAGGAACTCGGCTATGCGCTGGCCTGGGGCAACGAGTATCTGCAGCAGCTCGTCGATGCCGGCATCGATGTCGACCTGGCCGCCCGTCAGATGAAGTTCTACATGGGCGTCTCCGAGAACTACTTCATGGAGATTGCTAAGTTCCGTGCCGCACGCCTGCTGTGGGCACAGATAGTGAAGCAGTACGGACCCAAGGACGACGATGCCTGCAAGATGTGCATCAACGCCACCACCTCGACCTACAACCAGACGCTGTTCGACTCCTATGTCAACCTGCTGCGCTCGCAGACCGAGGCCATGTCGGCAGCACTCGGCGGCGTACACTCCATGGTGGTCACACCCTTCGACGCACCCTACGAGCAGGCCACCGACTTCTCAGAGCGCATAGCACGCAACCAGCAGCTGCTCATCAAGGAGGAGTGCCACTTCGACCGCATCGTCGACGCATCGGCAGGCTCCTACTACATCGAGCACCTCACCGACGCGCTGGCACAGGAAGCCTGGAAGCTCTTCCTCAAGGTCGAGGACGAGGGCGGATTCCTCGCGGCCGCCAAGAACGGCACCGTGCAGGACGACATCAACGCCACCAACCAGAAGCGCCACGGCGACGCCGCCAAGCGCAAGGAGTTCCTGCTGGGCACCAACCAGTTCCCCAACTTCACCGAGAAGAGCGACGGCAAGCGCCCCCTGGCCTCCACTGTGTGCTGCAATTCAGTTGCAGCAGCCCCCGCCGCCCCCACAGCGTGCTGCAATTCAGTTGCAGCAACCCCCGCCTGCGAAGCCCCCTTCAAGCAGCTGCAGACCACCCGTCTGGCCGCTGACTTCGAGGCCCTCCGCATCCATACCGAGGAGACCCGTGTGCCCACCGCCTTCATGCTGACCATCGGCAACCTGGCCATGCGCCAGGCACGTGCACAGTTCTCGTGCAACTTCCTGGCCTGTGCCGGCTACAAGGTCATCGACAACCTCGGCTTCAAGACCGTCGAGGAGGGCATCGACGCCGCCCTCGAGGCCAAGGCCGACATCGTGGTCATCTGCAGCTCCGACGACGAGTATGCCGAGTATGCCATCCCAGCCTTCAACTACCTCAATGGCCGTGCCATGTTCGTCGTGGCGGGTGCCCCTGCCTGCATGGACGACCTCAAGGCCGCCGGCATCGAGAACTTCATCCACGTGAAGTGTAATGTATTGGAAACCCTGAAAGAGTATAATCAAAAGTTAGGCATTTAAGTTATGAGAAAGAATTTTAAAGATATCGATATCTACGCCGGTATTCACCAGACTGACGGTGCTGCCTGGCTGAAGGAGAACAACATCGTGCCTAACTGGAAAACTCCTGAGCACATTGATGTTCGCCCCGTATATACCAAGGAAGACCTCGAGGGCATGGAGCACCTCGACTTCACGGCCGGCATACCGCCCTACCTCCGTGGCCCGTACTCCATGATGTACCCCTTCCGCCCATGGACCATCCGCCAGTATGCCGGATTCTCCACCGCCGAGGAGTCGAACGCCTTCTATCGCCGTAACCTCGCCAGCGGACAGAAGGGCCTCTCCGTGGCCTTCGACCTGCCCACCCACCGTGGCTACGACCCTGACAACCCCCGTGTCGTCGGCGACGTGGGTAAGGCTGGCGTCAGCATCTGCAACGAGGAGAACATGAAGGTGCTCTTCTCAGGCATACCCTTGAACAAGATGTCCGTGTCGATGACCATGAACGGTGCCGTGCTGCCCATCCTGGCCTTCTACATCGTGGCTGGTCTGGAGCAGGGCGCAAAGCTTGAGGAGATGGCCGGCACCATCCAGAACGACATCCTCAAGGAGTTCATGGTGCGCAACACCTATATCTACCCGCCCGCATTCTCGATGAAGATTATCGCCGACATCTTTGAGTACACCTCACAGAAGATGCCCAAGTTCAACTCCATCTCTATCTCCGGCTATCACATGCAGGAGGCCGGAGCCACCGCCGACATCGAGCTGGCCTACACGCTGGCCGACGGTATGGACTATCTGCGCACGGGTGTCAATGCCGGCATCGACGTCGATGCCTTCGCGCCGCGCCTCAGCTTCTTCTGGGCCATCGGCATGAACCACTTCATGGAGATAGCCAAGATGCGTGCTGGCCGACTGCTGTGGGCCAAGATAGTGAAGTCGTTCGGAGCCAAGAACCCCAAGTCGCTGGCCCTGCGCACCCACTCGCAGACCTCTGGCTGGAGCCTCACCGAGCAGGACCCCTTCAACAACGTGGGACGTACCTGCATCGAGGCCATGGCCGCCGTGCTGGGCCACACCCAGTCGCTGCACACCAATGCACTCGACGAGGCCATCGCCCTGCCTACCGACTTCTCGGCACGTATTGCCCGCAACACCCAGATTTACATCCAGAACGAGACCAAGGTGTGCAAGCAGATAGACCCCTGGGCCGGCAGCTACTACGTAGAGACGCTGACCAACGAGCTCGTACACAAGGCGTGGGAGCACATCCAGGAGATTGAGAAGCTCGGCGGCATGGCCAAGGCCATCGAGACCGGACTGCCCAAGATGCGCATCGAGGAGGCCGCTGCCCGCACCCAGGCTCGCATCGACTCTGGCGTGCAGACCATCGTCGGCATCAACAAGTACCGGCTGGAGCACGAAGACCCCATCGACATCCTCGAGGTGGACAACACCGCCGTGCGCCAGCAGCAGGAGGAGAGCCTGAAACAGGTCAAGGCCACCCGCGACGAGGCTGCCTGCCAGGCCGCCCTGAAGGCCATCACCGACTGTGTGCGCGACTTCAAGGAGGGCCGCAAGTCGAAGGACAACCTCCTCGACCTGGCCGTCAAGGCCGCCCAGCTGCGTTGCACCCTGGGTGAGATAAGTGATGCCTGCGAGAAAATCGTAGGCCGATATAAAGCAGTAATCAGAACAATATCAGGCGTGTACAGTTCAGAAAGTAAAAACGACAAGGACTTCGAGTTGGCTTGCAAGCTGACCGACGAGTTCGCTAAGAAGGAAGGTCGCCGCCCGCGTATCTTCATCGCCAAGATGGGTCAGGACGGTCACGACCGTGGTGCAAAGGTAGTGGCTACCGGCTATGCCGATTGTGGCTTTGACGTCGACATGGGACCCCTGTTCCAGACGCCCGCCGAGGCTGCCCGCGAGGCCGTCGAGAACGATGTCCACATCGTGGGTGCATCGTCGCTGGCCGCCGGTCACAAGACGCTCATCCCACAGCTCATCGAGGAGCTCAAGAAGCTGGGCCGCGAGGACATCATGGTCACCGCTGGCGGTGTCATTCCCGCCCAGGACTACGACTTCCTCTACAAGGCTGGCGTGGCTGCCATCTTCGGACCCGGCACCCGCATCCCCTATTCGGCCATCCAGATGATGAAGATACTGCTCGACCAGGAGTAGGCTCGTCATTCCAAGACTTCTCATGTAGAATCCCCAGCCACTGTTGGTTGGGGATTCATGGCTTTATAGCCTGTGAAGCGCATGATTCCTATAGGGGATAGAAGCTATTTGTCGCCTGGTCGGCTGCTTGCCGCTGCCTTCACCTTATTTATATATACACGCGGAGAGTAACCGCCCTTGGGGCGGCTGCAAACCAAAAAGCGGCGACTGCCAATCCCTTTTTCGTGACTGCCAACACCGGCATCAAGAAATAAAACTACTTTTGCGACAGACTGGCAGTAGCCCTTCTGTGCCTCCAAACCACCACACAACCGTATGACCGTAACACTTTTCAACATCAGCAATGCCGTAGTGCTCGTCTTGAGCCTGCTCACTGCGTGGGGGGTGTACTTTGTCCCCAGGCGGTACTTCCATGACGACCTCAAGCAGCTGCGCCGTTTCATGGCGGCAGTGTTTACGGTCTTTGCCCTGCAGCGCCTGAGCCTGTTAACCATACTGAGGCCCGGGGGTGTCGAGATATATGCCTCGCAGCCCATCATCCTGCTCAGCATTGCTTTTATCATTCTCGTCATGGGCGGCACGGCGGTGATGGGGCGCCATCACTATCTCAATTTCACGCTATGGGTGTTGCTGCTGCTCATTCCTGCCCTGTTTCTCATGTCGAATATCCTCATGATAGCATCGGGAAACTACCAACCGCTCTACAATTGGGACAGCCTGCTCAACTATCGCCTTACCACGCCTGTTGTCTTCTATGGACGCGTGCTGTTTGTGGCCTGCCTCATGGTGTACTGGATGCTGGCGGCCGGCATGCTGTTTGAGGCGTGGCTCAACGACCGCCGCGAGCGCCGCTACAGTCCACTGAGCGACGATGCGGAGCGCCACCAGGGCGAGGTGGTGGCCGTCGTGGGCTGGGCATTGCTCTTTACAGGCGGTCTGGTGCCGCTATGCACCAGCAGCCTCCTGCTACATATTATATATAATGTGCTGCTTGTCATAGCGCTCGTGCTTTCCGGCTTCGCATACAAGAAGCTGGTGCGCTATCTTCATGCCCGCGACAATGGACGGCTGGCACCGGTACTTATTGTGCGTCGCATTCCGCTGCTCCTCGGTATGGAGAAGCCCGGCACCACGCCCTGGGGCGTTAGAGTGGACAAGAACCCCTTCTACAGCGGTAACCCGCAGCTCGACAGCGTGGCGCAGGCCCTGGGCGTGCGCTCGGCCGACATCTCCGAATATATCCTTCAGCAGAACATCCAGTTTACGGCGTGGGTCAGCGACCAGCGCCTGCGCCATTGTGCCTCCGAGCTGCTGCACAGCGACCGCAAAATCAGCGAGATTGCCGAGGCGTGCGGATACAACGACCTGCCGACGTTCACCCGCGCCTTCAAGCGCCAGTTCGGCATGGCTCCCAGTGAGTATCGGAAGCAGGAACAAGCATAGTAGATAATAACCAAATAAACCATTATACGTATGAAACAAGCAACAACAAGACAACGAATCACGAGGGCAGCAGCGACGCTCGCCGCACCACGACGCGCCCTCGTGCTCGCCCTCACGCTCATTGCAGCCCTCACGGTACAGACGGCGTGGGCAGACACATGGCCGGAGTACATCACCGATGTCATCCTGGTCGGCGGAACGGAAAGCGAAGTGAACGCGGCGAAGGCTGCCCACAGCGACTACACATTCATCAGCCAGGACCTGAACAAGGGATGTGGTTCGAGTTCCGACTACATCTACCTCGGCTACAAGAAGGGCTACCGCGCCAGCACCAACGGCGGCTACATTACCGACATCATCGTCGTCACCGAAGGTAGCAATGCCATCCCGACTGGCAACATTACCTTCTCCGGACGCACGTACAACAAGGCAGCCATCTATGGTGGCGATTATTTCGTGAACTCCAGCAAGGGCGACCTGAACAGCCATGCTGGCGGCTGGGGCCTTTGGCTCTACTACACCAAGGCCAACTTCAGTGACAAGCGGGCAATCAGCAGCATCAGCTTCAGCAGTTCCAAAAGCGGCTCAGTTAATTGTTATAATTACTGGAACGGAGAGTTGAAGGAAGAGGGCATCAACATGAACAGAGGGTGCGATGGGGGCGATAATTTCTACATGCACCTCTCCACCACGACGAAGACCAACCGCCCAAAGACCGACCCCGTGATGGCCAGCGGACTCGTCTATAACGGCAGTGAGCAGCTGCTCGTCGCCAGTATGGGCACCACCTACGACGATACCTACAAAATGTCTTTCCGGGAAATCGGCGGGAATCAGTATTTCTACCAAAACACGGCGCAATTCACCAAAGCCACCAATGCCGGTACATACAATGTGGAATATTATGCCGGCTCCGGCACCTACGGCAACCAGTCAGCGACGAAGTCCCACCAGGTCACCATCGCCAAGTCGCCCAACAGCGGCGTCACCGTTGCGTGTGCCGACGTGCTCGAAGGCGTCGCACCGTCGCCCACCACTGGCGGCACCAACCTCAGCACGGGAGCCATCACCTATCAGTACAGCACCGCGCAGAACGGCACCTACTCCGCCACCGTGCCCACCACCGCCGGCACCTACTGGGTGAAGGCCACCGTCGCCGCCGATGCCAACTGCAACGCCTACACCACCCCCGCCGTGAGCTTCAAACTGAAGCCCGACTGGGCCGTACACAACAGCGGCGACACGGAGGGCGATGCCTACGTCATCAGCACCCCCGAGCAACTCGACCTGCTGGCCAGCCGCGTCAATGACGGCAATAACTACAGCGGCAAGTTCTTCCGTCTGGGCGGCAACATCACCTACGACGGCACCGAGAACAACTTCACGCCCATCGGCGTTTATGGTGCTCCCTTCGCCGGCACCTTCGACGGCAACGGGAAAACCATCAGCGGACTGAACATCAACCAGCCCAGCACCAACTACATCGGCCTCTTCGGCATGGCAGGCAGTGCTGTCATCAAGAACCTGACGCTCGCCAACAGCACCTTCTGCGGCAATACTGTTGTCGGCGCCATCCTCGGAAATGGCGGTTACACCTATCCTAACTACGCCACTGTTGAGAACTGCGTAGTATCCAGCACCGTCACCGTCACTGCCGACAACTACGTCGGTGGCATCGTTGGTCAGGATGTCACCGTTCGCGGCTGCGTCTGCGCGGCCACCGTCAGCGCCGCCACTAATGGCTCCCCCATCATTGCCGGCGGCATCATCGGCAACGGCACCCGCAGCACTGTGAGCCACTGCCTCTACACTGGCACGTCGGTCACCTCAGGCGGTTACAAAGGTGCCATCGCGGGCTATAAAGGCAGCGGCTACCTCAGCAACAACTACTATACCCAGGCCACCATCAGTGGCACCGACGAAGGTGACACCGATGGTGCCCGCCGCGCCGTGGCCATCAATACCTACAGTGGCGTGACCGCCACCATGACTGGTGCCGCCACCACCTACAGCCATAGCGGTATCACCGCCTATGCCAGTAACAGGGGTCTCCTCTACAACGGCCAACTCTACGCCGGAAACGTCGAGACCGTCAACCTCGACATCACCTACGCCTCGCCCTATGAGGGCTTCAGCCTGACAGGCTACACCGACGGCAACGGTCACACGCTGACCAACGTCAGCGGTAACACCTACAAGCTGCAGATGACTGCCGCCACCGCCACCATCACCCCCGAAGGGCAGGACCTCTGGGGCGAGAGCACCGACGGCCGCGACGGCTCCACAGCCGCGAAAGCCTTCCGCATCACCACAACCGCCGGCCTCGACCTGCTGGCCAAGAAGGTGAACGGCACCGACGGCTACACCGCCAACAACTACAGCGGCAAGTACTTCGAACTGGGCGGAAACATCACCTACGACAACACCAAGGAGAACAACTATACCGCCATAGGAACCGACAGCCATCCCTTCAGCGGCAAGTTCGACGGCAAGGGCTATAAGGTCAGCGGCATCCGCATCGATAAGAACGAAAGATACCAAGCCATCTTCGGCTATATTAGCGGAGGCACAGTGAAGAACCTCACCGTCGATGACACCCGCATCAACATTGGCAATAGCACATACAACGCCGGCGGCATCATGGGCTACGGTTACGTAGATGCCATCATCGAGAACTGCCACGCCACCAGCACCGTCACCGTCAGCGGAGCAGGCACCATCGGCGGAATAGCAGGCAGAAGCAACGGCACCATCCGCGGATGCACCAGCGCAGCCACCGTTAGCGGCAACTCTTATATCGGCGGCATCGTGGGGCAAACCAACAATTCCGGCAGCACCACCGAGAACAACCTCGTGCTCGGCGCCTCCGTCAGCGGTAGCGAAAATGCCGGAGCCATCGTTGGCTTTTACTTTATTGGCACCCTCGTCAACAACCGCTACACCGGCGGCACCAAGGTGAACAACGGAACCGCCGTAGGCCACGGCACCGGCGATAAAGGCGACATCGACGGCCAGGCCACTGTAGCCTACCAGTTCCCCACCGACATCGACAACCCCAGCATCATGGGCACCCAGGGCACCACCTACGGCACCGGCACCTATCAGGGCATCACCGCCTACGAGAACGGACTTGCCTACGACGGTCACCTCTATTACACCAGCCTCTGGACCGGCAGCGGCAGCGACAGCGACCCCTACGTCATCTACAGTGCTGAGGGCCTTGATAAACTGGCTACCGACGTCAACGGCGGAACCGGCTACAACGGCAATTACTTCGCCCTCGGTGCCGACATCCAGTACGACAAGACCACCCTCACTCTCGACCTCGACGGCAACGGCGAGAGCGATAGCAATTTCCCAGGCATCGGCGACTTCGGTGTTGTTCGCTACTTCGGCGGCAGCCTCGACGGACGCGGCCACACCATCAGCGGCATCGTCATCAACCGCCCGAACATGAGTAACATAGGCCTCTTCGCCAAACTCGAGAGCAACCAGAGCATCGAGAACCTCACCATCGCCAACAGCGACTTCACCGGCCCTACGAACGTGGGTGCCATCGTTGGCAAGGGCAACAGCAACTTAAATATCCGTAACTGCCACGTACTCAGCGACGTCACCATCAGCGGCAATTCCGCAGGCGGCATCGTGGGCTATAGCGCTAACGTCCTCGGCTGCACCAGCGCAGCCACCGTCAGCGGCATCACCGAAGTCGGCGGCATCGTTGGCTTCAACCCCGGATACACCGTCCAAGACTGCCTCTATCTTGGCACCAGCGTCACCGCCACAAGCACTTCCAGCAAGTACGCCGGCGCCATCATAGGCAATAGTTACAACGCCACCATGGCCAACAACTACTACACCGCCTACGGTCTCGGCGGCGTCGGCTCCGATAGCAACGCCACCGGTTCCGACACCGACGGCGCCCGCTTCGCCGTGAGCAACACCACGAAGCCCGACAACTTCGGCAACGCCACCGCCACCTACGGCACCGGCACCTACCAGGGCATCACCGCCTACGGCACCAACGGACTGGAATACGACGGCAAGTACTACTGGCACGAAGAGAACCTTATGGAACTTGCAGATCGTAACGAAGGTAACAGCAGCATCATCGCCGCCAACGAGGGCCAGACCCGCAACGTGGTGCTGAAAGACCGCACGCTCTACAAGGACGGCATGTGGAACACCCTCTGCCTGCCCTTCAACGTGGATATGACCGACCCCAACGGCCCGCTCTATGGCGCCACCTACCGCACCGTGACCGATGCCAGCATCAGCGGCACCACGCTTAACCTCACCTTCGCCGAGAAGCGCTATGACGGCTGGGCTGACAATACCCTCCGCGCCGGCGTACCCTACATCATCAAGTGGGACAAGGCCGCCGACTATGTGGACAACGACGCACATAACATCGTCAACCCTGTGTTCACCAACGTGAATCCGGAAAATGTTGGCGCTGAATATTGGAACGAAGACAAATCCGTCGCGTTCTTTGGCACCTACGATGCCCTGCCTGACATCACGACACGGACGATGCCCGGCTACGACGTGCTGCTGATGGGTGCCGACAACAAGCTGCGCTATGCCGGCAGCGGTGCCTCGCTCGGTGCCTGCCGCGCCTACTTCCTCGTTGACCCCGCCGCCGTTGAAGCCGGTGCCAGCCGCCTCACGTCGTTCAGCATCGACTTCGGCGAGGGTGAGGCCA
>Ga0310691_10002067_pt1 | contig 28040 bp, 51 predicted proteins | sample 176DNAGHGlowgp2_FD_203887 | JGI IMG/M metagenome (GOLD analysis project Ga0310691, IMG submission 203887) | Sheep rumen microbial communities from Palmerston North, Manawatu-Wanganui, New Zealand - 1766 DNA GHGlow gp2 (v2) (version 2) | ecosystem: Host-associated > Mammals > Digestive system >... | reverse complement strand
AAGAAGATTTTTCAGGTTCTGGTAGTGGCACTTTTTTAATTTGTTCCTCACTGCCAGTCATTTGCTTATTAGCAAATACAATCGCTAATTTACCTTCTAGTTCGTCATAAGAGAAGTCATTTAACCCTTCTTTAATTGGGGTAATTTCTTCATCAGATAAAACTTTTTCATACTTTTCAATTAAATTATTTTTCTTATTTAATTCTTCTTGTGCTTCGAGCGCTTGATAATTAGTAACCGCGGCTTGAAGCTTAGCATTTTCTTCACGAAGCTCTTCAACGGTTTTATTAAATTCGTTAATACTATTTGTTGCTTCTTCAAATTTAGTTTGTAATTCGTTATAAGAAGTTTGTAATTCATTAAGACTTGCTTGAAGTTTTTCAAAATCAGAAGGTTCTGGTGGAGTTTCTTCTTCTTCCTTTTCTTCTCCAGCGGGAGTTTCTTCTTCTTTTTCTTCTTCTTTTTCTGCCTCAAAATTAGAAGATTTTTCTTCTTTTTCAGGTTCTTCGGCAGGATTTACAACTTCTTTTTCTTCTTGTTTCTTCTCAAATTCTTCCATCGGTTGTCCTCCTCCCTCTTGTTTTTTCTCAGCCTCTTCAAATTTTTCTCTTAGACCAGACAAAAGTGAAGAGAACTTTTCATATTGGGATTTATATGTATCATCTTCCTTGGAGAAAAAAGATGATACTGAAAAGCAAGGTTCGTGCGAGCCAATTACGCATAATCCAAGCATATTTCCTTTTGTGTAAACGTAATAATATTCTCCATCAAATTCAGCCCAATCGCCTTCAATGGTCTCTGGATTTAATTCCATACTTTGATGTTGGCCTTTTATTTTGCGTGCTTCTTCATAATAATCTGTAAATAATACTACGGAAAAAACAGCATAATCTCTGGTTACTCCATCTGTGTCTTGCATTGGAGTCCATCCATCAAAGCTCTCTATATAACCGTAACCATTTGCAAGTTTTGGCCCGGTGTGAGAAGCCCAGTTATTTTCTTCTGGATCAAAAAATCCAACTACTGGAGTATTACCGCGAGTAGCAGATTTAATTAAAAAATCTGCATATTCGTCTGTAATATAAGAGCCATTACGATTTTTATACTTAGTAAAAACTCCTACATGTAATCGGAAAGCGTTGGAATCTTCACAAGGAATATCTTGAAGTGGAGAATCTAAAACAATGGTATCAAAATAAATTGGTATTTTTTTATCCATAATTATTCTCCTTAACCTTCAGCTGCTTTAATATTAGCCTAAGTTTTTTCAGATTTTTGTTCATCAGGAAGTTCTGGACGCCCTCCTGTATTATTTATGTTACGACCTGACGTACTATTACTACTTTTTTGCGCGGAAGAATTATTTTTTCCTTCTCCCGCGACTACACCCCCAGGAGTAGTATAAGAAGACTGTAATGGAATCATTTTTTCAGACATCTTTAAGAAGTCATTTTCAAAATTCATTAAACTTAGTTGACTCATTTGTTTAATACCCATTACGACGCCAGCAAACATTTTAGAATAACCATACTAAGCTCCACTAAACTAAATGCTCTATAAATCTTTTCGATTAAAAACTGTTGTTGGAATTATTTCAAAATCGAAAGTTAATCCGGTTCGCGCGAATTTATGATTAAGATGAAATTTAAGCCATGTTTCATATATATTCAAATAAGCAATCATTAAAGCTTCATCCTTTTTAATCATATAAGCAAGCGATGAACTTCCATCAGGATTAAATAAAATATTGCCACGGCCTAACGCATCCCAAGCATTTTTTCTATATTTATCTATTCTGTCCGCGGACTATGTAGCAGAAGTAGATTCTTGGATACTTTCAAGAGAAGTATCTCCTAAAGTAGTAAGAACATCAACTGTATCTATATCTCGTAGCATATCTGAAACAGAATCATGAATATCCGCGATTTCTTCTAACTAAAAAACAAGTTCTCCGTCTTTATCAATCGGCATTTTTTGAATTAATAATTTATACAATTCATTTTCATCGCGCTTTTCTTCTCGGCTGATAGCGTCATCTTTTTTCTTTAAACTTGGTATACTAGCAATTAGTAATGGAGTCTAGTCATGCTGAAAGAAGAAACAAACTCCGCCTTCAGACGCGGGAATCATAACCCACGGGTCTGTTTTTTTAGAAGCTCGTGTCCAATCTGCCCACGCTTTCTAAACAACAGTTGGGAAAGAAGTAATAATTTCATTCTTATAATTCTTATCTGTAATATGCTCAAAATAAACTAAATTAAATTCTAGAATATTTAAATTATTAAAATCTTTAAAACGAGAACGGCAATATTCTAATGGTAAGTCTTGAATTGTAGGTTTATCCCCTTCCATTCTTAAAATACCATAATAAATACCATTTTTTATCCATTGAGCAGTAATATTAGTAAAAGTATTTGGAATGTCTAATTTATCAATAAAACTACATGCATTATAAAATGCCTTTGTAATCTATGCCTTTGAGCCTTTGCCCTCTTCAAAATTTGGAATAATCATAGTATCATAAAGTGGCAAATGCGCGAGATAATCTATATTAGCCCTATATTCACTATTTGTTCTATAAAAATATCTAGATAATTCTCGTAAAGCAATTATATCGCCGGAGCGAATTATTTCTTGAATTTCTTCTAAGCTAAAATCTCCACGAACTGGTTCATTAATTTGCCAGTCATAACGGCTACTATATGTTCGCATAGATATGGGAGCCCTAGCGATAGGTTTCATACGCTTTTTAAAAGCAGTAAAATCTCTTTTTACAGTTTCCAATTATATCACCTCCTTCTTTGTCTTGGGGTAAAATGAATACTAGAACTAAGATCTCGTTTCTTAGATTTTTTATTATTTTTATCTTCGTAATATTTTACGCGATAAAGAGCATATTCTAGCGCAGAAAAACGGTCTTTCTGAATAGAAGTTGAGATACGTTCTACTTTAAATTGATTCTATATTCCAGTTGGCTTTAATCGTAAATTATTAAGTTCATCCATTAGTCTCGAAGTCATTTCATAAGGTAATAAAAATTCTCGTCTACTATATATGTCCATCTTTTTACCTCTCGCGGTGTTCATTAACTTATCTTTTACAATACGTTCATTTGCTAAAAAATAAACAGAACCATTATTTATTTGCGCGAATAAGTTAGAATGAATTGCGTCGTCATTAGAAGAACCAGCTTTTATATCATATATAATAGCATTAAATTCTGGCTTTGGCTCTTCCTTTTCTTCTTTCATTTCAGGAGGTAAATGATATTCATTATTAAAAGTAAAGTAGGCAGGAAATTGCTCCCCAGTTGTGTTATTATATGAAGGTAAAACCATTGCGTCTAATAAACCAATACCTGGGCCGTTACCGTCAATAACTATTTCTCTTGGCTAATATAACTAAATTAATTTTTTTAGCCGTGGTGCTTGTTGAGAAATGTAATTTTCGCCATGAATAACTTCTGTATAAACGACATTCTTCTTAAAGCCATTTATGGTAGGAATAATCTTAATAACCATAACAGCAGTATTAGCAGAGTATCTTGCTACATCGACCCCTATCAAATAAAATGTCTTAGGATTAACGGGGTTCTATTGTGCTTTACGCTCGCATTTTAAAAGAGTTCGTTTTTTTGTTAATCTCTTACTATTAAGCCATGCGTCTTTATTATTTCCAGTCCAAATTGATAAATTTTCACGCGCGAAAGCTTCTTCGCTCATTGTTGAGGAATAACGCTAGTCTAACATTGTTGCTTTATCAAGTAAACCATAATGTAAAGGAACTTCATATGAAAGACCCCAACAAAAATATTCATTTGGCCGCAATACGGCATTAATAGCAACTTCAATAACCTTGCTATACATGAAAACTGTTTTTTCCGCCGCGGTTGTAATAAAATTTTGCGCGGCTGAAGGTTCGTCAGGGTTGATAGTTCCATCTACCTCACGTCTCTTAATATTCATTTGAGGAAGTAGAACTTCATTATATGGTACTTCTTCAATAAGAGCAGCTTCTTCAAGAATAGCAGATGTAGAACGAAGTCCACGAGAAGTATCTTTTGATACTACTGTAATTTGACTACCATTTTTAAAGTTCAATTCATAATAATTACTACTTGATTTTATACCTGTTTTACCATCATCAATGCGCGTTTTTAGCTCATTGCGCAAAAGAGGCCAATGCCTAAATATTTCTTCAAACTTAGCTTCTGCAATTTTGATAACTGTTCCTTTTACTTCTGACGCAATCATTATAACAGAACGTGGAAGTAAAGTCGCGCGCACAACTGCGCTTAAATAAGCAGTGAATGATTTAGATGTAGCACGCGTTGCAGTCCAAAAATGCTAACGATAACGCATTGATGCGCGCAATGCAATTCGCTAAAAAGGAAATAAATGAAAGTTTTTCGCGTCTTCTGAATCTTGGATTGTATCTAAAAATAAGTCTGGATATAATATCCAATGATTTAAATATGAAGTAAAAAGTTCTTGGTTATTATCTAAAAAGTCCTTTGTAAGAACAACACCTTTTTCAATTGGTATACCGTCGCGGTAGACAAGGGATTCATTATCATTCAACATAACCCCCCTCCCTACTCAAATCGCCAACAAGTTCATCTTCACCCTCATATTCAATGTCTGCAGTTTCGTCAAACTCAACGGCTTCGTTTTCAATTTCTTCAAGGCGTTCGGTCATATTATAACGTTCGCGCGCGTCTTCAACTTGTTCTGCGAAATTACCTTCATTCACGACAAGTCGTTTTAAATAATTCTAAATATTTTGCATTAAAAAATCAATAGAGTCTTGTGGTTCTTGATGCCATTTTGGATGCCATCCTTTTTTGCCATAATAAACCATTAACTCGCCAACAGATTCAAAGTCTGCCGCGGATTTTGCGTTAGAGGCTTCAAATTTGGCAATTTTAATAATGTTGTCACGGGCGTCCATATCCTTTTTAATATCCGCTCCATTACGGAGTCCCTTTTTGATACGCAGTTCAATTTCGCATAGGTCTCGCGCGTAATGTTGAAGGATTGGAGTTGAAACGTTCTATGAAGAAACAATGCTATTGTAAAAATCTTCTAAAAATAAAAGCTCATCTTTACTATATGTTGGTGACCATTCTTTCTTTAATTTTTTAAGCTTTGCTTCATTAATGGCTTCAATCTCTTCATCAATGGTGCCTTCTTTTCGCGCGAGGCGCCATCTTTCATTTTCATCGCTCCAATTTAATGCTTCATAATGGTCGTCCAGAAGTAAATTGAAGTAAGCAGTTAATGTATGCTCTCCATGCACCTTATAAAGTGATGTCCATTTATTTAAATCAAACGGCACATCAAGATAACGGCAAAGTCGATCAACTTCTCCAAGATTATCTTGAGGAATCATTTTCTCAAGGCACTACGTACAAATAAGACTACGATGGCCAGGGAAAAAATTTGATGGAGTGTAGGCAAATGCTATTTCTGTTTTTTCCTACTTACATTTTATACATTTGCGCTTCTTTTGTTCGTCTATCATTTATACTCTAACCTCCTCGCGCAATACGCTTCTATTTTTCGCACTCTTTACATGTACCAGAAAATCCATCTTTACGACTTCTATTATGTACAAAAAATAGCCCATGTATTGGGAGTTTTCTGCCACAACTCTTACATATTTTTTTATTTTCTTCGGGAGTGTCGAGTAATAAGTGGTATTTCTAGGCGGTTTGTGCGATTTTCTCTGGTATTTCGCGCGCAAGAATTGTGCATAAATGATTTTCATTATATTTAATACCATATTTAGCCTAAAGGTTTTGTATTATATCTGTGTACTAAATACGTTCTAATTTCTAATCTAATATATATTCGCGCAATTCAGAAAACTGGGCCATCGCGCGATAACGTTCAAAATCAAATAGTAAAGTACGCCCGTAGGTATCTAATTTTTCATGAAACTAATCATATAATAAATCATAATTATTAATAAGTGCCCTTACGTGAAGCGGGTCTTCCCAATTAAAGGTATGGCGTCTAATAACCCATTTTATAGCCCCGTCTTCGCGCACTTCATAATCTTCAATTTTTTTTGATACTGAGGATAATAAGGTATTGTCAACTCGGCGCTGCCATTCCTCGCGCGAAATCCAGTAGAAGGAGTCGCATGTCCAATCGTAAAATGCGGCCCTAGGGTGGTCAATCGCCTAAAAATGTAGAGTAGGCTTGTAAGCATCTTTTAGATAGTATTGATGTCGGCGCACGTCAATTAGCATATGCTTTAACTAATATAGACGGTAGCTATCATCTAAAATGGTTGTTGTATCATCTGGTGGAATTTTTCCTTCATTAATAGCAACAACATGCTCTAAGTGGTCAATGCATTCCCATAGTTCTTTCATACCAGGAATATCGCTATCACCGGGGTCAATCATTTCGCCAGTTTTCTTATCGTATTTTGGCCGCGCAATAACAGGTTTCTTTTTGGTATAGGCGCTGCGCTATGAGGTTGGTTTTAGAGATTGCTAGTCCGCCATTGGATTGTCTAGGATTTCATCAAGCGAAAGTAATTTATCGTCAGTTTTTTTGTAGCTGCCGTATCTTTTATTTCCGTCTGTGGTTTCTCCCCTTTGTATTGAATTTAATCCGTTTTCATCTTTTCCATATAAAATATATGAGCCCATTTGTTCTAATTCAAGGGGAGTGGGGTCTGTCTCCAACTAATCTAATATATCTTCTACCGCATGAACGCGGTCAATATCTCTTTCGATTTCGTAATTAAGGGAATATTTTTTTTTCAATGTATGGTCACCTCCGACCTTCTTTATTTTATTATATCATATGGAGTTTTTCTTTGTCAAGTGTTAGGGTTTAAAATAAAAAAGTCGGTGGGAAATTGGGAGGGCCCACCCCGGTTAGACAAGACTAACAGGAAATTCCTGGAATATACCCGCCCCAGGTGCTGGTAAAAATTGGAAGCGCTGCTGGCCTCTGGCAAAAATTGGAAATTCTATCCCATTAAAAAAACAGGGGCTTGCCCCTGTTTTTTTTCATTCGGTTACTTGCGCATGATAATTTGCGCCCCTTCCCATATTTCAAAAACCGCGCCGTCGTTTTCTTCCCTTGCGTCAAGTAAGGCCATCGGACAGTTTTTTTCCATATTGTCAAGCGCTTTTATAACATGCTTCGCGGCCGCGCCGAAGTGGGAAAAGGTAAGTGTTTCACCCGATAACAGATTATAGACAGTAAACATTTTTTTCATTCCCTTCTTTTTCTTTTTCCGGGAAGGGGGAAAGATTTTCCCCCTTCCCTTTTCCCTTTTACTTTTCACTTTCCAACCATTCAGCAAGCGTTTTTTGTCCTTCCAGTATTTCCCAGAGCCGGCTTTCCATTTTCGCGCTGATTGTCTGAATGTTTATTTGCGCACCGTGCTTGCTGATTTTTAATGAAGATTGCAAGCCATGCTTGCCGATGTATTCAAGGCAAGAAATGAATTGGTCAAGCGTGAAAATGAAAAACTGTTCACGGTAATTCTTTTTTGTGAGATACGCGGAAAACGGCGCCCATGCAATCAGGGATACACCTTGCAAGATGTTTTCAGGGAGAAGGTCGTCTTTTGTGTATTGGCCTTCGATGCCATACGCCACCGCACCCGACCCGGTCTTGACTTCAATTCGTCCATGCTTTTTGCTGTTCACATCCGCGCGGTTATTTCTTGCACAGCGCACTTCTTTTTCCCTTGTGATGCCCCATGCGAGAAGGTCATTTCTGACCAAAACATCGAATAATTTGCCCGTGCTTCCCGTGCTGTTTTTGTAGTCCTGCCGAAGCAATTCCTTTTCATACTCCGCAACCAATTCGTTGAACCGTTCCTTTTTCATTGTTTTAACCTCTTTTCTGTATTGTCAAGCGTTTTCCGCTTGCAATGGTATAATAACACATCTGAAAAGAAATTGCAAGGGCTTTTTTCTTTTTTTTGAAAAAAATTCTCTTTTCATTTTTAGCACTCGTGCAGTCAGAGTGCTAAAATGTTAGATACTTCTAACTTGTTAGCACTCGATGCGAGCGAGTGCCAGATATATTTTATCAAATATAATTCCGCCGCACTTTACTGCGTTAAAGTGCTATCATGCTATTACTTTATCGCGTTAAAGTGATAACATATTGTCACTCTATTATGCGATCACTTTACCACGTTAAAGCATTATCGCTTTACTACATTAAAGCATTACCACTTTATCATGTTAAAGTGTTAGCACTTTAATGCATTAAAGTTTTCCAATTTTTGACATGTTACAAAAATATTACATTTTTAATATTTTCGTAACATTTACATGTATCGGCTGGTAAGAAAAACGCCCAGATATTCTTAGATGTTTAACATCTAAACCGGAAACTTGACAATCTGGGCGATTTATGTTACCATATAAGCAAAGGGAGGGGATAAGAGTGTTACAAAAATGTTACAATCGTAACAATTCCGTAACAAATGTCGATTCTGGTTCCAGATTCGCCATTGTCAAATCCGGTCACCAGATTGTACATGCCAAAAATTGGAAGGAGAATCACGCCATGGAGTCTATCACCACTGATACCACGCGCGCACACGTAGGCGAGCTGGAAGCTGGGAGCTGCGCACAAGCTGCAAGCTGCATGCAAGCTGCGAGCTGCTACTTTGAAGAGCTGGTAAACATTTTGGGTGACAATGCTCGCATCTACTATGCCGACGAAGACCTTACCATTTGCATCGGTTGGCAAATCTTTCCAGAGGGCGAAGAACCGCACGCTTTTCACCCTTGTAATGATGAAGGCAAAGCGTTTCACAAGTTAGAACGTTGTGGGTTTAGGTTTTAAGGAAGAAGAAAACTTCTTCCTTATCTTCATACTTTTAGATGTTAAACATCTAAAAATAAGTATTGATTTTTCTTTAATAATGTGTTACAATATAATCACAATAAAGAAAGGAGTTAAGCGCATGGAAATTATCGTAACTGTTCTGTTTGTAGCATGGGTGATTGGTTGGATTTATCCGCGATAGGCGCTTTCGCGCCTTTATTTTTTTTTTTTTAGATGTTAAACATCTAAAAATAAATATTGACAAAGAAAAACCTTGATGTTATAATATACTCGTAAAGAAGAAAGGGAGGTACAGAACAATGAAACAGATTAAGATTATCGACAATTTCTTCGCGGTGCTCTTCGCGGTGATTCTGCTCGTCATCTTCACCTGTGTCGGCGTAGCTAACGCGCAGGCGGAAGAATATCCCGCTTGTGGAATTGTAACTGAAATCGACCAAGAAAATGACATTGTTTACTTCACGGACTTCTGCGGCGAAGTGTGGAGTTTCTACGGCATAGAAGATTGGGCCATTGGTGACATTGTGGCCGCAATCATGGAGGATATGGAAACATCTTCCATTTATGACGATATGATTATTAAGGTTCAATATGCCGGATGGGTCATTTGGCCCATCTAATTTATTTAGATGTTAAACATCTAAAAAGTAATATTGACTTTATAGCGCAAATATGATATACTTATACCATCAAAGGGGAAGAATAACCCCAAGTTATGGAGGTGCTTCATGCGTATTTATTTCTACGGTTCTCGCGCTCTTGTCCGTGCGCTTGTGGTTGGGCGCGAAGTTTGGTGTGTCGAAACTGGTGAAGGATGGCAACTGGGTACGCGTTCCCTGCGCAGTGCTCGACGAGTAGCCCGTGCTATTCTTGCCGAACCAGAACGAAAGACTTTCTTCTTTGTGGGCACTTAACCCACAATTTATTTTAGAAACTTAGATGTTAAACATCTAAAAATCAGTATTGACTTTCCTTATTTTCTATGCTATAATACAATCAGAAAATGAAGGGAGGAAAAAACAATGTTGTTAGACCAAATCATGTCCCTGCGCGAATCTGACGGGCTCACTCTCAAAAAGTATAATTCTATCACTTACAAGACGGGCTGGCAGGTTGCTGATTGCGGCGTCGAGTGTCGGACAGCTGCAGAGGTCGCGCAAGCTGTGCAAAAGTATAATGGGACTTGCGGCGTTTGGTATGAAAAAGGTGTATGGTATATTGACCACAGTTTCCGCGTAAAAACCAAACGCGAAGCCTTGGAGATTGGAAAAAAATGTCATCAAATCTCAGTCCTTAAATGGTCTAATATGTCCTTGGTGTATTGCTAAGCAATACACCTTTATAATTTAGATGTTAAACATCTAAAAATTACTCTTGACTTTTTCTCTTTTTTCTTATATAATATAATTGTTCCAAGGAACGATACAAGAAGGGAGAATAAACATGAACAGTATAGCAATAATTCAGGACTTCGAGAAAGCGCTTCAAGTAATCAAGCAAAAAATGCCCGAACTGGTATTTACTTCCATCACCTGTAATATCTACGGCGATTTTATAATTAAAAGAACTAATGAAACATTTGTTGTCAAAGCCAAAGATTGGACTGTATGGCAATTGAAAAATGGATGGAGAAATCCCGAATGGGTTGAGTTGAAATAACTCGACCCGTTTTAATTTAGATGTTAAACATCTAAAATATTGTATTGACTTTAATTTCATTCTATGTTATACTATACACGTCGAAAGGAAAGAGGGAGGGTTGAAGATGAAAACTCCACCCGGTTAGAGTAAGCCAGCGCATAAAATATCTTGTGCGGCGGCTAATTAACGGAGGGTATTCTCCCATTCTCAGTCGTGGCGAAGCTGGGGATGATTGAGCTAAGATAGGCGGTGAACGTGACCGCCTATTTTTATTTTTATTTTTTAGATGTTAAACATCTAAAATCATTTATTGACATTTTCCTTACTATGTGGTAATATATACTTGTCCGAAGGGACAAGAAATAAATGAAAAGAGGGAGCAACAATGACTATTAAAAGTGAAGTTCAGATTCGTGACTTTGAGTTCTGGATGGGCGCGGCAGATGTCACCCGTAAGCTGACTAATGAAGAATGGGACATCATCGAAGCTGCGCTGGAAGAGCTGTATCCTGATGGCTTAGCCGAAGATGACTTGAACGACCTGTTCTGGTTTCATGCTGATGAAGTATTTGAAATGTGCGGTTTGGATATTACCGAGGAACAAGTATTAGAGAGGGCGGACGAATAACTGCCCTTCCATGATTTAGATGTTAAACATCTAAAAATATAGATTGACATTTCTTTATAACCGTGATATAATAAGGCCATAAAAGAAAGGGAGGTAAGACCATGAAGAACTATTATCCGACATATCTCTATAAGGTGGAATTCGTCTACTATGAAGGACGGTTCCTCTACGCCCATGAAAGCCGTTACTATATCACGCAGCTGGAACATTGCTACTACCGTAATATTGACGACATCAAAGAAGCCAACAAGGCGCTGGCAAAAGCTGTTAGATTCTTACGCCGGCATAGAGAAGATGTTTCAATTAAAGTTGACCAAGTTTCTGATAAAATAACTTACAGAACCCTTCTTTTCTGTAAGACATGGGGAGCGCAATAAGCGCTCTTTTGTAAGTTAGATGTTAAACATCTAAAAATCTCTCTTGACTTTTTATTATTATTATGTTATTATATATATGAAAATTGAAGGGAGGAAAGAATCATGTATCACGTTATCTATTGGCAAAATAATAAGCCTACCACCTATGGTTATTTTTTCCAATCTCTTTGGGCCGCGGTATTCAAGGCCCGCGCTATTACAGAAAGTCACGGTCTTCCTACTGATGTAATAGATTCCACCACCGGGGCGGTCATGGTACAATTTGAGCCAGAAAGTCGAAAAGCAATATATATTGACAGCGATCTTCCAAAAGATGTCGAGTTGCTTGCTATTACACCCCTTGAATAAGGGGTTATTTATTTAGATGTTAAACATCTAAATATTCCACTTGACATTTTTTACTTAATATGATAATATATAATTGTTCCAAGGAAATAGAAAGGGAGAGAGAACAAGATGAAAAAGTTTGAAGTTGGCAAAGTTTACATCTGGCCCGCGCTGTATACTTCTTCTTTCGCTATCAAAGTGGTAGGTAGGACGGAGAATGCTGTAATTTTCGAGGAGCTGGCACATCCAGGAGAAAAAATGTGCCACATTATCTCGTATGACTGCAAGGGAAATGAAGTTATTCTTGCCTGGGAATATCAGGGAGAAAGCGGATACGTAAGGGCATGACCCTTACTCTTATTAGTTAGATGTTAAACATCTAAAATTTTGACTTGCTTTTTTTCTTCTTTTGTGCTATAATGTATCCATCAAAGAAGAAAGGAAGTAGTTCACCATGACCATGACTTACCATTGCGAAGTAGAGAGGGCCGAACGGGTCGAAAAAATCTTGACAAAAATTGGTATCGGGCAGATTGTAAGGGAGAAGTTTTACAGGGGCTGCTATACCTGCATTACAGATACGGGCGTAACCATTGTAAAATCCGCTGATAAGCAAACAATCATAACAATGTATATCACGACATATAGCGAGCTGGTAGCTGTATTCGCAGGGGAGAAAAAAATCCCCACCTATCTCAAAAAGAAAGTAAATCATAATCAGTCGAAATATACAAACCATGGAAAAACGATTTGGGCGTGATGCCCAAATTTATAGTTTAGATGTTAAACATCTAAAATTATATATTGATTTATTCTCTCTCTTATGATATACTTTACTTGTAAAAAAGAAAGGGGTTGAATGTAATGTCTGACTATTCTTTTACTCCTCAAAATATTGACGCGGCGTATGTCAATACTCTTGTGGACTTCATCAATGCTTGTCGACTATATGGGACGAAGTTAGAACAAGTTAAGTTTTACCAGAACGGCTGGCATATTACTTTTGTAGGTTGTCCGCATGCGGATGCGGTCTGCCATGATGGGAGCTATGGCTCACCCTGCTATGGCGCGCTCATTAATAAATCCGCGCATGATAACGACTGGAAAAAGTGCGGCAGTTGGGAAACTATCGGTTTTCCATGGGACGAGGATGATGTTTCTGTGCATGACGCAGAAGAACTCGCCGCAATGATTAGCGCATATCAGAGCGGACAAAATTAGCACGTGCCGGAAGAGTAATGCGGGGAACCGCATTACCAGGCATTTAGATGTTAAACATCTAAAACATATTCTTGACTTTTCTTCTCCTATATGCTATACTCTTATTGTAAAAAAGAAAGGGGATGAATTGAATGTATACTTTGATCTCTACCTATGATGATGGATTTAGTAAGAGCGAAACCTGCGATTCCTTCGCCCAGGCGCTCGCCGCCGCCCAGATTTACATTCAAGACCAGGAGTGCGTAGGACTGCTGGTAGTCGATATCGAGGACAAGACCTTCCCGCTGGACTGGACGCGCAAGTCCATTGAACAGGCTTCGTAAGAAGCCTTTTATTATTAGATGTTAAACATCTAATTCTTTAAGTTGACATTTTTATTTATATATGATATACTATGTTTGTAAAAAAGAAGGGAGTAATGAAGATGAAGAAGAAAGTCGCTATTCTCGCGGTCGTTCTGGTAATCCTGGGTTGTTTCTGTTTGACGGGATGCGGCTATAATCGCCAGCTTATTGATACAAATTGGTCATTTAAGTGGGCGGTGGTGCAGCTGGGAAACGGCGAGTTGCTGGAAGGTGAAGTCACCAGCTGGCGTGATTTCGATGATTCCGATTGCGTCCAGTTTACCATGAATGGCATTACCTATTTGACGCATTATTCCAATGTTATTCTTTGTAGTGAGCGGCCTTAACGCCGCTCATTTGTTTAGATGTTAAACATCTAATAATTATAATTGACAATTTCATTTTCTTATGCTATAATCTATTTGTAAATAAAAAGGAGAAGGAAAACTCCTAAAACCAAAGGAGAAAAGAAATGGAAAAGAAAGTCGTAGTTAGCAGCGGTATTTCTACTTCTACTTTGCTCGGTATTGCCTTTGTGGTTTTGAAGCTGTGCAACATTATCGACTGGTCATGGGTATGGGTGACTGCCCCATTCTGGATTCCCCTGGCTCTGTGCGCCGCTTTCTTCGTTGTGTGGGGTGTGATTGTTCTCATCATCGCTATTGTCGGCGCGATTGCTTCGAGGTATTAAGGGGAGGAATCCCCTTTTATATTTTAGATGTTAAACATCTAAACCCTTCCCTTGACTTCTTTATCATTCTGTGATATACTATACCCGTAAGAAAGGAAAGGATGGAAAGAAGATGAAAACGATTTGGTTTGATCTTGACGGCACTCTTGCGAATTTATACGCGGTGGAAAATTGGCTTCCTATGCTCCGGGCGTATGACCCTACACCCTATGCAGAAGCTGCGGCCATGCTGAATATGAGCCTGCTCGCCCGTTACCTGAACCGCCTGCGGGAAGTCGGCTATCAAATTGGAATTATCAGTTGGCTTTCCAAAGAACCGACACCGCAGTTTGATGAAGCTGTAACCGCCGCGAAGTTGGTATGGTTGAAAAAGCACTTGCGGTCGGTGAGCTGGGATGCTATCCGCATCGTAGCCTATGGTACGCCCAAATCGTCTTTCATGGAGAATGAAAATGATATTCTGTTTGACGATGAAGCGCGGAACCGTGAAGAATGGAAAGGCGAAGCGTATGAACCAAACCAGATTTTGGAAGTCTTGAAAGAACTTTTGAGGGGTGAGTAATCACCCTTTATTATTTAGATGTTAAACATCTAAAAATAAAACTTGCATTTCATTTTATTTTATGATATAATAATCCCGTAAGAAAGAAGAAGGAAAACTTCCTAAAACCAGAAAGGAAATAAATATGAAAGAACCGATTGAAGTAACCTATACTAAAACCACCACCCTTAACGAACAGAGCCAAGACTGCATTGCGCAGGGTATTTATGAGACATTTACCGATGAACTGGCTGACTACATCAATGATGTTGATGCCATATCCGGGGACACTCTTAAAAATATCTTTGCTCAGATTACCAAGGATATGTTGGAAGATGATGAATTTTGGGGAGATTGATCTCCCCAATTATTTAGATGTTAAACATCTAAATTATTCTCTTGACAATTAAATGTTCTTATGTTATACTTTATTCATCAAATGAAAGGAAGTGTAAGAAATGAACGAAATGTGGAAAAAGTATAGCATCTCTGCTCCTGTTACTCCCTTTAATCATGGCTATCTTTGCCAGATGCTTGCAAGCGCTAACCGTGAACAACTCGCGCAGGTAATTAAGGATGTAGAAAAATACCAAGAGAAACTTGACGCGGAAAAAGAAAAGCATGAGCAAGCAATTGCTGATGCGCTTAAAGCCGCTATTGAAGACGGGTATACGATTTCTTTCCGCGATAATGGAAATCTGCCCTTTTGTATCATTGAAAAACACGATTGGACATCGCTTAAAGTTGAATTGAAGTATGAAGGCGATTAACGCCTTCTTTTTTATTTAGATGTTAAACATCTAAAAACCTTAGTTGACTTTTCTTACCTCCTATGTTATAATACATATGAAAAAAGGAGGTATGAATTATGTTTGAAACTACTGGATACCGCTACGCTCAGAATCCTACAATCCGCAATACTCCGAAAGGTGTGTATAATTGCGGTGGCTATGCATTTAATCTTTTCAAGTGGTATGTTCCAACAAGGAGCTGGGAAGATTATAAAAATGTTAGATTGTTGTTAGACAATGAATGTTATGAAGCCGCAACAAAAACTGCGGTAAATTATATGCGCAAAGACCTTGGCTATACCGTAGTTTCAAATGATGAAGTCTTTAATCATTCTATTGATTATAAAAAATATGAAATTGTTGCTTTCCGTTATGAAATGAACGGGGAAGACAGCGATTTTCATTATATGAAAATTGGAAAAAATGGTAACTGGTATGAAAAACGTGGCTCTGGCTCCCGAATTTATCGGCATGAATATTATTATGTGTTTGGGACTTGGGCGCATAGGTATGACGGGCCGATTATCTTTCTTATCAAGAAAAGGGAATCGTAATTCCCTTTTTATTTAGATGTTTAACATCTAATTTCCCGCTCCGCATAATTATTCGCAAAATGTATAAAATTTCATGTTGACAATTCGCTTTTCTTGTGGTATAATCCAATTAGAAGTGAAGGAAAACACTAAAAAACCAGAAAGGGAAAAACTGTGGGATATATCATGGTATTCGATACTGAAACTTCCGGCTTGGATAAGCCCTTCTGCTATGACCTTGGATATATCATTCTGAATACAGATTCGGAATTGATAGAACTTGAAAAGCATTTTGTCATTGAGCAGATTTGGCATAATCTGCCATTGTTTGAAAGTGCATACTACAAAGAGAAGCGCCCTCTATATATTCAATTGATGCGCCAGCGCCGCGCAAAAATGGATAAATGGGGCTATGTCATGCAGGAAATGATGCGGGATATTAAAAAGTATGGCATTACCGAAGCATATGCCTACAATAGTGATTTTGATGATAAAGTATTTACTTTTAATTGCGATTGGTTCAAGTGCATAAATCCCTTGGAAAATGTTGGTATTTATGACATTTGGGGTTATGCTTCGGAATTTATCACCAATAAATCCGATTACCAGAAATTTTGTGAAGATAACGAGTATTTTACAGATACTGGAAATTATAAGGGTAGCGCTGAAATTGTATATCGCTTTATTATGGGTGATACTTCTTTTGAAGAAAAGCACATGGGGTTATATGATACGCAAATTGAAAGCGTGATTTTGCTCGAATGTGTAAAGCGTGGCGCGACCTATGGAACAGAATACAAAGTAAAGAAAATCTTACCGCGAATTATTGACCATCCCTTAACGGTTAAGATTGATGGAACAGAAATTTATACAGGTACATATAAGAAAAAGTACATCCGCAACGGCCTTTACTCCTTCACCACATGAAAGCGCGAAAGCGCTTTTCGGGAATTAGATGTTAAACATCTAAAATAAACTATTGACTTTTTTCTGATTTGTGATATACTATAATTGTTCCAAGGGAGAGAGAGAAAATTCGGTGGCATCCCTTAGGCGAGGATGTGTAATTGGGACTGTTAGACCTTCCGAATCTTTCAAAAAAATTTTTCAAAACCTCTTGACATTAAGCACAAACTGTGCTATAATGTATACATGAAAAGGACAAGGAAAAGTCCTAAAAACCAGAAAGGGAAAAACCTATGAAGAAGAACACTCTGGTCGCTATTGCTAACTACCTGAAGAACGTGCCCGAACTCGCCGCCGAATACGCCGAACTCCAGGCCGAACTCGACAAGAACGCCGAAAAGGCGCAGGCGAACCGCGAACTGTATGCCGCCGCCCGTGAAGTGGTTATCGGTGCCCTGACTGACAAGCCCGTAACGCTTGCGGAACTGTGGGAAGCCGTGAAGGACGCCGTGCCCGAAGGTCTGACTAAGAGCAAGGTTCAGTATGCTCTGCGCGAACTGTGGGCCGCCGATGTGGTGAAAATCGAAGGCAAGGTCAATGAGTATAAGAGGGCGTAAGCCCTCTTTTCTCTTAGAAAAAATTAGATGTTAAACATCTAATTTCATTCTCACATAAACATACAAATTTCTGTATAAAAATTTTTTTGAATTATCCCAAAAATATCTCTTGACATTTTTTCAAATTTATGATATACTCTATATGAACTTGAAGAAAGGAAGTGCTAAAAATGAGTAAAGCCAGTCTTGAAACCGCCCTGCGGAATGAGATTCTTGAAGTCGTAATCAATGCGCTGTCCGAACACTTTGACCTTGACCCTGAAACCCAAATCCGCTTCATTGCTTCTGGTGAAATCACTTTGCCGCTTGTCGATAAAGAAGGGAATGAGAAGTGGCCGACCGTTAAGGTCGCAACCCCTCGCGGAACCCGTGACGGTAACGGCGGTTATATTCCTTTTGATGGCAACGCCGCCGCAGATGACTACGCCGCCGACCTTGCGGAAGCCGCCGCGAAGAAAGCCAAATCTGCCGCGAAGAAAGAAGCCGCCGAAAAGGAAAAGGAAAAGAAGCGCGAAGAAAAACAGAAAGTGCGCGAAGCCAAAGCGGCGCTTGCGGAACTTAAAAAAGTTAAGGTTGATATGAGCAAGGGCGAGTAATCGCCCTTTTTTATTTAGATGTTTAACATCTAAATCCCCTTCTTGACTTTTCTGTTATTTATGATATAATACTAATGAAAGGTGAAGGAAAACACCGCAAACCAGAAAGGGCAAAACGATGGATTTTAAGAAAGAACGTAATTTCATCATCGCCTGTGAAGAAGAAAATGTTATGGGCAAATGGGATATTATTACCGGGCAATTTATTGGTAAATCTGGGCGGCCCGTAGTAAATCTCCCTTCTTGCTTCAAATATGATAATCTGCCGTATGCTTGGGGAGATAATGTTTTTGGCGCGGCTATTCGCTTTTATCGTGAGCATGTGCTTTCTTATCATAGCCGTTATGTTAAAACAGATGGAGAACGCTTTGAACAGTTAATTTCCGTTGGATTGTTACCCCGCACGGTAGCAGACTTAAAAGATACCACCCGTTTAACAAAAGAACTTGTTAAACAGGTAAAAGAATGTAATGCTGGCATATATGACCATGATTTTATTGTTCGCTATAATACAGAAAGACAATATAAATCCATTCTTCAAAATAAACCAGAATGGTATGTTACCGCTTTCTTATCAGCAAGCTATCCTGAAATTCCCTATGATTTTAGACGGATTTTTCTTGACAGATGCTTACTTGAAAAGGTAAATTGTTTTTGGACGGACGAAGGCCGTTGGATTTCTAATAAAATTACGACCCTTATGCATGATTATTATACAAGGTGTAAGGCTATGTATGGTGAAGTAAAAGTAAATCATAATATTTTAACCAGCTTCGCGCATATCAATGCTTTATATAAAGAATATATAAATGCGCATTATGATGAAACCTTAAAAAACCATAATGATAAATCTTTCTTGAAGTTTACTTTTGGTGATTATGAAGCATTTCCTTTGCTTACCCGTGAGCAATTCCATAAAGAAGGAACAGAAAATAATAACTGTGTTGAGCGCCTTTATATGGAAAAAGTTTCCAGGGGCGAAACCTATATTACCGTGATTCGCCGTATTAACTCCCCGGAAAAGTCTTTGATTACTTGCGAAGTTGACTTGAATGGTTCTATTCAGCAGTATTTGAAGCGCTCTAATTATAGAGTAACAGAACCTGATTTGTTACAATTCCATGAAATGTATCAAGATTATATTCTCCGTAACATTTCAAAGGAATAAGCCCTCCGGGCTTATTCCTTATCCCTTTATTTAGATGTTAAACATCTAAAATATATAATTGACATTTTCTTAGAGTTGTGGTAATATATAATTGTTCCAAGGGAGAGGAAAAGAACACAGCCCGATTTACCAGACCGCGACCCGCAACGTGGTAAATGAAAGAGCCGCTGACCGTAGCAAACCTCACTTGCAAGTCCCACTATGGAACAATGGAAAATGATACGAAGCACCCGGAAAGGACAGCCAAAATTTTCCATTAACTTTTTCAAAAAAAACTCTTGACAACTTCCCGAAACTATGATATAATAAATCCGTAATCAAGGGAAGGAAAACCCTTCAAACCAGAAAGGAAGAAAAAATATGAAACTGTCTACTATCCGTACTGCCTACGACCTCCTGACTGGAACCGCCACCCATACCGAAGAAGAACGCCTGGAAGTCATTCAGGTATTCGAGGACGAACTCACCAAGAACGCCACCGCGAAGGCCACGAAGGAAGATGAATACGCCACCGCCTGGGACGCCGTGAAGGAAGTGCTTTCCGGCACTACCGCGCCCATGACTGTTGCGGACATCTACGCCAAGGTTGAAGAAAATCTTCCCGAAGGTTTCGGTAAGGGTAAGGTTCAGTATGGCATGACCCATACCTGGGCGGGAAAGGTTGTTAGGATCGAGGGTAAGCCCAACACCTACCGTCTGAAATAATCAGGAACCGCCGAAAGGCGGTTTTCTTTTTGATTAGATTTTAGATGTTAAACATCTAAATAAAAAGAGGCGTCTTACGACGCCTTATTCATTAACTTCAATTTCTTCCATCTTATACATATGGAAAGGAGGCTCATCATATTCAAGAATACGCTTACAAATTGCCGCAATATCTGTAAGAATATGTTTATCCATTTCCGAGTCATATCGCTTCCAGTCCCTTTTCAGTTCGGCCTGCCGTAAAGCAATATCACTTTCTGGATAGTAATCTTCACCATATCCTTTTTCATAGAAAGTATGGTCACAATCTTGCAATGCACGTTCATTCAATTCGCACAAATGCGCAAACGCTTTGTCATAGTCAAGATAGCATCCTTCTTCATAGGCGGGAGCAACATCAGCACCAAAACCATCTACACCGTAAGTAAATACATAGCCCTTCATTTCAAAGCCCTTTCTGGTTTTTTGCAGTTTCCTTCTGCTCTTTACAAATATAATTATACTCTAAAATAAGAAAAAGTCAAGGGAAAATATTAGATGTTAAACATCTATATTTTACTATTGACTTTTCCCTTATGTTGTAGTATTATAATATCCGAAAGGAGAGATTGAAATGGAAAACATCAGGATTATAGATGAAAAAACTATGGATGATTTTTGCAAACTGGTTCAATTTTTATATAGCAATAAATCCAAGAAGCCAAAAAAGAAAGTAATTAAAAATTTATATGCCGCCTTCAAATATGGATATTGTCATGGTTATATAGCAGGGACAAAAGATGAATACCTGCTTAACCGATAAGAAAAAGGAGAGAAAGAAAATGCCTGAAAAAATCTATCTTGTAATTTGTGAACTCAAAGGATGTAAGCCCACTATTGACTGGGCCTGTGCTTCTTTTGAAACAGCTTTCGCCGCCGCGCATGATTTAGTAAGAACATTTGACCCGCCATATAATAGTAAGTTAGTTTTCCACCGTGAAGAACAAATCGGCCATCACGAATTATATATTTGGATTGATAGCGTTTCTCAAACTACTTTCAAAGAAGAAACTTATGCTAAAATTTCAGTAAAAGAAATGCCTCTTATGGTGTAAGAGGCATTTATATTTTAGATGTTAAACATCTAAAAATTATATTTGACATTCTTTAAGATACATGATATAATACATATGAAATTAAGGAAAGGAAGTTGAAAAGAAATGGAAGAAAAGTGCCCTATCTGTGGTAGCGAAGAATTTGAAGTAGAGGACTTTGGTGAAAATTTCACCGATGAAGATGTAGAGCAATGGTGGGACTGTAAGTGCGAACATGGGCATAAGTTCAACATGTATCGTGTCTATACTCTCGACCGCGCCGGTATTTCTCCGATTCAGTTTGAGGAGGAATAAGATGATTTATAAGCAGATTGCTTTTGTCGATGACCCTGAAATCGGAGAAATCGGAGGAATTGGTATCTTTGACGACTCTGAATTTCTCGGCGTAATTTGCGGTTGTTGTGGCGGATTCATCGAAGCAGAAGATGTCCTTTCTTACAGAATATATTCTGACTGGATGAATATTTCAGAAGAAATTATGGGAGAATAATTCTCCCCTTTTTTAATTTAGATGTTTAACATCTGAAATTATAATTTGACAATTTTCAAATAGTATGATATAATATATATAGAAAAAAGAAAAGAATAACGCTCATATAAATTAGATGTTTAACATCTAAAAACAATTATTGACTTCCTTCCTATTTTATGATATACTCTATCTGTAAATAGGAAGGACACCTACCAAACCAGAAAGGAAATGAGATTATGCCTAAGATTTCTAAAACCATTGTGGATGCCGACCTGCGTGGGACTATCTTTGGCGACCTGATTAATGGAGAAGCTAACCTGGCTTACCAGAAAATCAATGACCGCCAATATGGTGTTATCCTGAACGACAAAAACGGCGTAGAGCGCTACTGCCGCGTGGGCGTAATTGTCGCGGAAGAGCGCGAAGATATGACTGCCCGCGAACTGATGCAGACCGAAATTGATGCCTACACTGAAAAGCAGGCCGCCAAAGCCGAAAAGGCGAAGGCCAAGGAAGAAAAGATTGCCCGCGATAAAGAAGCGCGGGAAGAAAAGAAAAAGAAAGAGGAGGAAGGGGAATAATCCCCTTTTTTTTTATTAGATGTTAAACATCTAAATAACATTCTTGACTTTCTCTCTCACCTATGCTATACTATACCCATCAAGTGAAGGAAAACACTTTAACACCAGAAGGAGAATTAGGATGAAGAAGATTACTGCTGAAACTACTTACCGCATCATGGACGCTATCGCCTATGCCATCACCATCATGTGCGCTTCTGAAAAGCCTACCGATGCGGAAGTTGATGAGCTGTCCTGCGCAATTACTGCCCTGTATTGCCATGAGGAAGGGATTGAACCCGATTATACGGGAATTGGTTCGCCAGTCGATCTCGATGAAGACGAGGACGAAGACGAGAATGACTGGGAAGATGAGGACGAAGATGAAGATGAGGACGAAGATGAGGAAGAGGACGAAAAAAATCCCCTCGTTATGGCCTTGTGTGAAGTTCTGAATAAGTATAATTACTTTGCCGGGTAAGGGCTTCGCGCCCTTACTGTATTAGATGTTAAACATCTAAAATTTCTTATTGACTTCTTACCCAAGTCATGTTATAATACAATTGAAAGTGAGGGATAAAAGATGAGCAAAAAGAGTAAAACAAAACCCCGCACTAATTATGAAGTTTATCGCAGTATTCGCAAGGATTGGGGCGATATTAAGCCTTATACTCGGATAGAGGAAGATAAGCGCCGCAAACCACCTAAGCATAAGGGAAAGGAAGTGGAAGAATAATGGTGACTTTGAAATGTATCTTTTGTGAAAAAGTTTTCAAGCTTCATTATGACCAAACCTTGCCGGCTCTTAATAAGAAAAAAGAAAAAGGGCATATTGTCTTTTGTCCCTACTGTGGCAAGAAATATATCATCATGGGTATGCCCAAAGGCGCGGAATAAGCGCCTTTTATTTTAGATGTTAAACATCTAAACATTAAAATCCGCATTATTGCGGATTCATCGGGCAAGTCGTCATTCCTCTATCTTTTAGCCATTGGATGGCTTTTATACCATCTGGATATTGTAAGATTTCTTTTATAGAAGGATTTTCTTTTGTATATTTAATTGTATAAACAATGACATCATTTTTATTTAAGTTGCGACTTATTCCATTGAAACCAATACCCCAAGCGCGCAATACATATTGATTGCGATGAAAAAGACGCGCTTCCCAAGTTGCAAGTCCACGGAATTTTTCCGGAAGATGCCCAGTATCTTTAATACTTTGTAATAAATCAGTGCCGCTATACAATTCAGTATCAAATTCAGGTTCTTCATCCCTCATGGTATGCCCATACTGTCCACCAATCTTTTCATTATTAAAATACAGCTCTTCTTTTACGCTATAATAATTCATCATTTCTAAATCCCTCCCTTGCTTTTACAGTAAGAGTATATCATACAAAGAAATAAAAGTCAATAAAATAATTTAGATGTTAAACATCTAATCTTCAATGCGGCTTGTGGCCGCTTATTTTTTTCTCCAAGCAATTGATTCATTTAGATTTACATAATCTACGGTTTCCTTTTCCAGAAGTTCATGAGAAAACGCGAGCGCTTCTTCTTCATTATTAAAGTAAGCAGAATCAGAATAATCTTCTCCCCAAATGGTAGTACCACTCCAAGATATATACCAATTTTTTTCTTCCTTCCACAACATTTCTTAATCCCTTCCTTTCAATAGCATTATACCATATTTATTAAAAAAGTCAATAAGAATTTTTAGATGTTCAACATCTAAATTCTAATTTTTGTCAAGTAGTTAGTCGTAGCTAACTACTTATTTTTATCTAACACTTGACATGCAGTGCGGTACGTGGCTTCCAGAATTTGACAAATAAGCTGCATCTTGACAAGCTGGAAAAGCTGGAATATAATAGAAAGGGAAATATAAATATAAATATTACCATAAGCTGGGTTTGCTGTCAAATATTTGACGCGCAAAAAAGCTGGAAAAATTTTAAAAAAAAATTTTTTATTGACAAAAAATAAAAATTATTTTATAATAAAAGGGGAAATATAAATATAAATATATTTATCATAAATTTAATTAATGTCAAGTATTTAAAAAGCTGCAACTTGATATTCCGCCGCGAAAAAATTACAAAAAATTTGTAGTAAAAATTTTGTGTGCATTTTTGAGTACCCCCTAGGGTACATATAGAGTACTCAAAAAAAAACACACTTTTTTTATTAAAAAAAGATAATATATATATAATATAAATATAATTACGAGTAATGCGCGAAGCGCATTACGAGTAATTATATTTCCGTGCTGCCGCGAAGCGGCTGCATCTGGAGAAAAGTTGAACTTATAAGCTGGAAAAATATACAAAATTATGCATAAAACATACAAAAAATGGTAGTGCAAGGTCTAAAAAATAGTCAAATATTAAGAAAAAAATTGTATTTGACGCCTTTCAACAATTGACTTTCACTTGAAATTTTGCACTCCCCTCTATTATATACTACCAAATTTTTTCCACAAAAAATTTCCTACCGGAAAAATTTACTATATAGTAAAAATTTGCCCGTTCTTATCTCTCCTACTTCCTTTTCTTTTTTATTCAGTTTTAGAGGTATCTATTTTATCTCACTTCTATTGTTTTTTATTTTCCCCAATAAAAAAAGAGGAAGATTATTCATCTTCCAAAGATTTAGCTGCAACTAATGTAAAGAAATTATTATCTCCAACAACTTCTGCTTCGCGCCATTCTCCACTTATTTTATAACAATTTAATGCGTTTGTACTACCATTTATGCGTTTTCGCGCTTTTTCTACTGTATAACCTACAGATGGTAATACTTCTTGTAATTTATTCCATGTCATTATGCGTGATTGATTACGATTGTTGGATAAGTTTATTTCTGGTACTTCCATATATTCTGCAAGTTCGCGGCATTGTTGTACTGTTAGCCATTTATCTTTAAATTCAGCTGGAACTTCAGATATTAGAGTTTTAACGTGACGCTGATATGGGAATGTTTGGCGTGCAGCTTGTATTCTATCTGACTAATAGAAAGAATCAACTATTAAATGTTTAAAGCGTTCATCTTCTATGCTAAATCCACGCTCAAATGCTTTTGTAATTACGACAAAATCGTATTCAGGTGGTACTAGGTGAAAGGTACGTATCCAATTAATTACGCGCTTTTGTTCATCATCTAGCGGCCAATCTGTATTTTGTTCTGAATGTATTTCAATTGCATTAAAACCTTGTTCAATTCCTGCGCGAACAATACTTTGATTATGAGTTATTGATGGAGAATAACACCAATAAGCTACACCAGGTAAAGGTTCTAATTCATGTATATGGTCGATTACATTTTTAAAATATATATCTGATGCCGCACGAAAACTTGTTTCAATTTTACCTTTATTACTTGCGTTTGTTAAGCTAGCGTAATATTGTCGCGCTCGTTCTGGACTTGCAGATAAACCTATACATAATATACGTCCTTCGTATATAATACGTTCCCAATAGCCAAGTAAAATTAATGGCATATATTCTTTGCGCGAAGAATGTTGTTGAATTAGAGATAGGATTTCATTGTTCGTACTAGATTTGCGCGCGAAATCACTATGACGTGCTTTTTGAAATGCTGTTGCGGCAAAATCAAATATACTATCACATTCGTCCCAACATATTACGTCAATATTTTCAAGAAAAGATGTTTCTTCTTTTAAGACTTTCATTCCTAGTCCTTGATAGCACATGATACCAATTTTATTACATTCTTCTGCCGTCCAAGTTCCTGGTTCGCGCACCCACATCTCATCTGCGTCGCAACATATTTCTGGGTATGCATTTATTATATCATTTTTTAAGAAAGTAGTATCAGTTAGGAATAAAATACGACGATTTTGATTATCGCGCGTATACTATATTAAATTATGAACTGCCCAATATGTTTTCCCGGTACGAACCCCGCAATCTAGAATATTATATTTTCCGCGTGAAAAATTTAAATCCCCCGATGTATGTAAATCTGATACTGTCGTGGTAGATAATTTTGTTTCCATCTTCATCACCCTTTATAATTATATCATAAAAGTGCATTTGTGTCAAATGTTTAGCAGTAGGGATAGTAAATAACACATTTAATAGTGATTTCATATACTTGATATTTTTTAAAATTTTTGTTATAATATATATAGAAAAAGAAGAAGGAGAATTTAAATATGAAAGCTCTTGTACAAGTTGATACTCAAAAAGGATTTATTGATGGTTCTCTCGCGAATCCATTCGCGCAAGAAGCAATGCCAATAGTTGAAAAAGTAGTTAAATATGCAGTAGATAATGCATGGTTTATTTATCAAACACAAGACACGCATTATAGGAATTATTTAGAAACACAGGAAGGTAAAAATCTTCCTATTGTTCATACTCAATATGGTACAGAGGATTGGGAAATTGATTCTCGCGCGCGAGTAAGAGAAAATTATCCCTATATTCGCAAACTACTTAAAAACCAATTTGGTTATAATAATTGGCAGACTATTAATATGAATCAGTATGAGGAAATTGTAATCATTGGATTTGTTTCTTCAATCTGTGTTATTTCTAACGCACTTATTTTAAAGGCACTTTTCCCGGAAGTACCCCTAGTATTTATTACAGATGCCTCCGCAGGATTAAATGAAGAAAATCATGCGGCAACAATTGAAGTTATGAAAAGTTGCCAGATTAAGTGTATGACTTGGAAGGAATATTTAAAGGAGGACTAAAATGTTAAAACCACTTGATATAATCGTATTTGATAGTGGAGATATTTTTGAATTACTTGCTGCGCAATCTAATGCACATCATGCGGATGCAGTTTTAGGTGAAATTGCTGAAAGTCTTTATGATGGAGAAGGAATTGCTTCTATTTATTTGGTTCCTAAAGAAGAACAAAAATATCAGCCTGAATGTAATGATGAACTTTCAAATATAATTGTTGCTAATTCTACTTTAAATTATGGCGATACAGCATATATTATGTTTTGAGGAAAATATATGAAATATTACGAATGTGATATGTGCGGCGAAATTCGTAGAGCCACTACAACTTTTGACCCTTTAAGAGAGGGAGAATGGGCTTGCGTATAATTTAATCTTGATGGAAAAGAAATTGAATGGGAGTATGATAAAGAAACTAATACATTTATTACTTATGATACTATTGCTATAACGCATCATTATTGTCCGCAATGTTATCAAAGGTACTATGATTTTTATCGCCCATTCGTACCAAAAATAATGGAGTAAGATAAATAATGAATTGTAAATTTTGTACCGCACCAGATACTAACTGTCCTTATTGGATGGGAACATTTTGCGAAGTTGATTTAGCAAATAAATATAAATATAAAAAATTACCAGAAGCAAAATCAAATGAAGTGCGCGAAAACTATATTAAAAATATTCCAGAATTTTTAAATATAGTCCAGCCGCTCTATACTTCTGCGGGCACTCTTATCTGTTCGTCCTTCAACCGTATTGTTGTTGGAGATTATGGAGCATTTGTTGAATTTTCATCAGAACAAGCGAATAAAGACGCATATTGTATTGCTCCAGGACAAGAGTATCGGTTGGAAGAACGATATAAAAATTGTAAGTATATTTGGCTTACAATTTCAGATTCAAGTAATATAAAAATTTATTATCAAAAGCATACAGTAACATATGCAGATTATATCCCCGGTATGTATTATGTTAGTGTTCATGAGGTATTTAATTAATAAATAAAAGATGATTCTATAATAATTATAAAGGAGTAATTGATAAAAATATGATTAGAATAATCAGACCTCGTGGTGGTGGGAAAACAACTTCCCTCCTGAAATTGGCAGAAGAACATGGTTATATTCTTGTTGAACCAACACAGAAACATGCAGATTGCATAAGAAAAATAGCTGAAGCCAGAGGTTTCTAGGGCATTCCTATTATTTCGTTTCATCAGTTTTTAAGTGACAACCAATGGAGCAGAGCCGAATACCTAATCGACGAA